>ENA-UEQW01000594-UEQW01000594.1-human-gut-metagenome-genome-assembly--contig:-NODE-594-length-33677-cov-7.635923_pt1 | contig 33677 bp, 23 predicted proteins | sample MGYA00242947_ERZ507947 | MGnify/ENA primary metagenome ERZ507947 (study PRJEB26167, sample SAMN06115421) | human gut metagenome | host: Homo sapiens | place: China:Guizhou | collected 2015-03-17... | reverse complement strand
AATCCACATTTGCCTAAAAATAAGGCATTACATACTTTTTTATTGGATGAGAATAATAACGTGATTTTGGTCGGAGATCCATTACATAACAAAAAAATCGAAGAGATGTTTTATAAGATTGTGAAAGAAAAATTGGGTAAGCCGTAATAACTTTTTCGAAAAGGAGATTTTGCTGATGAAGAATTTCAGAATAAAAATATGGCTGGGTATTGCGTTGGGGGTGTTGTTTGTCGTGTCCGGTTTTGTTAAGGCGGTTGATCCGGTGGGGTTGTCGTATAAGATCGAGGAATATTTGGGGATGTTTCAACTTTCGGGTTGGAGCATGTTTTCCATGTCTTTATCGGTACTGCTCTGTGCTTCCGAGATGACATTGGGATTGTTGTTACTGCTGCGATTGTGGCGTAGGATTACGGCGGTAACGGTGACTCTTTTTATCCTTGGATTCACGATCCTGACTTATTTGATTTATACCGATCCATATGGCGGTATAAACGAATGTGGCTGTTTTGGCGAGGCTTTACATCTTTCTAACGGGGCTACATTCGCAAAGAATATTCTTTTGCTTGTTGTGGCTGGGCTTCATTTGTGGAATGTTTTCAGACAGGCTAAAAACAATTTTAATTATCGGCAGATCGGGTTAACTGTCGGGGTGCTGGTGGTGGCGTTCTTCGTGCCGCTTTATTCTTATTTTTATTTGCCGCCGTTCGATTTTTTACCTTATAACGTGGGGACGAGAATGGGGACAGAGAGTACGATTCATCTTTATGATTCCGATTTTAATGATGTCACTGAGAAAGTATTTGCCTATAAGAAGCCGACTTATATGATCGGGATGAAAGAAGAGGTGTCGCGGGAGACGGGTGGAAAGATCGCTACTTTGTACGGGGCTTACCAAAACGGGGCGATTAATTTGTTTGTCGTGGTCTCTCGGAGTGGGATTACGATGCCGGGTTATGATGATATTCCGGTTTATTTTATGGATAACGTGGCGTTGAAATCAATATTGAGGACTTCTGCCGGGGTAGTGGCTTTTACGGCTGATCATCGCATTGTGGGGAAATGGAATTTGTTATACACGCCTTATCGTTTTGATGGAGGATACGGGAAAGAATTAAGCGGGGAACGATTGAAGAGAGGGGCGTTCTTCGGGGTGTTGTTGGTGATGGGCGTGTTGTTATTTTATGGACGCAAAAAGATGGAGGAATGAAAAAAAGGTTGGATTTTTGGGATATTATCTTACGGGTGATGTATACCTTTATCGGAACCGGGGTGGTGATCGGAATTATTATCGCGATGCGTGTTTACGTGGTGGATCAGTTCGCAATTCCGACGGATTCGATGCGTCCCACCTTGATACCGGGGGATTACGTGATTGTGAATAAGCTGATTGCCGGAGCCCGGATTTATGACAGGCTTGACTTTAAAGACGGAGATCCGTTGGAGTGCCATCGAATGAAGGGGTTGCGTAAGGTAGAACACAATGATATCGTGATTTTTAATTTCCCGATCAACCGGAGTAAGTACAGGATCGAGTTTAAGATCAATTACGTTTACGGTAAACGGTGTATCGGTCTGCCAGGGGATACGGTCGAGATTCGAAACGGGTATTTCAAGAATAATAATTATAATGGAATTTTTGGTGTCGAAGAGGAGCAACGCCGCCTGTCGGAAACACCAGACTCGTTGATCGCTAATACGGTTATACATGCGTTTCCGTTTGATTTCCGGCATTACAGTTGGACAATCAAGGAGTTCGGACCTCTCTACGTGCCTCGGAAGGGGGGACAGGTGATACTTGATACCGTTAATTTTCAACTCTATCGGTTGGTGATTGAATACGAGACGGGTGAAAAACTTAGGGTTAACGCTCAACGCCAGCTGACGTTGGGAGGGAAACCGATAGACAGTTATACGTTTCAAGGTAATTACTACTTCTTTTGTGGAGATCAGGTGTTAAACTCGAATGATTCCCGCTACTGGGGTTTCGTTCCTGAAGAGTTTATTGTCGGGGTGGTTACTCGCATCACTTACTCCCGTGATCGTGAAAGCGGTGAGTTTCGTTGGGATAGGTTATTGAAGAAAGTAAATAAATGAAATAAAGAGAATCGTATGAGTAAATATTTAATCGTGTGCGCAATTTTGAGCTGTATTCTTGACTGTAAACAATCTGAAGTAAGTCGTGAAACGATCATTCGAATGGATTTGAAAAAGATGCATCAAATAGATATGCATGGAGAGTATGCCAGACAAATTTGCTTAACGAATGATGGAACGTCGGTATTGATTGATGAGGTGAAAAAAGTTTTGCTTGCTGGAGATCAATATATTGTTCAGTGTAAAAATAAGGTTTTAGGGTTTGATGTGCAAACCGGTACTCAGAAGATGGCTTTTTCAGGACAATGGGGAGAAAATAGAACATTTCTTCATCTTTGGGATACTTGGGTCGAGGGGGAAACGATTTGTATGTATGATATAAAAGATAAAAAAGTTTTTCGATGTGATTTAAATGGAAAGAATTCAGATGTAACCTTTGTCACGAATAAGGGAGAAGACAATCCATTCCAAGTTTTAGTAAAAACGGTTGAGGGTAATTACGTGGGGAAACGTGCGTATGGTGGCATGGAAGATTGCGAGTTGAATTTGTATGATAAAAATTTTGAGTTCGTGAAAGAAATCGGGGATTTAAAGATAAAATCGGGGATTTATATCGGTTACCCTTTTTTCGTGTATCGTCCTAGTGAAATACTATATTACAGATATTTCTATAATAATATTTATGCCATTGATGATAAGCAAAATGTGTCGGTAAAATACTATATCGATTTTGGTGAGAATAACATGCCTTTTGATTTGAGTTGGAGAGACGAATATGATTGTATCGATTTCATTAATAGTAGTGAGGAGGATTATGCCATATTAGTATCGAATATTTACGAATCGGATAAATATTTTTGTTTTAGATTTTTATGGAAGAAAAAAAAGTGTTTGGGGGTTTATGACAAATCAAATGGTAAAACAGCATCATTTATGTTTGATTCTTCCCCTTCGGATTCTGTTGTTGATGTGTATGCTTTTGATGATAAGGTTTTGCTGGTGAACCAAGATGGGGATAAAACGTGTTTGACAACCATAAGCGTGGATGATTTGTTAAAGAATGATTAATGATGACGAGAGCCATTGTATTTTTGGGTGGATGTATGCTTTTGCTAAGCCAGTTTCAGGTGACGGATGGCCTTTACGGGGGAATCGACACCTCGAACTACTTTGCTTTGTTGTTAGGGGCAATGGTGGCGATCGTGTGTTTGGTAAAAGTTCCTAAAGTGCTTTACCGGGGAGATGCAATGGTGTTCGTGTTGTTTGTTTACTTGTTGATTCATGCAAGCTTGACCCACGCGATGCAGAGTAGAGAGTTCTATTTAAGTCTTTCTTATTTTGCTCTTTATGCCGTATTTCGGGTGATAAGAGCCATGCTGCTGGCTAATTATGTCTCGTTTGCCGTGATGTTTGGCGGGATTTACCAGTCTTGCTTGGTGTTAGGACAACTACTGGGATATGGTATTTCAAATCACCTCCGTTTTGTCGTGACCGGGTCATTTTTTAATCCCGGACCTTGCGGTATCTTTTTGGCAGGAGTGTTCGTGCTTGCTGTCGCGATGATGAAAAAGGGATACCGGAAAGTGGGTTTTAACCTGATGTTTGTGCGTTACGTGACGGCTTGCGTGACATTTGGTGTTACCTTGGTTGCTATGATCCCGACAATGAGCCGTGCCGGATGGATCGGGGCATTGGTAGGGGTGATGTTACTTTATCGCGGAGAGATTGTATCGTGGGGTAATACGAGGCGACGGTGGGTGATTGGTGGCGGTATCGTGGGGATGATCATTGTCTTGACGTTATTTTACCTGTTAAAGAAAGATTCGGCCAACGGACGGCTTTTTATTTGGCAGAATACGGTGTCTGCTTATTGGAAAACTCCTTTATTCGGGGTTGGGATTGATGGTTTCGAGAGGGCTTTTGCAGAGGCTCAACATGATTATTTTGAAAAAGAGAAGGTGTTGGAACAGGACAATCGCCATGTAGAAATGGCAGGAGTCGTAGAGTCTGCATTTAATGAACCACTTGCTTTGTTTTTGTTGTTGGGGGCAGTAGGGGGTGTGTTAGCGGCAATGGTTCTGTTTTTTAAGTTACAAAGACTGACGGCTTATAGTTGCGTGGCGGTGGCATTGCTTGTCGCGTCATTTTTCTCGTACACCTTTTATATCCCGTCTATCGCGATCGTCTTTCTTTTTGCCGTGGCACAGTTACCGGATCGGCGGGTAAGGGGAGGGCGTTACGTGAATGTTTTGATGTTCGGGATGATCGGGGTGGTCGTATTGTATTTTAATTTCAGAGAGTATGGTAATCGATGGGCATATCGAGAGTGGAAGAAGCGTGCTGTTTATTACACCCAAGAGGATTACGAAAGTGTTATTGACGATTACGAAAGGCTTTACCCTATTTTGAAATACAATTTTAAATTTTTATTTGAATATGGTCATTCACTTAATAAAGCGGGACGATATGAAGAAAGCAATACGATCTTGGAAGAAGGAACGGCGCATAGTGCCGATCCCATGTTTTGGAATATAATGGGTAATAATTACTTGGCATTAGGACAATATGGTCGGAGTGAAACGGCTTATTTGCGAGGGTATTATACCTGTCCGAATCGTATTTATCCGCTTTATTTGTTGGTGAAACTGGGGGCGGCACAAGGAGATTCGGTGAAGAGGAATTATTATGGTCGTATCATGTTGGGTAAGCGTCCTAAGGTGGCCTCGATGGCTGTAGATGAAATGAAATTTGAAATTAGGAAAATGCTTACAATAAATGATTAATATGGTGAATATGAAAAAAATTGTATTACACGTGTTTGTAGTAGGAGTTTTCTTTTCATGTATCACCTCCAGAACAAAAAAGTCATGGGTTAACGTGATGTCGATTGAAAAGTCGATGTATGAATTCGATCTTCAGGCTGTTGTAGAACAACAACATGGGGATTCGATAACGTTAAATTCTATTGCACAAAAGATAAATTTTATCCATCTTCAAAGTGGTTGTAGTTCCTGCTTAACGGCTTTGAACCTGATACTGGATAGAGTGGAAGACAAGTTAATCGTATCGTCATTGGGAAGTCCTGTTATGCAGTTTGATAGTGCGGGAAATTATGAAAAGAAACTTGTCGATATCGGTAGGGCGAAAAACGAGATACAGGGTAGGCTGTATCAATGGACTTTCCAGAATAATCAGGTCACGCTTTGCCAGGGGAACAAGATGGTTGCCTGTAACCTGTTAACTGGAAAAATACAAGGATTCTTTTCGAAACAATATTACTATAATGCGATTCTTTTGCGAGACGGTAATTATGTTGCCTTACCTAACTTGGGGCCAGAAATGAAGGATGATCGATACCTTGATTTTCTAGATGCAGGGAATGAGATTGTCAAGTCCGTTTCTTACATGTCATCACGAAATATTTATTATCAGATACCCGATTCATATACGGGACGTTTGGAGACTTACGGTTTGTACCCTTCTTATACGGGAGACGTGTTGTTCAAGGATTTGTTCAATGACACGATTTACAAGATAAAAGATATGGACACGATCATGCCCTATATTTGCTTGAAACGAGGAGATTTGACCCCATCCCCGAGGGATGTGACTGATGAGCCAGCTAATAAAGGATTTATCTTTATTAAAAACGTGGCAGAGAGTGTAAGCTATGTTTTTGTGAACTATTCTTTTCAAGAATCGATGTTTAGTGTAGTTTTTGAAAAATCAACCGGAAGTCCATTGATTATCACGGAAATAGGATTCAAAAATGCCACGTCAATAGTAAATTCCAGGTATTTTATAGATTATGTTACACCGATAGGTAAGAAAATAAAAGTGGGAATTGTTAATGTTCTTGGGGATCGGGTATATTGTGTCGTGAGGACCGAAGATGCTCTTGATTTTATGCCTCAAATGAGCGAGTACGATAATCCGTTAATTCTAGAAGTGATTTTAAAATAGATATTATGCGAAAAAAATTATTATTATTATCCGTGGGATGGCTAGTTTGCAGTTTTGGCGTGGGGCAGAACCCGGTCACAGGTAAGCTAACCCTGGAGGAGGCGATCAAGATCGCTCATGCCCGTTCCCCGCAGGCCCAGATGGTGCAACTCAGTTTCATGTCGCAATACTGGAGTTTTCGTTCCTACAAGGCTCAGTTGTTGCCCTCACTTAATTTAAGCGGGAACCTGGGTAATTATAACCGTTCGCTGGTTGACGTGAGAGACCCGGAAACCGGGCGTATCAGTTACGTGGCAAACAACACCTTGAGTAACGATTTGTCTGTTTACATCAACCAGAAAATCGCGCTTACGGGGGGAAACGTGTCTCTTAACACGTCGCTTGCCCGGCTGGACCAGTTCTCTTACGACACGAAAACTTATAACTCGAATCCGGTCACGATCAATTACACGCAACCGCTACGTTCTTTCAACACGCTGAAATGGCAGAAGAAAACGGAACCCTTGCAGTACGAGAAAGCCAAGAAACAATACTTGGAATCGCTGGAGGGTATAACGCTTCAAACGACCTCTTATTTCTTCTCGGTTTTGTCGGCCCAGACAAGTTACAGGAAAAGCGAGGAGAACTTGAGAGATACCCGCGGCATGTACAAGATCGCTCAACAACGGCATGACATTGGCACGGTGACTAAAAGCGAGTTATTGCAGCTGGAATTGTCCATGATGAACGCGGAGTTAACGGTAAGTAACAGCAAGGTGGATTTGGAGGTGGCGCTTTTTAATTTTAAATCATACTTGGGAGTGGCGGAAAGTACGTTCTTCGAGTTACAACCGCCGATGAACGTGCCGGAAGTGTTCATGGAATACGATTTCGTGTTAAACAAGGCGTTACAAAACTCTTCTCACAACTTGTCGCTTAAAATAAAAGAATTGAACTCGTTGAAAAGCGTGGCTCAGGCCAAAGCAGACCGGGGGATCCAGGTGGAATTGAGGGCTAACCTGGGATTCTCACAAACCGGGGATGACCTGCAAGGAGTGTACAGTCGCTTGAAAGACCGCGAGGTAGTCGGGTTATCCTTGTCCATGCCCATCTACGACTGGGGAATGAGCCGCGGGCGTGTCAAGATGGCTGAAGCGGAGGCTCGCCTGGCCCGGACGGAACTGGAACAAGAGGAGACAAAATTCCAGCAGGATATCCGGATCAAGGTGATGCAATTCAACAATCAAGCCCGGCAGTGTAATATATCAGCCAAAGCCTTACAGGTTGCGGAGGAGCGTTACGATATCACCAAAAAACGTTTCCAGAACGGGGGGATCACGGTAACGGACCTGAACACGGCCCAAAAGGAACTGGATAGTGCCAGCGAGCAGTATATCAATCAACTGCGTACGTTCTGGAACGCTTATTTCGAATTGCGCAAGTTGTCCCTGTACGATTTTATATCCAAAAGAGATATCAGTGCTGAATTTGATAAAATAGTAGAGAAATAGTCACTCGTGAAAATACTAATGATAATGAAAATGAACCTGTATAGAAGCCTGTTGTTGAGCGTGATCGTGCTGGGGGCGATCGCTTGCGGTAACGAAAAAAAGAAAGACGAGAAAGAAATCGGTAAAAGTGAAAGCCAGAGTCCGTTAATCACGGTTGACACGCTAGTGTTGAAAAAACGGACTTTCCAGAAACAGATCGTGTGTAACGGTAAGTTGCGTGCGGTTTTTAAAAGCGATCTCAGTTTTGACGGTACGGGCGTGATTACCGCGATCAACGGAAGTAACGGGGGATACGTGAAAAAAGGATCGGTGTTGGCAACCCTTGATAACAAGGAGGCACTGGTGGAATTGGAAAAGAGTCGTCGAGCCATGGAAAAGGCTAATATAGATTTGCAGGATAAACTGATCGGGCAGGGGTACTCGTCCGACACGACAGGGATTCCGACGGCTATCCTGCGGAATGTGAAGATTTCGTCCGGTTATGATAACGCGATTGATCAGTTGGAGGCAGCAAAACGCCGTTTGGCAAGTTGTTATTTGATTGCTCCTTTCAGTGGGCGTATTGCCAATCTGGATGCCAAGATATATGATCGTTCCGCCAATAAGTTATGTACGTTAATTGACGATTCGTATTTTGATGTCGAGTTCAGTATATTGGAGGCGGAGATCGAAGAGGTGACAAAAGGGCAACATGTGAAGATTATCCCGTTTATTAATGATGAAAAGACGTTTTATGGAGATGTGACAGAGATAAATCCCTTGATTGATGAACACGGACAGGTGAAGATTCGTGCAAGGGTGCGTAATGCTGACCGTTACTTGATGGAAGGGATGAACGTGAAGATTATACTTGAGCGAGAGATTAAGAATAGTTTCGTGGTTCCCAAGGACGCAGTGGTGCTGCGGGATGGTTTCCAGGTGATGTTCTGTTACCGTGAGGGGAAAGCGGTTTGGACGTATGTTGATGTCGTGATGTCGAATATTGATTCTCACGTGATTAAAGGGAGTGAAAAGAAACAGACGGTTATTTCGGAAGAGGATGTTGTTATTACATCCAATAATTTGAATCTTGCCGACGGAACGGATGTGACACCTAATAATAGACGGTAATCATGATAAAGGAATTGTTAAAGCGTCCTATTGGGGTTACCATGAGCGTTGTCGCGATCGTGGTGTTGAGTATCGTGGCGATGGGGTACCTGCCCGTGTCGCTTATGCCCGCTATTGATATCCCGCAGATCACGATCCAGGTGTCGGCTCCCGGTTTGTCGGTTCGGGAGGTGGATAACACGCTTTTGAAACCGTTGAAAAATCAGTTGTCTCAGGTGACCGGATTGAAAAATATAACGGCAGAAGCGCGAGCGGATGCGGGAGCTATATATATGGATTTTGAGCCGAACAGTAATGTTGACATCATTTTTATTGACGTGAACGAGAAGTTGGATCGAGCTGTCGCGACATTACCCAAAGATATAGAACGTCCCAAGGTGATCAAGGCCAGTGTGACCGATATCCCGGCTTTTTATCTTAACCTGTCGTTAAAAAACGTGGCGCCCAAAGAGCATGACAGGCCGCGTGAGGCCGGAATTGATTTCAGTGAACTGGGGCAATTTGCCCGGGATGTTATTTCAAAACGTATCGAACAACTACCACAGACGGCGATGGTTGATATGAGTGGTGTTGTAACCCCCGAGCTACTCTGTATTCCTGATTACACGAAGTTGACTTCTATGGGCGTGGGTATTAATTTGCTTGAAAAGGCGATTAACAATAATAATGTATCCTTAGGAGCATTAAGTATTAAAGACGGAGAATATCGTTACAGTATTCACTTTGATTCCCGGATTATCTCGAAAGAAGATATTGAGAATATATATATCAATCATAACGGGCGAATTTATCAATTCAAAGAGTTGTGTGAAATCGTGGAGCGTCCGGCGAAACGGAACGGTTTGGTACGTAGTGGTGATGATCCGGCTGTTACGTTGGCAATTATAAAACAGAACGATGCCAAGATGGCTGATTTGCAGGAAAGTATTGCCACGTTGATTGCTGATTTGGAGAGGGAATATCCTAATATCCGGTTTGAGTTGACACGGGATCAGACCAAATTGTTATCGTATTCCATGGATAATTTGAGTAGTAATCTATTGGTCGGTGCTATTCTGGCGGCATTAATTATCTTTTTATTTATGAAGGATTTGCGTTCGCCGGTACTGATTGTTATAACCATTCCGTTGTCACTTGTGGTCACGCTTTTGGCTTTTCATGTTTTGGGTATATCTCTGAATATTATATCGCTATCGGGGTTGATTCTCGGGACGGGAATGATGGTCGATAACTCGATTATTGTTATAGATAATATATTTCAGAAGTGGCGATTAGGATTGCGGCTTGATGATGCTATTTCCAGGGCGGTGGGGGAGGTTTTTACCCCGATGTTGAGTAGTGTGCTGACTACTTGTTCCGTTTTTTTGCCGCTGATTTTTTTAAGTGGTACGGCCGGCGCACTTTTCTATGATCAGGCAATGGCCGTGACGGTTGCTTTGTTCGCGTCATTATTGGTGTCGGTGCTTGTTCTGCCCGTGTATTTTTATCTGATGTATCGCAAACGTTCGGCATGGACGGAGAATCGGTTTATCGCAAGATGCTTCACGTTTGACTACTATCGTCCGTACGAGATCGGGTTAAAATGGACGTTACGTCATGGTCGGTTGCTGATTATCGGGTTTGTACTACTTGTTCCTCTTGCTTATTTCGTTTATCAAATGGTGGAGAAGAGTCGCTTGCCTCGTATATCGCATGATGATACGATTTTGACAATTGATTGGAATAGCGGTATTTCTTTGGAAGAAAATGATCTGCGTGTTTATAGACTGTTGGCACAGGTAGATAGTTTTATTTTGCAAACAACTTCGATGGTGGGTGTTCAACAGTTTTTGATGTCACATACCCAAGAGATCACTCCTTCTGAAAGCGTGATCTATATTAAGGCTAAAGATGCCGAGAGCTTGAAACGGATAGAACGGAAAATTTCAGATTACGTGGTTTCGAATTACCCGAAAGCACAAGTTTCTTTTCAAGTTTCCGGCAATATTTTTAATATGATATTCGCGGAAAAAGGAAACACGCTTGTTGCAAGATTGCATAGTAAGGAAGGACAGGCTCCGACGGTAGAGCAGGTAACTCGTGTGGTCAACAAGATAGAAAAAGCCCTGCCGGACGTGTTGATCCCTCCGGCGATGATGGAACAGAATATTCGTTATATTGCTGATGTGGAGGCAATGGCAATCCATGAGGTCACGTTCGGTGATGTTTACGCGAAAATGAAAAATATGATTAGCCAGAATACCTTGTTTCGTATTAATCAAGGGGGGTATTCCGTTCCCGTGACCACGGGTGATACGCGGGCCGAGGCATCGGATATTTTGTCGGGCAAGGTGCGTAATCGTAATGGGGTTGAAATTCCTCTCTCAATGGTAATCAACGAGACAAAAGGCGAGGATTTTAAGAAACTTTATTCCGGTAGTGGGGGGGATTATTACCCGGTTGTTATAGATGTGGACGATGCTGACGTGAAACGGGTGATGGAGACGGTAGAAGAGGTTGTTAAGGAGGATAAGGACTTTTTCGTGACCTTTACGGGAGAGTATTTTTCGAGTCGGGAGAGTATTCGGGAGTTGATCGTTATCCTGTTGGTTGCTATTTCGTTACTCTATTTTATTCTTGCGGCCCAGTTTGAAAGTATCATACAGCCGCTTATTATTCTATCAGAAATTGTGGTTGATATTTTCTTCGTTTTGTTTGGGCTTTGGATATTTGGCGAGAGTTTGAATATCATGTCAATGATAGGTTTGGTCGTGATGAGTGGCATTATTATCAATGATTCTATTCTGAAAGTGGATACGATTAATCGCCTTCGTAAAAACGGAATGCCGTTACTAAAGGCGGTTTTTGTCGCTGGTCACAGTCGGTTAAAACCGATCATCATGACCTCGCTGACGACGATACTGGCTATTGCTCCCTTCTTGAACCGGGTGGATATGGGGTCAGACCTGCAATACCCGTTGTCTCTTTCTATTATTATCGGTATGAGTGTCGGGACGATTGTCAGTTTGTTCTTTATACCGTTGATTTATTATGTGATCTACCGTAAACACTGATTTTATGAGTAATGATATAAAGAAAAAGGGATTTTTAGAACGTATTCCCACCTTTTCACTTATTTTGATAATGGCGGTGTTGATGGTGGTGGGAGGTGCTTTGATACCTCTGTTACGAATCTCTTACCATCCATCCTCGGAACAGGGGAAAAGGTTGAGTATCTCGTTTAGTTGGCCCGGGGCATCACAACGGGTCATAGAGCAGGAAATTACTTCTAAAGTGGAGGGATTGGTTGCCTCGGTGGTGGGCGTGGAGAAAACTTCTTCCGTGTCATCACGAGGAAACGGAAGAGTGACTGTCGTGCTCAAGGAGAAAGCTAACGTATCGGCCGTGCGTTTTGAAATATCATCATTGCTGAAACAGATTGCCGGGAAATTACCGGAGGGTGTGGGTGGTCTTTATTTACAAGGAGGAAATATCGGGGGAGGGCTTCGACAGAACACACGACAGGTCTTGTCTTATATCATCAATGCCGATATGGACCCCGCTAATATAAAAGACTATGTCGAGCGTAATATTAAACCTTATTTAACACAGATCGATTACGTGCGGGATGTGTCGGTCGGGGGGGCTATGCCACTTTATCTGGATATTGAGTATAACCCGATAGAATTGCAGCGGTATGGTCTTGAATCTAATGTTATCGTGTCGGGACTTCAGAACTTTTTGGGACAACGTTCTATTGTCGGGGATGTTGATCGAATTGATCGTGACGGGAATAAAGAGCGTATTACTTTATTATTAGAGACCGAGCGGTTGGGGCCGGATATAGGTAAAACTCCTTTGGCAACAATAGATGGTAAAATTATCTATTTGAATGATGTTGCTAAATTTGATTACAAAAAGCGACAAGAAACCAGCTTTTATCGTATCAATGGTTTGAATACGATTTACTTGAGCATTTTTGCAGACACGGAGACAAATATTATTAAAGCATCCGCGGAAATTCGAGAGCGAATGGAAAAGATTCAAGCAAATTTGACGGATGGATTTTACGTGACACTCACGAATGATGCTGCTAAGGAGGTACGGGAGGAACTTGTGAAATTGGTTAAACGTACTTTTTTATGTTTGGCGATATTGTTCCTGTTTGTTTGGATTGTTAGTCGGAGCAGACGTTATCTTTCTGTTATAGCGATTTCATTATTTGCCAACGTGTTGATAGCCGTTATTTTTTATTACTTGTTTGATGTTGAGCTTAACTTGATTTCGTTGGCGGGTGTTGCTGTCTCGTTGGGTATTATGATCGATACTGTTATTGTGATGGTTGATCATTATAGCTATTACCACAATCGGAGTGCTTTTATCGCTATTTTGGCAGCATTGCTTACTACAATCGGTTCATTGGTGATCGTCTTTTTTATGCCCGATTACGTGAAAGGTGCGTTGAATCATTTTTCCACGATTATTATTATTAACCTGGTTGTGGCATTGTTTGTGGCTCTCTTTTTCGTGCCTGCAATTATTGATCATAACGGGTTGTGTTGTCGGCAGGCAAAGAAAAGTTGTAAGCGTTTAAAAAGAATCGTGAGGTGGAGTCGGTTTTATACCCGCTATATTACTTTTACACAGAAACGGAAATGGATATATATTACCATTTTCGTACTTGCATTTGGAATCCCGGTGCATTTGCTACCTTCTAAATTAGGTAAAAGTGATTATTATTACCGAGTGGAAGAAAAACAAGAGATGGCGTGGTATGAAGATCTTTATAATAAGACTATAGGGAGTAATTTTTATCAGGGAACTTTACGCCAGCCATTGGAAAAGGTATTTGGTGGGACATTACGGCTTTTTTCATCTATCCAGTCATCACGTACTTTTTCTCAACGGGAACGGGAGGTGAAACTTTATATCTCTGCTCAATTGACAGAAGGGGATGATGCCGGAGTGCTTAATCAAAAGATGTGGCAAATGGATCGTTTTTTAGCCAAATTCAAGGAGATAAAACGTTTCGTGACCCGAGTGGATGGTAAAAGCGGTTCCATCGAGGTAGAATTTACCGATGAACACAAGGATGGGACTTTTCCTCAATATCTGGAATCACAGGTTATTCGAGAGGCTTTGTTGATTGGCGGTGTCGATTGGAGTACAACGGGTGTTAGTGAACGGGGATTTTCCAATTCGCTGGGATTGGGACATAAATCACATCGAATCGGTTTGAGCGGGTATAATTATGATCGTTTGTATAAGTATGCGGAAATGGTGGCCGAGAAGGTCAAGGCCAATAAACGAGTGAATGACGTGGGAATCGAGTTGGGAAGTTCTGATTATTGGCAATCGCAAGGAGAACCGACTTCGGAGATGTATATCAAATATGATATGGAAAAAATTGCTCTTAACCGTTTGAATTTGAGACAATGTTATTCAACTTTGGCCGCACTGATGGATGAGGGAACAGTTGGTACGTATCGGAATAAAGATCAACGGATTGCAATTGATTATCATTCTTCGGAACGTGATAAGTTTGATGTGTGGCATTTGATGAACAGTTATTTAACTGCAGGAGATCGGCAGATTTGTTATGCTAATATCGGAGAGATAGGAAAACGAAATGCTGCTGCACGAATTACGAAAAATAATCAGGTATATTCGTTGCAGGTGGCTTTTAATTTTATGGGATCGTATGATTTGTCGGATAAGTTTATCAAAAAGACAACCGAAGAGATTAATGCTATTTTGCCTGTCGGTTTCCGGACGGTTAACCAGAGTTTCGGGTGGTACGATGATAGAGGTTCCCAATATTGGTTAATTCTGTTGATTGTTGTGATAATCTTTTTTACCTGCTCGATACTGTTTGAGTCTCTGCGGCAGCCTCTTGTGATTATCTCGTTGATTCCTATCTCGTTTATAGGTACTTTCCTAACATTTTATTTCTCAAGGGTAAATTTTGGAACGGGTGGTTTTGCATCACTTGTTTTGTTGAGTGGTTTGGTGGTGAATGCGGCAATTTACGTGATTAATGAATATAATGGTTTCGTAAACAGAAATCTTGGACGGCTAAATCGGATTAACCCGGTTCGACTTTACGTGAAGGCTTATAACCATAAGATTATTGCCGTGCTATTAACTATTATATCAACGGTACTTGGCTTGATCCCATTTTTGATTGATGGACCGAAAGCAGAAGAGTTTTGGTTTTCATTCACCATTGGAACAATCGGGGGACTACTATTTTCAATAATAGCTTTAGTATTTTTTATGCCGATATTGATGCCATTTTCTAGTTATTTAAAAAAGAAGCAACATGAATAGATTAGAGGAAAATAGCAATTTAAGACTATGGTTTATTCAACGTAAAAATAGGACTGTTTTTTTGTTGAGTTCCAAATAAAAAGTTTTGGTGTTTTTGATGGGTTGGTAATTTTATCCATGTATTCATTTGGAGGTAAGTGATCATAAATGAGCCGTCTTTTTATTTTTTAAAAGAAACAACAAGATGTATAGATTACGTGAACCGAGACTTTCGCGTAGAGATTTGTATGCGTTTTTCTTTAGAGTTTTAACCGTGTTGACAGAAATATCAAGAGTTTCGGCAATCTCGTTATTGTTTTTACCATCTAGGCTGACAAGAATGACTTCCCGGGTTTGAGGAGGAAGTTGATCTATCGCGGCCCGTAAAATGCGGAGGGTCTCCTGGTAGGTCACCTCTTCCAGGTAAAATTGCTCTTCTGCTTCCTCGTCTTCGATTTTTACCTCTTGGAAATACTGGTGTTCAATTTTTTTATGTTTTAAATGATTCAGGCAAAGATTGCGAGTCGTCGTGTAAAGGAAAGATTTGGCTTTTTCAATGACTTCGAAATCTTTACGCCTTTCATATAATTTGATGAATGCATCTTGTGTAAAATCCCGGGCAATGGCATCATTTTCCGTGTATTTTCGGGCAAATTGAAATACAGGTTCAAAATATTCTTGGAAAAAGAATTTAAAATTGTTGTTGTTTATCAACATCTTATCCATTGCACGAATTTTTGTATGCACAAATGTATAATTTTTTTGTGATTTTATTCACCCACTTTAAAAAGTCAGTTGTTATAGGGGCAAAATAAGCGATAGATTTATGAATCGATTGACAGAACGATATAAAATAGCCCGGTTGATAGCCCGAAAAGTATCCGGTACGATTTCGGAAGAAGAAGCCGACGAGTTGGAGGCTTGGGTAGGATCGTCCGCTAGATATCGGGAAGAAGTAACCCGCATCGAGAGTAGGCTAAGAGAAGATATCCGGCAGGGGCGCGAGTTAAATATGACAGGCGAATGGGATATGTTCCAGCAAAAATTGTCTCGTAAACGTTCTATACGTTGGTGGAGGTATTCTGCCGCGATTGTGGTGGTAGGCGTGTGTGCCATATTTGTGTTACAACTTCGGGAGACGAAAACGTCTGTACAGATCGCTCGATCCGTGGAGAACAACGTGAAGGAGTACAAGGCTAAATTAATTCTGGATGACGGAAGTCTCGTGAATATTACTGATACAACACGTCACGTGGTTATTGCAGGAGCGGGGACAAATATCATGGCCTCGGGGAGTGGGTTAAGATACGAGTCGGGGGATTCACTACTCCTTTCTACCCCTGTGAAATACAATACGCTGATCGTTCCCCGGGGAGGAGAATATGAGTTGTTACTGGCGGATGGTACACGGGTATGGATGAATTCTGAATCCAAACTGGTCTACCCGGTGCAGTTCCCCGGTGAACGGCGGGAGGTGGAGATGGAAGGGGAGGTATGTTTCCTAGTGGCAAAAAATGAACGACAACCTTTTATCGTGAAAACGAAAGGGGTATCTGTCGAAGTGTTGGGAACCTTTTTTAACGTGGAAGCCTACCCGGAGAATCAGGCAATCACAACGACGTTAGTGGAGGGACGCGTGAACGTGTCCGATGGCCAACGCCATTATATCATGTCTCCGAACCAGCAAGTAGTTGCAGGAGAGGGTGAGTTCGTCATTCGTGATGTCGATGCGGCAGAAGTGGTGCGTTGGATTGAGGGAGTGTGTTATTTCTCGGAGGCCTCGTTGGAGAACATTATGGATAAACTGGCGCGATGGTATGATGTGGAGGTGTTCTTTGCCAGTGAGTCAGCTAAGGAGGCCCATTTCTCGTTGGAGATTGAACGCTATGATAACATAGCGACCGTGTTGTCGAAAATAGAGAAAACCGGGCGGGTGAAATTTAAAATTAACGGGCGAATCATAACCGTGGAAGAATAAAAAAGCAGAAAGTACTGGCATACCTTCCGCTTTTTATTAAATATCAACCTCCAAGGCAATGGAGATTTTGTTTAATGTTATCAACAAAAGTATGAAAAAAAAATGGAGAAACAGCGATTTCTGTCGAAGGAAATTGCCTAGAATGTTTATTATTATGAAGACGTGGTTTGTGTTACTATTTGTGTGTACGATGCATCTGAACGCATCAAACCTCTATTCGCAGCAGAAGAAAATGGATATTTCCATGAAAAACGCTTCTCTCGTGGACGTGTTCCGCTATATCCGGCAGAACAGCGACTACACGTTCGTGTACGATAGCGATGCCGTGAAACAGATGAAGACGGTTTCGCTCGACATGAAAAACGTGGCAATAGAAGAGATTTTGGAGCAATGTTTTAAGGGAAGTCCGTTTGTTTATTTGATAGAGGGGAATTTGGTGATTGTGAAGGAGCAGAAAGGTGAACAACAGCAAGCGAAGAGTATTCGGGTAAAAGGTTTCGTGTATGACATGAAGAAACAACCGATACCGGGCGTGACGGTAAAAATTGTTGGAGTATCCTTGGGAACGGCAACGAATGAAAAGGGATGGTTTGCCTTGGATTTGCCTATGACGAAAGGCGTGTTGGAGTTTTCCTTTGTGGGATATAAGAGTAAAACGGTAGAGTTTACAGAAAAAACGACCAAGGATACATTGCGGATCACGTTAGAGGAAGAAGTTCAAGCGTTGGATGAAGCGATTGTGGTAGCGTATGGAACCACCACGAAACGGGAAACGACGGGTTTGATTTCCGTGATCAAGGGGGATGATTTGAAAGGTATTCCTTCGGCAAATATTGCGAGCTTGTTGCAAGGGCGTGTTGCCGGAATGGATATTACGCAAATGTCCGGTTCTCCGGGAGGAGGAGGTACATCCATCGTTATTCGTGGCTATAACTCGTTGGATGTGGAACAAGGACGTCGATTCTCGAATCCGCTTTGGGTCGTTGATGGGGTGCCGTTGAACTCGTTCTCTTCTCCGGTAACCGGAACAAACTTGTTAGCGGATATTAACCCGGACATGATCGAATCTGTGCAAGTATTGAAAGATGCTTCTGCAGCTTCGCTTTACGGTTCTCGTGCGGCTAATGGTGTAATTATTGTGACGACAAAAAAGGGGAAAAAAGAACAAGATGCTACTTTTTCTGTGAATGTTTCTCAAAGTTGGGGCCAATTACCTCGTCTTCCGGGAGTGACAATCGGTCGCTTGGAACGAGAGATGCGTTTGTTGGCGACTCAAAGAAGTTTTGTTGCTTATTTGGATCCTGAAACAAAAATGTATAGATATCCTGTTTCCTTGAAAGAAGTTTATGATACACGTAAAGGATCGATAGATGGGTATTGGATACCGGCTCCGGGAACGGACACGAATAATGGACTATGGCGGCAGGATAGTTTGAATCCTTTCTATAATAATGCTACGAATTTTTTCCCGATGTATTATGAAACAGCCAAAATCATGAATGCTAATATTCAAGCCTATGGTGGAAGTGAACGCATGATGTACGGTTTGGGTTTAGGGTATTATGATGAGGGAGGAATTTTAAAGGGTACCGGTTACAAAAGGGTGGATTTAAATGCCAATCTGAATGTAATACCGGTAAAACGTTTTAATGTGGATTTGCGTTTTAACGCTTCTCTCGTCAATCGGAAACGAGGAACTAATGCTGGAGGAATGTTATCTTCAGCTCCTTCTGTTGAAACGGTGCCTGGAGACCCGTTTGAGTTGAGTACGCTGATGCCTGGTGCAGGATCGGTAGCTTGGAATGCCGCACTTGAAAACTTACGAGGAACCAAAGAAAGCAATCGTAATATTCGTTTGCGTACGAATTTTAAATTGTCGTATCAAATCGTAGATGGATTGGATCTTTCTACTTCACTTTCAGCTGATTATTCGATAGCTCGTCGTAATTATTTTCAACCGTCTTATTTGGATAATGATGGATATTCCCTGAGTGTTGGAGAAACAGGAATTAATTTGATGGTATTAAATGAGAATTTGTTATCTTACAAGAAACAGTTTGGAGAAGAGCATAAACTATCTTTTATGGCGGGACTTTCCTATCAATATGACCAAATGGAATATAATGGAGGTTACGCGAAGAATTCGCCTAGTAATAAAATTTATTACGCTCCAAGTGGCTTACCATCCTATGGAACTCAAGAGAGTCATGGTACAACACGGGTTATTGTATTCAAATCTTATCAATCCGATATGCAGGAAAAAGCCCTAGTTTCTTATTTCGGACGTTTGGAGTATAGTTTCCGGGATAAATATTTGTTTACGATGGCTTATCGTCGGGATGGAAGTTCTACATTTGGAGCAAATCATCGTTGGGGAAGTTTCCCGTCCGTGGCAGTTGGATGGTCCTTTTCGGAAGAATCTTTTATTAAAGATCGTTTAGGTTGGTTGTCTTTTGGTAAAATTCGTGCTAGCTGGGGACGTTCTGGAATGCATTTTGATTATCCTTATCTGGCATTGGGAATCGTTGAAAATGGTCCTAATTACGAAGGCAATGGTACGTTGACGCCCAACTTCCTTGACGGAATGTATAATGAAGACCTTTCATGGGAAAATACGGATCAGTACGATATTGGATTAGATCTGGATTTTTTTAACTATCGTTTAGGAGTAGTCTTGGATTATTATTACCGTTATACGGATGACATGTTAATGCAGGTGCCACTATCTTCTCCCAATATGTATTCATTACAGTGGCGTAATGCTGCCGCAATCTCAAACGAGGGAGTGGAAATTTTAGTCAAAGGAGATATTCTTTCTAAGCCGGATTTGTATTGGAGAGTATCTGTTAATTGGGCAAAGAATTGGAACCGTTTCCGCAAATCGTATAGTGGCTTTGATGAAAATGGTTGGATCATCGGTAAACCGCTAAATGGTATTTACGTGATGAAGACGAATGGATTTGTGAATGAGCAAAATGAATTACCTATTGAATATAATAATAGTCAGGGATGGAGAAGTTATACACATGGAGGAGATCCCACACTTTATTTTAAACCGGGTGATTTGAAATTTGTGGATGTGAATGGAGATGGCGTTTGTGACTATAAGGATCTTGTGTATGCGGGTAGTGCTTTACCTTTTTGCAATGGAGGAATTGTTAATGAATTGCGATGGAAAAATTGGGATATGGCTTTTTCCGTGGTTTATCAGCTGGGACGTCATGTGATAAATACTCTTCCATTTAATAATTTTCGATCAGGAGCGAATCCTTTTGTGATGGATATAGGGGGTACTAAATTCTGGGAAAAACCTGGAGATGATGCAGAATACCCGAGTTGGGAAAATGCACTTTTAGATCATTTTAATGCAAAGTGTGATCGTTATGTAGAAAAAGTCAATTGGTTAAAAATGAAAACGTTAACGGTTGGATATACGATGCCTGAGAGATGGATGAAAAAATTGGGGATGAAAGAATTGCGTGTATTTGCTAGTGGGGAAAATCTTTTTACATGGGATAATTATTCTGGTTTAGATCCTGAAACAGTGAATATAACTTCCGGTAATGATGCTGGACGGAATTACCCGTTAGCCCGAAAATGGACATTAGGTTTAACGCTTAAATTCTAAAAGATATGAAAAGAAATCTAATTATATTGTTACTGTGTTGTTGTTTCATGGCTTGTGATGATCTTTTGGATATGAACCCGGAAAATTCGGTTACTTTTAAGAATGCTTATGAAACAGAAAATGATATTGAGGCAGCAGTTAGATTATGTGCACAAAAATTGAGAGAATCTCACGGGTCTAGGAACGAGTATATGGGACACTATGCGGACTCCGTGGCATCAGAGACTTTGTTTGCGGAGAGAAATTTGGACCCCGCTCAATTTCGTAGTGGATATTGGACCTCTTGGTATGAGTTAATAGGGGCTGCAAATGTGGTATTACACTATACCGATCAAATTAATGTTTCACAGGAAAGAAAGAATTTTTATAAAGGACAAGGACATTTTTATCGGGCGATAGCTTATTGGCGTTTAGTGCAAACTTGGGGAGATTGTGTGATTATCGGTGATGATGCGAAACTAGAAACTGCATTCCCGAAATCTTCATGGTCCGAAGTCTTGGATTATACGATTAATGAGGTGCGGCAGGCAGTAGCATTACTTCCTGAATATGATAAAATTCAAGATTCACAAGGAAATGTACCTGAATACAAAAATGTACCTTGTAAAGGTGCCGCGAATGCCTTACTCGCGCATTTGTGTGCAATGAAGGCTGGCTGGAAGTGGTTTGCTCGTCCGGAAGATCAGAATTTCAATGAGCAGGAATACTGGGAAGAAGCGGAAAAGGCTTGTACGAGTATTATTGGCAGTGAAACTGCTCAATCAGCTGGAATTTATCACTTGGTGGCAACCCCCGAGGAAGTAAGTACAGTCGTGTTTAAAGGTAAATCTACGGAAAGTATTTTTGAAATGCGTTATGCTCCCTATTGGGATGAAATAGGGAAGAACATGGATAGTGAGTATTATACCACTTATTTGGATTCATGGGCATTAACTTATTGTTATTGGGTTTTGCTAGTGGAAATTAATGGTTCGGGGCTTGATTGCATTAAAGATCAAAAACAATTAATTCGTGCATCAACAGTTGATAAATGGTTCCCTAAGGGAGATTTGCGTCGAGAAACTTATTTCTGGAAATTGGATTCCATGAACCATGATACATTGCGTTACGTGACTGGGGGATTTGCGTATCCTTATCTTTTTAGAGATCTTAACGTGAAAACGACAAGTGGAAATAAAGGACGTTTTGATCATTTTAATTATAATGCTGTATTTTGGCGTTTGGCGGATATATATCTTTTGCGGGCAGAATGTCGTTCTCGCTTGAATAAAAGAGATGAAGCTATTGCTGATTTAAATGCCGTGCGAGCTCGGGCGCAAGCAAAAATGTATGATGCGTCGGAATATGCCGATACAGAATATGCCGATAAACTGCGATATGCCATTTTTAAAGAGCGAGAAAAGGAGTTGTTATTTGAAAGACAACGTTATTTTGATGTCCTTCGTAATGGCGAAGAGTACGTGAGAAGAGAGCTTTCTGAAGGGTTTAAAGAAATTCCACTTCAGGATATTGTTGATGGATGTGTATTTATGGCAATTGCTCCGGGGTCTTTTGGAAGAAATACAGCGTTGCGTCAGAATACATGGTGGAATAGGTATATGTAATTTAAAATGTAAAATTTGAAATGGAAACGATGTTTAAAATATTGATAAGTTTTCTGTTGGTAGGAGTGTTAAGTTCTTGCGAAACGAAACAAGACGTGTGGGACACGGGTACATGTTCGCCTTATCATGATTGTTCGATCATGGAATATTTACGGGGAGATAAATATAATTGGGAATTGACTGTTGAATTGATAGAACAGGCAGATTTAACAGATTTGTTCGAGGGACAAGTGGATTCTTTACCGGAAATCACGTTTTGGGGAATTCCGAGTTATTCTGTACTGCGTTACTTGTTTGATAAAGGATTAGAAAGCGTACAGGAAATAAATAAAGAAACAGCTCGAGAACTCGTGTTGAAACATGTGGTTAAAGGGAAAATTCTTCAAGAAGATATAGCGGAGCGGGATGAGAATTATTATATTTATGAAGCAGAGCAAACCGGAGGAACTGATTTATATACACTTAAAGGCTCGCATTTGAGAGCTTACGTGGATATTGATGATTATATGTTTGTGCCGAACGGTGGAGCCGCTCATTTGTTTTTGTATTCCTTTACTGCAAAAACAATGGTGCCTCTTTCTAGTCCGAATATACAACCATTGAATGGGGTAGTTCATGCATTGAATTATAATTATGTGTTGGGAAAAATATAAGAGTGTTGAATGTGAATTAAGAATTTAAAAATGATGAAAACTTTCATATTATTAATAGGAATACTGGCTAGTATATCGATGGCGTCATGTCATGATATCACTGTCGGTTATTTGTCTACGGAAAATGCTAGTTATGATCCTGATACATTGGAAATAAGACGAGAGTTAATGATTGATTCTACTAAGAATCCTCAGTGGGCACGTTATTGGGGGTGGGCAGAAAGAGACTATTTGATTTTTGGTTTTAGTTCTCCGGAAGAATATATGAGTGCGATGTTTCCAAAAGTGCAGCAATGGAATTATAGTGAAGATTATGAAAGATGGAAATTGCAAATACCATGGTTAAGCACAAAAATTCAAGGTGTGAAAGGGACACAACAAATATATGTGCGAATTAAAGATATCAAATCTTCTGACGGGGATGTTGAAATTATGCAACAATTATTAACCGTAAGAGGAGATGGCATGTTTAAATTACCACCAGATGCTTCTTCCATTCCCGTTGGACGTTATGTAATATCATTGAATATTAGCAATGAAGGATATTCTCATGATGTGGATGATGTTTTTACAATAATTGTAAAATAAATTTGGTTAGAGTTTTAATTATTTGATAATGAAACAAATATTGTTATTAACCGTGACTTTTATCGTGATGGTAATTGACGGTTATGCTCAAGAAGGATTTCAGATATCTGGAAAAGTAGCCAATATGCCAGATGGAACAATTTGGTTGTTCGGACGTACAAATCCAAATTCGTTAGATACTTTGGGAAAGGCAGAATTGAAAGCTGGATGTTTTGAATTGAACGGGAAAACCCCGTCAGGTTGTTTAGCTTTAATTGTTATGACGGATATGCAGACGGGTTTCCAGTTAATGTTGGAAAATACGAAGTACACGTTAAATATGGATGAAAATGGAAAGGTAAAGATTGAGGGGGGGAAAGCGCAACATTTATTTCAACAATTTGATGAAATAAACCGGAGTATCGCAGAAAAACGACAAGCGACAGAAAAAGCGGCTCAATCGGTTCGATCTCAAGAACAGATGGTGTCGTTGCAAAATGGCTATAATTCTTTTGTCAAAAAGGCTGTAGATAAGCAATTGGATCTGATTCGTGGGAACGGTGATTGTTTCGTTTCTGCTTATATTTTGGCAGGAATGATGCAAAATACACCTTTGGAAATCTTACAAGAATTGTACGGGAAATTTTCTGAAGAAGTGAAAGACGGGTATTATGGAAAATTGATCGCGGGGCAGATTACACATTTGGAACAGATTTCAGTGGGTGCCATCGCCCCGAATTTTACCGTGATGACCCCGGTGGGCGACACCATTTCATTGCATTCTATACCGGGAAAGGTAAAATTGGTAGATTTCTGGGCATCATGGTGTGCGCCTTGTCGCAAGGAGAACCCGAACCTGGTGAAGCTTTACGAGGAATATCATTCGAAAGGATTCGAGGTGTTCAGTGTTTCACTAGATACCGATAAAGCGGCTTGGGAAAAAGCGATAACTGAAGACAAGTTGCCTTGGAAGCAGGGTTCGGAATTGTTGCAAGTACCGCAAGTCGCGATTACGTATGCTATCAAAGCAATTCCGCATACGATTTTATTGGATGAGCATAACCGGATTATCGCGAAGGATATCCGGGGGAAAGAGTTGAGAAAAAAGGTGGCGGAGTTGTTGAAATGAGAAAGCGTGCTTGCTCGTAATACTTAGAATGTAATTCATTATACTTATGTTAATACCAGAGACTTTTCTTTAGGCGTGTAGAACTGTTCTCTGGTATTTTCAATTTGTAGCCTCTTAGTCGTTATTTTCCAAGAAAGAGATTTCTTGCTTTCAGCCCACTTCCCCCGCTCGCACCTGTTCCGTGGGAGAATAATAAGTGTTTATCCTGAATTAATGTAGAATATAGTTATCAAAGTTGCATCATATTGCTATCATAATGCGAGCCGCTCCCATTCCCCTCCCATTCCGCTCCCATTCTCCTCCTATTAAAATAGGAGAAAATTATCAGAAAAATGGTAAATGTGTATGTTGAGATGGGTCGATGATAAGAATATGGTAGCTGGCTGATGGTTACATAGGGTATTAATTCTGCTTGAATTGTGTTCTTGTTGGGGAGAAGTTCTGTTTAAAGAGGAATTTCTTTTTGGGGGAGAAGTGGAGGAGGGGAAAGGGCATAAAAAATCTCCGGGCGATGGTAATTTTCCGGAGATTTTTTGATTCGTTTATTCTGAGTTGATTTATTTTAACTCTGCCAATTGCTGTTCGATGGCTTTGATTTTTGCTTCGGCATCAGCTTGTTTCTTACGCTCGTTCTCGACAACTTGTGCCGGGGCTCCATGGACGAACTTTTCGTTAGAGAGTTTTTTCATCACGGACGCCAGGAAGCCTTGGGCGTACGCGAGGTCTGCCTGTAGTTTAGCCCTGACTTCTTCCGTGTTGACTTCTCCGACCGCGGGAATGAAGTATTCCACCGTGTCGCAGATGAAGCTCCAGGCACCTTTTACCGTGTCACTCACCATTTCTACGTCTTGGATATTACCCATTTTGCAGATGATGCTTTCGAATTGTAGCGGGTAGCGATCGTTGCTTTTAACTCTTAACGAGATGGCATCCTTGAAGGCGATGTTGTTTTGCTTGCGAATCGTACGGATTCCGGCGATGACTTCTTTCGTGTTCTCGAAGGTATTCAAGAAGTTTTCATCGTATTTCCCGGGTATGGGCATCACGGATACCATGATGCTTTCTCCGTCTTTCCGCTCTCTCAAGTTCTGCCAGATCTCTTCGGTGATGAACGGCATGAACGGGTGAAGCAGTTGCAACATTTCCTCGAAGAGGTAGATGGTTTTATTATACGTGGTCCGGTCGATCGGTTGTTCGAAGCCCGGTTTGATGATTTCCAGTAACCAGGACGAGAATTCGTCGCGGAAGCCGGTGTACACGGTCATCAGTGCTTCGGAGATCCGGTATTGCTCGAATTGCGTGTTCAAGGTTTCCTTGCATTTGTTCAAATATTGTTCAAACCATTCGAGGGCTAATTTGGAATGCAAGGGTTGTTCCAGGTCTGCTACTTTCCAGTTGCTGACCAGACGGAAGGCATTCCATATTTTAGTCGTGAAATTACGTCCTTGTTCCGGAAGGCTTTCATCAAAAAGAAGGTCTCCCCCCGCGGGTGCGCACAATAGCATACCTACCCGAACGCCGTCTGCCCCGTATTGGTTGATCAAATCGATCGGGTCCGGGGAGTTTCCGAGGGATTTGGACATCTTGCGATGAAGTTTATCTCGAACGATTCCCGTGAGGTACAGGTTGGAGAACGGTTTCTCGTGGCGGTATTCATAACCGGCCATGATCATTCTTGCCATCCAGAAGAACAGGATGTCCGGTGCGGATACCAGGTCGTTCGTCGGGTAGTAATAGTTGATTTCGTCATTGTCCGGTTCCAGTATCCCGTTGAACACGGAGATGGGCCACAGCCAGGATGAGAACCACGTGTCCAGGCAATCTTCGTCTTGACGCAATTGCTCGGCCGGGATGTCCTTACCGAATTTCTCTTTCACTAGTTGTACTGCTTCCGAGAGGTTTGCGGCAACCACGTAGTCGTTGCTATTGGGCAGGTAGTAGACCGGAATCTGGTGTCCCCACCACAATTGGCGGCTGATACACCAATCCTTCACGTTTTCCATCCAGTAGCGGTAGGTGTTTTTGTATTTCGGCGGGGTGAGGAGGATGTCGTCGTTCATCACGGCGTCCAAGGCCGGTTTGGCCAGCTCCTTCATTTTCAAGAACCATTGCATGGATAGCTTGGGTTCGATGACCACGTTGGTCCGCTCGGAGTATCCTACCTTGTTGTTGTAGTCTTCTATTTTCACGAGGTTGCCCGCTTTCTCCAGTTCGGGGATGATTTCTTGGCGCACGGCGAAACGATCCTTACCCACGAAGAGTTGGGCGTTTTCGTTTAATGTCCCGTCATCGTTGAAGATGTCGATGGTTTCGAGATGGTGTTTATAACCGATCTCGTAGTCATTGATGTCGTGTGCCGGGGTGATTTTTAGTGCTCCGGTACCGAATTCCATGTCCACGTACTCGTCTTGGATAATCGGGATGACCCGGTTTACCAGGGGGACGATACATTTCTTGCCGGCCAGGTGGCGGAATCGCTCGTCGTTGGGGTTCACGCATACGGCGCTGTCGCCCAAGATGGTTTCCGGGCGGGTCGTGGCAATGGTGATGTATTCGTCTGTAGTCCCGTCAACGCGATAACGCAGGTAGTATAGTTTGCTATGTTCTTCTTTGTAGATGACTTCTTCATCGGAAACGGCGGTTTTGGCCGACGGGTCCCAGTTGACCATCCGGACGCCCTTGTATATAAGTCCTTTGTTGTAGAGGTCAATGAATACTTTTGTCACGCTGGCAGAACGGATTTCGTCCATCGTGAAACAGGTTCTGTCCCAGTCGCAGGAGGCTCCCAGTCGTTTTAACTGTTCGAGGATGATGCCCCCGTGTTTTTCGGTCCATGCCCAGGCATGTTTTAAGAATTCATCCCGGGAAAGGTCTCTTTTCTCGATGCCTTCACTTTTGAGTTTGGCTACCACTTTGGCTTCCGTGGCAATGGAGGCGTGGTCGGTTCCCGGCACCCAACAAGCGTTTTTACCAAGTAAACGGGCGCGTCTGACGAGTACGTCCTGTATCGTGTTGTTCAGCATGTGTCCCATGTGCAGGACTCCCGTGACGTTAGGTGGCGGGATTACAATACAATACGGAGTTCTTTTTTTATCAACGGTGGAATGGAAAAATTTGTGTTCCAACCAGTATTGATACCATTTCTCTTCGCTCGTTCGCGGGTCGTAGTTTGTCGGGATCATTTTGATTCAGATTAAAATTGTATATTCGTAAAAAGGCTGCTTTGTCGAGCAGCCTTGTTTTTTTATTCTTCTGATTTTCTAAGTCTTCTTCCTTTTTTCTTTTGTGAATCCAGGAGTGCTTCAAGGTCTGCTTTTTGTTGCGAACCGTCGTAGTCACAGATGTATTTGTCGATGAGGATACGACCACAGTATTCGCAGACGATGATTTTTTTCCGGGAACGGATGTCCAGTTGTCTCTGTGGCGGGATTTTGTTGAAACATCCTCCACAAGCATCACGGTCAACGGTAACAACGGCCAGTCCGTTGCGGGCGTTGGAGCGGATGCGGCGATATGCTGTCAACAAGCGTTCGTCGATGGTGGCTGCAAGTTCTTCCGATTTGGACTGTAAGGATTCTTCATCTTTGTGAGTTTCATTGATGATGTCGTTCAACTCGCCTTTTTTAGCCTCCAGGTCAGATACTTTGTCCGCGTAACGCTTTTTGGATTCTTCCATCAGCGCTTCTTTTTCTGCTTTTGCTTTTTGAGCTTCCCGGATTCTCTTTTCTTGCAGTTCGATTTCCAGTTTCTGGAATTCGATTTCCTTGCTTAGCGCGTCGTATTCGCGATTGTTGCGAACGTTATCCAATTGTTCACTGTATTTTTTGATCGCTTCTTCGGCTTTCTTGATGTCCATTTTCCGGGTGGAAGCGGTTTTGTCAAGTTCACCTAGTTCAACCTTCAAGTTTTCGATACGTGTTTCCAGTCCCGCGATCTCGTCTTCAAGGTCTTGAACTTCTAACGGTAGTTCTCCCCGTAGCGTCTTGATTTTATCGATCTCGGTGTCAATTCTTTGTAATTCATACAGGTTCTGCAGTTTTTCTTCAACTGTCAGTTCTTGCATTTTCTCATTGTTATTCGTCACCATATATTATAAGTACTTAATCGGATTTGTATTAATCTCAGAAAACTGAACCGCAAATTTAGATATTTTTTTTGTAAGTATCTCATAAAATATCTCTTTTGTGAATTGTTCGCTTTCATAATGACCAATATCAGCTATCATAATGCGGTTTTCCGTGAGAAAAAAGTCATGATATTTGAAATCCCCGGAGATGTATATGTCGGCTCGTCCGGTCAACGCCTGCTTGAAGAATGAGGCTCCGGCTCCACCGCAAACCGCTACCCGTTGTATTGAGGGGGTGTGAGGTGCGGTGTAACGTAACCTGTCACACCGGAATATTTCTTTTACTTGCTGCAAAAAGGTGATGCTTTCAACGGGTTGCTGCAACTCGCCGATAATTCCGAATCCGTTGCCGGCCATCGGGTCCCCTTCCGGTTGAAGGATTTGCCGGTGTTGCAAGTTCAGTTTGTCGGCCATACGTCCGCTGACCCCGTTGGCTACCACGTCCATGTTCGTGTGCGCGGCGTAGATGGTGATGTCGTGTTTAATGGCATGGATCACGCAGCGTTCCACGTAAGTGGCCGGGGTGATGTGTTTTAGCCCGCCGAAAATAAGCGGATGGTGTGAGATGATGAGATTGTGACCCTTGTCAATCGCTTCTTTGATCACCTCTTCCGTCACATCGATGCATAGTAGTATGGATGTTAATTCTCGTTCCGGGTCCCCGCAAAGCAGCCCGGAATTGTCGAAGCTTGCTTGAAGTTTTAACGGGGCATAATCTTCTATGAGCGAAATGATCTCTTTTATGTACATGTTTGGAATTTAGAATTTAAAATTTAGAATTTGGAATCTAAATTATTACGGGAGTTGGTTCTTGATGGATAACAATTCTTCCTTGATTCCTTTCAGGCGTTTTATTACCTCAAAGTGTAGTTCCGTTTCGTCTTTCCGGTTTTTGAGTTGCTGTTGGGCTCCTTTTAGGGTCATTCCTTTTTCCTTGACCAGATGGTAGATCAGGTGGAAATTGTCGACATCCGCTTTGGTGAATTGACGGTTCCCTTTTTTGTTTTTGTGGGGGTTGATCACGTCGAATTCTTTTTCCCAGAAGCGGATCAGGGAAGTGTTGACACCGAACATTTCGGCGACTTCTCCGATAGAATAATATAATTTTAATGATTCTTCAGTCACCATGGGTTATTTGAAAATTTAAAATTTAAAATCGGATCAGTCCATGCTTTGTCCCGTGTTGTTCGCGGTCTCTACTAGCAACTCGAATTCGTCGGGGGTGAGATCGTTGAAATAGAAGTTTATGGGATCTATCGGTTTGTTATTTTTCCGTACTTCATAATGCAGGTGAGGCCCCGTGGATAGTCCGGTGTTTCCCAAGTATCCGATGACGTCCCCTCGTTTGATTTTTTGGCCTTTTTTAGCCAAGATTTTATCCATGTGGGCATACAGTGTTTTGTAACTGAACCCGTGGTCGATGACCACGTGGCGACCGTATCCCTTGTCAAATTTACTTTCGATGACCACCCCGTTGCCCGTCGCGTAAATGGGAGTCCCGACAGTTCCCGTGAAGTCCATGCCTGCATGGAATTTCGGGGTTTTGTAAATTGGGTGCATCCGGTAGCCGAATGATGAGGTTACTTGGTGGGTGCTTTTGTTTTTCAACGATACCGGAAGGATTGCCGGGATGGAGGCTAGCATATCGATTTTATTTTTAGCCAATTCTTCAATCTTGTCAAAGGATTTGCTTTGGATATAGATTGCTTTTGATAATTCATCAATTTTTTTGGCTGTTCCGATGAGCAAGTCCGCGTTGTCAATTTGCCTTAGGTGTTCGTATTGATCGACGCCCCCGGAGCCAGCCCGGCGGATGGATGACGGGATGGGATCGGTTTCGAAGATAACCCGATAAATATTGTCATCCCGGGCTTCCATGTCTTTCAAGACGTTGTCCAAGTGTCCTACCTTGTTGCTTAATAAACTATATTGGGTGAGAACTTCTTCGTATTTCCGTTTTAAAAGTTTTTCTTTTGGAGAATCAATGAACGCGTATACCAAGTACAGCATGACAATTGCCAAGGAGAAGCTGGAAAAGAATTTCTTGAATAATCTCCAAAGCTTTTTTCTTAAAGATGATTCTATTTTATCAAAAGATAATGTGTCCGAATTGAAATGATACCCTGCTTTTCGCATAGTTGCTAATAAAAAATAGTGTTTGCGATGCAAAGTTAAAGAAATAATCTAAATTTGCAACTCGGTAAATTAAAGCAGATCAAAGTGGCAGCATGATAATCCCGGTTGACATGTGCTTGGTAGGAAGGATGTCAGGAAGGAATCAAAATTTCTTTTCAAGCGAGGAGTAGGGCAATGTGCATGGAGTTGATGGAGGGTGAAGGGCGAAATCTGCGTATGTCATTTTAAAATTTAGAAGGTATGAAATCAGCAGAGATCAGACAGAGATTTTTAGATTTTTTTGAGAAGAAATCACATACAATAGTACCATCGGCACCCATGGTGATCAAGGGAGACCCCACGTTGATGTTCACCAATGCCGGGATGAATCAATTTAAAGATATAATTCTGGGGAATGTGCGTCCGAAGGCAACCCGGGTGGCGGATTCCCAGAAATGTTTGCGTGTTTCCGGGAAGCACAATGATTTGGAGGAGGTGGGACATGATACCTATCATCACACGATGTTCGAGATGTTGGGTAATTGGTCGTTCGGTGATTATTTCAAGAAAGAGGCGATTGCTTACGCTTGGGAGTTCCTTACGGAAGAGATGGGTTTGGATAAAAATCGGTTGTATGCAACGGTTTTCGAGGGAAGTAAGGAGGATCATCTGGAGGAGGATAAAGAGGCGTTGGAGTATTGGAAGTTGTATTTGCCTGAAGATCGAATCCTGTACGGGAATAAAAAAGATAATTTCTGGGAAATGGGTGATATGGGGCCTTGCGGGCCTTGCTCGGAGATTCACATAGACCTGCGCCCGGAAGCCGAGCGGGCGTTAAAGCCGGGGCGTGAATTGGTGAACAAGGATAACCCGTTAGTGATTGAGATTTGGAATCTGGTGTTTATGCAGTATAACCGTAAGGCTGATGGCAGTTTGGAGAATTTACCCAGTCATCACGTGGATACGGGGATGGGATTCGAACGTTTGTGTATGGCTGTGCAGGGAAAGACGTCGAATTATGATACGGATGTGTTTACTCCGATCATCGGGGAGATTGCCCGGTTGAGCGGGAAGGAATACGGGAAGGATGCAGCCGCGGATGTTGCTATGCGGGTGATCGCGGATCATTTGCGCACGATCGCGTTTTCAATCACAGACGGGCAATTGCCTTCGAACGTGAAAGCCGGTTACGTGATCCGGAGGATATTGCGCCGCGCTGTTCGTTATGCTTACACTTTCTTGGATCAAAAGGATGCGTTTATGTATAAGTTGGTACCGGTGTTGATTGAGGTTATGGGGCAACACTATCCGGAACTTTCTTCTCAGCGGGTGTTGATCGAGCGGGTGATACAGGAAGAGGAAAATGCTTTCTTGCGTACGTTGGATAAGGGTATAAAGTTGTTGGATAGGATTATTGAGAAAACCAAGGCCGAAGATTATTTGACCGTACCGGGGAATGTGGCTTTTGAGTTGTATGATACTTACGGGTTCCCGTTGGATTTGACCGAGTTGATCTTGAAAGAAAATGGATTAGTGGTAAATCGTCGGGAGTTCAAGGCGGAGATGGAAGCTCAAAAAGAACGTTCCCGTTCGGCTGCTGCCGTGAACACGGATGATTGGGTGGAATTGATTGCCGATGATACACAGGAATTCGTGGGGTATGACTACACGGAGACAGAGGTGCAGATTACCCGCTATCGCCGGGTGAGTACGAAGGGAAAGACGCTCTATCAGTTGGTGTTTAACATTACCCCGTTCTATGGCGAGAGCGGGGGACAGGTCGGTGACCGCGGCTGGTTGATTTCGGAAACGGAGAAGATAAGCGTTTTGGATACCCACAAGGAAAACGGGTTGACCATTCATATAACAGATCGTTTGCCAGAGGATTTGACTCAGGTGTTTACGGCCAAGGTGGATGTGGACAAACGGATTGCCACGGAAAATAATCACACGTCTACCCATTTGTTGCATTATGCTTTGCGGAAGGTGTTGGGAACGCACGTGGAACAGAAAGGGTCGTACGTGAGTGACGAGTATTTACGCTTCGACTTTTCACATTTCCAAAAGGTGACCGACGAGGAGTTGGAGGAGGTGGCTGCCATCGTGAATCAGGAAATTCGTAAGAATTATCCGTTGGAGGAAAGTCGGGCTGTGCCTATTGGACAAGCCAAGAAAATGGGGGCAATGGCTATCTTCGGGGAGAAGTATGGGGATTTGGTTCGTGTGGTGAAATTTGGGGAATCTGTGGAATTGTGTGGAGGTACACATGCACATGCCACCGGGCAGATCGGGTTCTTTAAAATTATTTCAGAGAGTTCCGTTTCAGCCGGGGTGCGTCGTATTGAAGCTATTACGGCAGCAAAGGCGGAGGAATATATCTTGAACTATTTCAAGATGATGAAGGAGATTGACCGCATGTTCAAGTCGAATCGCGGTGTGTTGGAGAATGTTAGGGAGTTGTTGAACGAAAACGAAGAGTTGAAGAAGGATGTGGAGAAATTCACGCGGGAGAGTTTACGGATTATGAAAGAAGGGTGGAAGAATGAAAAGCGTGTAATTCGTGATGTTAATATGATCGTGAAGACGGTTATGATGCCCCCGGCCAACGTGAAAGATATTGCTTTCCAGTTAAAAGGGGAGTTGGATAATCTTGTTCTGGTGATTGGCGGTGTCTTTAACAACAAGCCTCATTTGACCGTGATGTTCAGTGATTCTCTGGTGAAAGATTACGGATTGCATGCCGGACAGATTGTCAAGGACGCAGCTCAGGAAATTAAAGGTGGTGGTGGAGGACAACCATTTTTCGCAACTGCCGGAGGTTCAAATCCTGAGGGTGTTAGTAAAGCTCTGGAAAGGGCAGAGAAACTGATTTTGGATAAAATTCATTAGTTTTTGGTACAAAATTTGTGTAGCCTTTTATATATTAATAAAA
>ENA-UEQW01000592-UEQW01000592.1-human-gut-metagenome-genome-assembly--contig:-NODE-592-length-33733-cov-10.927353_pt1 | contig 33733 bp, 47 predicted proteins | sample MGYA00242947_ERZ507947 | MGnify/ENA primary metagenome ERZ507947 (study PRJEB26167, sample SAMN06115421) | human gut metagenome | host: Homo sapiens | place: China:Guizhou | collected 2015-03-17... | reverse complement strand
GGAAGGTTATCCTCTCTAGTATCAGATAGGGGGCCTCTCTTACCGTTACGCCAGAATATACCATCATCCCCAGCGCACAGAGTAATTCTAACCCCATCACGAGATTGCCCTATTATCGATATATTGCTCCTTAAGATGCGGATTCCGCTAAAGAGATAGTCACCATTGGGTAGGTAAATTTCAGAGTAATCAGGCACAGAATCAATCAATGATTGTAATGCTAACGTTGAATTAGTTCCGTCATTTTTAATGCCGTATTCAGTAGCAATATATCGATTTAAAAATGCCCCAGAAAGAAATGAACCAACGGTCTCTGTTTGGTATGACTCACCAATCCCAAACCCGACAAGTCCAGCCCCTGTTTTTTGAGATATTCTTTGTTCAAACTGATCCGGGTCATACTTCAGCACGTTAGGAAAATAGAATTGCTGCACGTTGTAGGCGTCGTAAATCGCCATCGAGTGGCCTTGTACGGTCACAAACTTGGCGATCTGCCCGTTGTATACCGGGTAACCACCAGCGTTGATTACGATTGGCTGAGCTACTTGGACATGCGAACCATCTTCATTTTCAAGGTAGACGGGAATCTGGTTATCAGGAATCGTCGGATCTGTATCGATGGCTCCAATATAGATTTTACCGTTGGCGTTGGCCTTGAAAGAACGTGCCAGGGTGAAGAGTTGACTAGGTTGGCTTACTACAATATTAGGTGTGATATCCGCCATTATTTTCTCCGGGCGTGAGTAGTCCCCACAGAGCAGGTCTGCGGTAATTGATTACATACCGAAATGGTACTATTGTTGATTTATACAGGTAGATTTACGATGCTTATCCCCCTACAGAACAGGCATCGTGAATATGGTTTACAGCAAATACGATGAGGCTCAATTTCACTTGCGACTATCACATGAGCTACACGCCAAGATTAAGCAGCGTGCAAAGATGAATAACAGGTCAATTAACGCCGAGATTGTTGCTACTATGGCTGAATCACTGGCTAAGCCATCCCCCATTCTTGGTTATAGGGACGAGGCCGAGCGACTGGCAAGCATCCATGCGGAAGAGTTCAAGAAAGTGGTGTTTGAGACGCTCAAAACTATGTATGGGAAGGATAAGTAGCCCACCGGATAGTGGGCTATGGCTATTAAAGATCTGGCATCATTCTTCCAAAGACCTTTTCTATACCTTTTTCATATTCTTCTTTGGTGTCGCTCATTGCCGCGACGCCCAAGAGCTTACCTATGTGTTGGCGCAATGCTTTTACGCCAATTTCAGAAAGGAATAAATGCAGTTTGTCCGATTGCTTTCCGTTTTCGTCTCGACTGGCGCGGATTTGCTCAAGTATCTTTCCTTTGCTTTTCGCCAGAGGGACATAAATCTGCATATTTGTTAGCTGGCCGAATCTGATAGGTCTGCCTTTCTCTGGGCGGTTCAGTCCGTAAAGGCGATACCACTCTTCATATAATTCATCAGGGAATTCTTTTTCATACTGGCGAGCCTCTTCACGCACAAAGGCCTTGAACGCGTCAATGACCTCCTGAACTTCCGGGCGATAACCTGCCAACGCATACGCAACGCCTTTTATGCCTGATTTAGCAGAGGCATTAATAAGCTTCTGCGCGGCATCTGCGGCTCGCAACCTCGACGAGTGCAATACGCCTGCATCTCTCGCCTCGATTAACGCCTTACCGATATCAACAATTACCGTAATATCAAATCCGTGAGCGTTATTGATGTTTTTCGACTGACCACTATATTGAAAAACATAAGGATTTTCTATTTTAGCCATCAGATCACGATCACTGAAATCACTCATGTATTGAGTCTTTAACAGTTCATCAACGGTCTTGCCTGTATCGCCAATACCAAGCAGTTGAGCCAAACCCTTTTTTGTTACGACTACTGTTTTTGCCTCATCATTAAGAACATAACATTCGGTATCAATACCGAATTCGTCCATAAAATTTCCCTTATGGGTTGCTTTAAATGGTTTATCTTTCCATCTCGCCATAGCTCCCTTTTTGGCAATTTCTTTTCTCTGTTCAGGGGTTAATGATTTGGCTCTTGCGACTCCGCCCTTCGATTTACCTTTTTTATTTTCTTCTGACATTGCAAGCACTCGTGTTGTGAAATGTGCTTGCATTATAATCACTGTATATACATACAAGCAAGCATTAATTTCGACCAATATGCTTGCTTATGAAATCAATCCTATGCCGAGGCTTGTTTTTTTTATTTCACTCCGTGATAGAGTGAGTAAAAAAGGAGGTTGGGATGAAGTACGTTATTGCTATGCTACTGGCGCTTTCTTCCGTGTCGGCTAACGCTGATTGTTGGGTAGTTGAAGGAATGAAAGGCACATCATTCTCCGAACGAAATGCATATAAAGCCGAAAGTGACGGGTTCAGCGGCACATTTATGCTTTCAATTAATGGCGATCTGGCATCTGTAAAATACTCAGGCTCTGACGCTGGAGGTGTCGTGTATCACGCGCTGTCACCAACATCAATTATTGGCCTAAGCTCTGAGGGAGACACAAAGCGCGTAGTTGACTCATGGGTAATTCAACCTGATGGTAAAGTTCTCATGTCAAAAACCATAACTGGATTTGGTGAGTTCGACTCGGTTAAGGCTTTCGTTGGTAAAGTAAAAAGTAAGTGCTAGCCATCCTTGGCTCAGACTTATTGGTCTGAAGTCCTGTCTTGGGCCTCTCTTGCTCTAAGGTAGTTAGTGACACCGTTGGTGTAAATTTGCTTTCTCTCAAGCGGCTCAAGCGTCGATGCCCAGCGCTTATAGCGATCTGACTTCTTCAGTGCCGACTCCGCTGCTTTCACCTGCCTTGCAGAGGCGTTGTTCCATACCGCCTGCTGGCGCGCCAAATCACGGAATTCAGGAGAGGCAATCAGATCCGTGGCCAATTCCATTCTCTTGGAGGTTGAGTTCGCTGCGGTGATCATGTTCCCGATGGGCTCACCGACAAAAGGCACCCGGCCAAGTACGCTTTTTGCTGTTCTGTTGACGATGGCGTCACCCAACTGACTTGCAGAATCAAAGGCGTCCTTGATGGATGTTATCCTCCCGGTTGTGATGTCAGATTTAAGCGCCTTTGAAATCCCGTCATTGAACACATACATATTCCTAAGAGCCTTCATTCCCCCTGGTGTGAGGTTCTGAGCCAGCGCCTTGCGGGACTCAGAGTTTCGCATCATCCCTCTATACCAGTTCACATACTGAGTAGGAGAAATTGCCACGCCTGGAGTGGTTCCCTTGCCAGTGAATGCCTTAGAGATAGCTGAAGCGGCAACGTACTGCCTCATGTCGGCCGGTACGTTTTGCATAAGCCGGTTGAAATTTGTTGTTGATCCATTGGCTAGCATGTTTATGGACGTGCGCATATTGTTGACTATGTCGCCGTCTTTATTGCGGCCATAAAGATTAACGATGTTATCCTCAAGCTCTTTGCGGGCCCTTACCGATGCTCTCGCTGTATCGAAAACGTCGACCATGTCCGGTGCCGCTCTCTGTATCGCCCCCCTCTGAGCCTCAAGCAATTTACCCTCTAGTTGCCCAAGTAGAGCAGAATCAGCGCCGGCAAATGGCCCGGTGGCGCTTCGCTTTGCCTCTCCAATATCTTTCCTGATCTGATCAAGCGCGGCATAGGTAGGCCTCTTAGTGCCCACCACCGCACCAGTGCTGTCCTTGATCTGTTTTGGCGAAAGTGTGGCTAATATCTTTTTCTCGCCGGGGTTAAGTAGCCCCCTTTCCCCGCCAAGATCCTTCAACCTATCTCTTACAAAGTCGAGAACTGGCGCTGCATCTGCTTCAGTTGCTGCAGGGACCTTCCCGTTTATCTTTTTATAGAGATCTCTCGTGGCATCAGCCATTTTGTCGCGCGTGGCATTCATGGAATTAGCTACGTTCTGACTTACAACCGACAGGTCTGGATTGCCTTTCAGATTCGTAATGAAATCATCAGCAGTTTTATTCAGGGCTCCAAGTGCCACCCGATCCTGCTCAGCAAGTTTGCTTCCAGGCAGTGACTTAAGGGCGCGCTCAAACTCAACATAGGGCTGGTTTTTGGATGTCCACGCAGCAGGTGCCAACTCAACTGGATACCCGACATCTTTAGCGGCCTGAATTACACGCTGATCAGGATTAACATTCCCTGCGAGCTGCTGCAAATCGGAACGCACAGCAGAGCGACTTTGAGAGGCAAGATCGCGGATACCGGCACTGATGCCATCACTCCCAATTTCATCCATCCGCTGCCTTACTGCGGCCTGCTGCTCTGGCGACAATGACCCAAGGATGCGCTGCGCTTCCGCATCATCCGCCTTGGTTAGGGCTTCCGCAGCTGCGCTTTCCGCTTTGGATGAAAGGCCTTTAAACCCCTCGTATGCCTTTGCCGCGCCTTTAGTCACTCCGCGGAATCCCCCACTGATGACAGATGCCACACCCAAATCTTTTGCTACTTCACCAATGTCAGCGGGTTTATCACTGTTTTCAGCCAGTACTCCTACCGTATTTTCACCGATCATCCTTTTGGCAGAGTTTGCGGCCTTTGTCAGCTTACTGGCTGTGGCCGGTGCTGCCGCAATGCCAGGGTTTACCAGGAATGGAAGCACATCAGAAGCAACTTTCCCTGCTTCAGTCTGCGGCTGTAGCGCCTCTGGGAGAGAGGCGCGCGGCGCTGGATTATAGCGACCATCACCAACGCCAATTTTCCCACCAGCCCAAGCCCCCGCACTTGCGAACATATCAGCCAATTCGGCAGGTATGTTTATGATATTAGTGGCGGCCTGCGCTGCTCCACGACCTGCCTCAACAAGCCCAAGAGCGGCTTCTGGAACGATACCCTTGCCATACAGCCAACCTCGATCCTGCTGCTGGTCTTTCCATAAGTCCTGAGCTTGCCCAAAAACTGATGGCGGGTAAGATGCAAAAAACTGCTGCCGTGCAGCGTCTGCCTTATCTCCTGCCTGCGGAGCAACCACCTCATTGAAGTATTGCTCCTGAGCCTGCGCCTGCTGCTCAGGTCGAAGCGACTGGTATTGTTGTGATGCGATAACGTCCTTCCATGCCTTCGCCATTATCCACCCCACAATGAATTGTAATTTGGCTGCTGAGCTTGCGACTGAGCGGGCTGTCCCGGCTGCGTATTTTTCGCGGACGCCTGTTGCTCGATTGGGTTTTGCGCCATGTAGCGTTTCACAGCACTCCCCAAGGACTCACCTTTCTGAATATCCATTCCGAGGATCTGACCGCCATTTCTGGACTGTCCGGGGTTGCCGTTCGCGCTTAACCACTCAGATTTAAATTCATTAAACTGAGAAGCTCGCCGCTCAAGTCTGGCATTGGCATCCAGCCAATTAGCAACGATAACCGGGTCATCCCATGTTGTTGGAGCGCCCTCCCTCACAAGCTCAACATCGCGGTCAGTAGCTGGGCCGGGGGGGAGAAACTTCAGCACCTGCGAGTTAACAATGGCGTTCTGCCTGATTCTCAAGTCCCTCAACGCCGTCTCGCTACCGGTTACCTTTGAAAACATGTTATTCGCACTACCAAAAAGGCCGGTTGTCGGCTTTTCATCTCTGAACCGCTGAGCTAATGCGCTCATCGAGTCGGCAGAGTTACGGCTCGCCGTGGCATCATTAACTGAGTTCTCTATTGATTTTTCCATGTTCACGGATAGCTTAGGCGAGGCGTCCTTGAGCGCCTGTGCTTTCTCTTGCGCTTGCTGAATATCGAAGGCGAATTTGTTCTGATCTAGCTGTAGGCGGGCCGCTGCTATGTTATGTCCTGTCATGCCCGTTGACGCGGCTAATTGAGCATTTGCGCGGCTGATATCCTGCCCTCTCCTGGTTGTCTCTGCTGTCAAATCCTGACCACGCATGGTCACTTCTCTTGATGCTGCCTTGTCCTGAACATCAAACTGATCCTTAGCTCCCATCGTCCCCAGCTTGACAGTGCCGAGAAAACTGTTGAATTGCTCTGGTGACTGCACCCACATTTGCATTAGTTGCTGTGGCGATGCCCCTTTTTGCTGGATTACACCAGAATGTCGAACAAGCGCATTTGCTACCGCTTCCGGCCCTAAAGAAGATGCCTGTTGCAATGCGTTAACCGCCTTCTCTGTTACGTCCACATCCTGAGCGTCACGGAATCCGAGTTGAGACTGAATGTTTTTAAGCTGAGATGGATACTTGATCGCAAGCGCCTGCAATTTAGCGGGGTCATTCATCGCGCCGGGTAGTTCTTTCATCAGCGCCTGCTGCTGCATTTGCTGCTGCTGCGCCATCGCATTCTCGCGCTGAGCGGCGATCACTTGCTGCTGACCCAACCTATTCTGTGTCTCCTGCAATGCCTCGGCACGAAAATCAGGTATCATACCGTAGTAATTAATCGGGCCACCGAAGCCCGCAATCCCGCCCAATTGTGCCATTAGAAACCCCCTCCGCCCATCATCCCGCCAATCATGCTAGTGAACTGGTTAACATCCTGAGCGGCTCCGTTAGACATGCTGCTATTTGCGCTAGCGGCAACTTGCCACGGAAGAGCGGCCCTGCCCGCTTTAATCTGCCCCAACTGCTGCTGCAATGTCGCCATTGTATTCCCCTGCCCTACAGCGAAATTACCCAATGCGTTAGCAGATTGAGCGCCCATGTTGGTTAGCCCCATCAGTTGCCCGTACATGGTTTGCTGCTGATCGGTCATGTCAGCGAGATAGTTTTGTCCTAGAGTTGGCGCGATGGATGACAGCATGTTTCCCGTGGCTGTTGATCCTAACCCACCAGTAGCCTGAGCGCTGCGTAAACCCTGATTTCTGGCCTGATCTGCCATCATCTGGAATTCTCGGCTGTTGAAAAACTCGGAAAGCAACGCCTCGCGGTCGATGGGCTGGCCAGCAATACCCTGCAACCCCTTCAATCCCGCCTGACCCGCTTCTTCATAAGGGGACATCCAACTAACGGCGCTGTTATAGCCTGCCTGTGATGCGGCGATAGCCCTGTCTTGGGCTTTGTTTTGCTGCTTTGCCGCTTTTCTTGCGCCAATACCGCCGATCACGCCACTGACTGCGCCTCCGATACCACTAATCGCTCCGCCCATGATATTCTCCCGGCTCACGCCACATAATAAAAAAGGCGCTTTCACGCCCGTCTGTTGTTTTTAATGTTTCCGTTGTTCGCTCACCAAACCCCATACGTGACGCGTAATTGCATACATGAGGACGGTCAGGGAGAATGATTGCGCGTAATCTGTGATTACCGACGACATCCAATATCGCCGCGCCAGCTTTGCGACAATCCCGCCACCGTTTGCTATTCATCGCCATGTGAATGTCCAAGAATCCGCCTTGTGGGACGAGGGCAAACACGCAGCAATCGTTCCAGACTGCATATTCAGCGCCTGGATCTTCCCAACTATCTACACCCCACAGGCGCATCAACCCCTGCCCGGTGAGAGCATCAATCTTTGTTAGCATGGGGAAACCTCAGTTAATCAGGCCGTGAGCGCGTAGAGCATCCTCTAATGCCTTGACGCGCTGGCGCGTAGATGTAAGAGCATCAGCTATGCCCTGAATCTGTAGAGTGTTGAACAATGGGCCAACACTGAATGTTTGATTTGCGTTGAATGCGGAACGGTTTGCAGATCCTGTTGATTGCGTCCATCCGGTTTGTTGCGGGCCGACGACCTGAACACCATCAATTTTGTAGACGCCGGAGATATTGACATCACCTTCTACCTGCAATTTGTCTGACGTTGGTGATGCGACATTGCCAACAAGCAACGACCCGCCATCACCCTGAACCATTTGGTTAGCTGTTGCAGATTTTGATACATAGTCAGCCTGTAGCGCGTCAATCTCTAACTCAGCATCACTCACTCGAATATCAAGAGCGGTGATATCGGCCTGAACATCCACCACTTCATCTAGCAGAAATCCAACATCACTCTGCAAAGTGACTATCTGCCCTTCCGCTGTGGTGACGCGAACAGTCAGCAATGAAATAGCGCTGGTGTTGGCTGTAATGCGCCCTTCGTGATCAACGAGTGTCGCCTCTGCCTCGGTGATGCGCACCTCATGATCTTCCAGTATCACATCCTGCTCGTCATTCCTGACCTGAGCGTCGTAAGCCCCACCCGCTGCTTGGTTGGCCTTGCCTGCCACTTGCGTGAAGTCCATCGCCTGACTTAGCACGTATTGCTGATACGCAGGGGAGAAACCTATGGGGAGCGATACGGCCTTGATGCTGACAGCACGGACGTGAGCAGGTGTTTTGAGTTTGTCATCAGCCACTATTCAACCCTCACCTGTAGCCCTGATAACGTCACCGGGCTTTTGGTAATAACCCTGAACTTGAAGCCGATGTTTTTGCGTACTCGTCCGATGCGGCTCCATATGGCTCTCTGGTCATAGCGGAACGGGGCATTCCACGGCACCATTTGTTCGCGGCCATAGTTGATGCCGTCAGTAGTGGCAGAGATAAATAACCGTTCAGCAAACTGAGCAACGCCCGTCGATACCTCTAATTCGAGGTCGAAAAGTCTCGCGTTATCCGCCTTAATGAGTGGGGAATAGAGCAGATGCTCCTGCTGCTTACCGTGCTGTGCTGACGACGCAAAATTAAGCTGCCCGGTCACCGCTTCGATCTTGTCGCCGCATGCGATAGCACCGCCCTCGTAGATAAAATCAATCCCACGGTAGACATCATCAAACAGACCCGTTTTCAGGATGGCCCACTGTGGCCCGTTCTCGCTCACTGACGCATCAAACGCCAGCACATGTCGTGGCAGGTGGATAATCAGTAGTTCATGCGAGTCGAAACGCAATGACTCCATGACGCCCGCTGATAGCTCGGAATTGGTGTACTCTCGTAGCGTTTTCTCAACCGTAGCGCTAGCAATCTGCTTAGACTGACCTGAGTCAACCAGATAGACAGACGGCGCACCCGTTGCAGGGTTGCTGATGATTGCGAATGCATCCATAAACGCACATTTGCAGAACGTTCCAGCAATGCCTTTCGTGACCATGTATGCAGGGTTAGCGATGTATACCGCCTGCCCCGCGCCAGAGTTACCCGTCAGAGAGAAATACTCAATCGTTGTCGTGCCGAAACAAACAACCATGTCACGCCATGCACCAACGCCGATGATGCCGTCTGGCTGTGACTCTGCTCGATACATCGCGCTGTAGCGGTCTGGATACGCCTCATCCTCCAAGTCAGAGATGAAGAATGAGTCCGTGCCGTCTTTCGACCACACGTAGTTACCACGCGACCAGCAGATATCCCGCGCTGAACCCAATTCATACTGCGTGTTTCCGCTCGATACAGGCCAGTTAACAATGGTTTTCACAGTTCCATCGTAGCCATACTGCACAACCTGACCGCCAACAATCACCGCCTGAGATGCTCGACTATGCGCCATCGGGACGCGCCCGGAGCCAGACACCGAACCCACCACAGATGCACCGCGATACAGACTACCACCGCAAACGCGATAGACGGCATTCTGAGCGGTGTTGAACTGAGCGCCACGCGATACACCTGCAACGTCAGATCGCTTGTCTATGCCGGGGAATGAGCGCAGATATCCGTTACTGTTGAGCACCTGCTTAGGCGTTGCCAACATGTTGACCGGAAGCAGATCAACATAGTCAGCATCGCGGAAGTTTTTCCCGTTACCCTTCATCAGGGGGAGTTGTTGGATCGGCATCTGGTTTTTCTCCGGGGAAGAAATGCCAGCCGTTTAGCGTGGCAAGACTGTTTCCGCTGCCGATCGGCATACGGCTTGGGTAAGGAGCGCGTTTAGCGCGGGTGATGGCAGTCTGCTTATAGAGCAATTCCTTGCCGTACTTTGCAGTGGCGATAATCTTGGCAGTCGCTTCGAGCGAGTAATCAGGGGCGATGCGGCAAGCGAGGTTATGAAACACGGCGCTAACAGCACTTGATCGTAATCCGTGATCGTCGCCCTCCGCTGGAAGGTTATCCATGTCGGCAAACTCATAGCCGGTGATAATACCTTTCCCGTCTTGATACCACTCCGCCATCATGGATTCTAGGTCGTCTACCGCATCCTGCATTGACTGCGGCTCAACATCGGTCAGCGTGGCATTAGATGCAATAGCCAACTTGCGCAATGCTGCCCTGACCAGATCACCTTTAGTCGCTATCAGCATCACTCACCGCCTTAGGCTTTGGCCCCGGCTTCTTGCGTTGGGTTGGCTCAGGCTCAGGCTCAGTAGATGATTTCAACAACTCATCTGGATGCGCAAACCACCCGGCATCAATGAATTCCTGCAACTCATCATCACTGACGATTTCCCAATCGTAACCAACACCTTTCCACTCTGCGGCGCTGCCGTGGCGAAATACCATGTTTGACATAGAAACCTCAAAATGTGGTTGGTTTTGCAATTGCACGAATCACGGCCATGAAGCCCTGCTGCAAATGTGTTGCTCCGATGCTCACCCAGCGCTTATCCGGAACTTGGTCAGACGTGACAGCAAAGTCGGCTTTGTTTAGCTTCTCAATAAACTCACCAACTACCTCAGCAAGCTTCTTGCCTTCGTTCATAAGGTCGATTTCTTCCTGCGAAAGGTCGCGATAGCCTTTGATTTTCTTGTGCTGGTTATCCATTTTAACTCCAAAAAAGAAAGGGGCCGAAGCCCCTTGAGATGATTGATTATTACGCTTGGCTTGCCAGTCCAACGCCAATCGCTTCCGGGCGAACGGCGGTAGGTGCATACCACAGCGCGATACGGCATTTCCCCGCAAACGTGTTGATATCACCCTGATAGGCGACAACACCATTCAGCCCAACGCTATCAATGCTGAAACTTTGGGTTTTCATGCCAGAAAACAGCTCATGGTTGATTGGGATCGGCTGTGATACCAAGCGAATGGAATCATCAGCCCAGAAAACGTTCGTTTCTGCCGTAGTGGTGTTCAGGATATTCACCGTCATCGTATTGGCTAACGATGTGTTGACGTTGGCGTAAGCCAATTGCTCTTTCGTCAGTGCGGTATCATCCAGGGCGATTGGTTTCGGCGTAATTTCAACATGAGTGGCGTCGATTACGCGTGTGATCGAGAAGGTGGCATCATGCGTCAGCACGTTTTTAGCCATCTGCGAAAGGAACTTAACGCCTGTAAAGCTGATTTTGTCGCCGCGCTTGAAGCCAGTTGTTGAGGACAACACAACAGTAGCGACGCGGTTATCAACGTTTTCGCGGTTTCCGTCAGTGTCAGCAACCCATGCCTGTGGCTGGAATTTCTGTGCGCCGCTAACGGTAATCCCTGTTGCAGTTGATGCTGTCAACCGTGGCATTTTCGGAGAGCGGAGAACATCATTGAAACCAGCAACCTGCTTCTGAATGGTGCCAGTTTTATATGCTTCCTCAGGGATGCGCCCGAAAAAGTCCTTTCCGGTCAAATCCTGTCCTGCTCCGCGATAATCCTTACCGTTGAAGAAGAAGGATAGGCCAGAACTACGGTTCAATTCACGGGAGAAGATCAGCTCTTCCGCCTCTGAAATGAAATCCCACCCGGTAGTGGATGAACCGATAGGGTTGGCGCTGGTAACAACGAGAGACCCCATCTCTGCCGCCTGTTTAGCAATGGCGGTTTCAACGTTGTTAGCCAGTTTTTGACCAGATGCCTTAATGCGGTTGCGCAATGAGCGCTCGTCACGAACATCATCGGCGCGGAGGGTAAAGAAGTCGTTATCAGGAACGCCCATGTTACACTTAACGGACAGTTCCAGAATACCAGTAGCCTGACCGGTCAGATCCCAGCCCTGCATGGTTGGCGCTTCTTGCTCCAGAGGCATCCATACGGTGTTCTGGGAGCGCTGCATATCGCCAGCTGGCGGTGAATATTTACCGACACGCTGCGCCATCGGGGTGAGATTTTCCACGGTCTCAATGACTTCATCGACCATGTACGTGATTACTTGACCTTCATTAAGCATTTTGCCATATCCTGTGTTAAAATTGGTCTATTGAAAAGGAGTAATGGCTAATGACGAAATTCAGCGATTTGTTTGATTACGATGCAGAGCTTGGCGTTTTAAAGTGGAAGGCAAGAGTCTTTGAGGAGACTAAGGACGCCACTAATTTACGCGGGTCTGCTGAATCCAAAACTAGGAGATGGAATTCAAGATATGCAGGAAAGCTAGCGGGAACAAAAAGAGATTGCCGCCATACTTTTTACATAACAATCGAAATAAACACCAAGCCACACATGGCCCATAGAATCATCTGGGAAATGCACAATGGTGCTATTCCTCAAGGGTTCGAAGTTGATCACATTGACCGAGACGGCACAAATAACAGGCTTGAAAACCTGAGAGTTGTTGACCGAAGTGGGAATATGAAAAACAAGGGCAGGCAAGTAAATGCCTCTGGAGTTCATGGGGTTTACTGGAACAAGTCACTGAATAAATACGTCGCCCAATGCCGCAGCGATGGCAAGAAGTATGTCAAATATTGCACCACCTTGGATGAAGCAAAAAAAGCCATCCAAGAATTGCATTTAAAACATAAATTTCACCCTAACCACGGCAAGTAGCCATTATCGTGATCCTTTATTAAGTTTTGCCTTGAGTGCGCGATAGGCTGCCGTGTCGCCTTTGCTTGCCGCCGCTTCCATTTGCCGACGAATTGCATCGGTGTTAGCCGACGCCACATCACCTGCAATGGATTGGTCAGCCGGAGGCGCGGAGGAAACCTGATTCCCGCGAGGCTTGAGAGTTAAGCGTTCGGATAGCCGAGTGAGTTCAATCAGTGCCTGCTGCGAGTTCATAGCCAATAGGCCACGGACTTTCTCTGGATTTGCGCCCAGGTGATACATGAGCGCGGCGGATTTCTCAGGGAACAGGTACATGATTTCAGCCCCAACCTGTGGCGGGACTAATTGCATGAATGCCTCTTCCTTCTCCTGATAGTCAGGAATGTTGAGCTTTTCCGCTGCGTCGTAGTGTTTGCGTGCAGCATCGGCTAATTGCGCTGATTGCTGGGTGAACTCCTGAACCTTTCTACCCTGCTCAGATACCGCATTGCTGCGTGCATCCTGAGCCTTGACGTTCCATTCGTTATTGGCCTGCTGAAAGGCCGCTGATGCCATAGCGGTATCGCCGTTGTATTTGCTATACAGGACGTCTTCGCCAAAGAAATCATTAACGTTTGGTTGGGCTGGTAGTTCAGGAGTTACCCGTAAGTTCTCCGGCAATTCACCGCGCTTTACTGCCTCTGCACGCTGTTCGAAATCGCGTTGCTGCTTGCGTTCGATACGGCGTTGTGCGGCCTGCGCATTGGTTGCCGGGTCTTGTTTCGGTTTTACCTCATCGTCTTTCAGGACAATCTCAAAGCCTACATCCTGCGACTCTGCGCCAGTGGAATTTGACGCTGTATCGAGTGCGGGTGCCGCCGCTGTATCGACGTGCAGGGGTTGGCCTTCAGTTACCTGAGTTTCGGTGGTATCGGACATGATTAACTCTCTCTTATTGAGGTGATTGCTCGGCTACGCTGCCGGAAGGTGTGTTTTGTCTCTGCGATTGCAGGTGGTTGGCTATGTCCAGTTGCTGTTTATGCGTCTGGCTATCGCCTTTGAGAAGTAACTCAGCGTTGGCTCGGGCGTCATCGCTGTTCTGTTGTTGGAATTTACCCATGAGTGATAAGAACTCACGGAATGCTGCTTGCTTGTCCAAATCCATGTTGTTGAAGATTTCAGCAACCTTCGCTGCGTTGAGCTGGTTCTGGCCTTCGACCTTCGCCGCATCGACTTGGATTTGCATCTGTTGGTTCTGCGCCTTGAGCAATTCAGCTTGACCTTGCAGGTATACGCCTTGTGCCTGAGTTTGCTCTGGCGATGGCTCTTGTGGCTGCTGTTGCGCCTGCTGCACCATCTGAATTTCTTCCGGTGTCTCAGGTTTTTTCAGCCCCATAATTACCAGTTGCTTATTGGCATACTCACGCATCATCTCGACGCCCTTACCGTCAAGCAGGGTGAAGTATTGAAGCAGGAGCATTTGCCATTCAGGAGTACCAGGAGGGACTTTCGTCAACAACTCCTGAATCTCTGCGCGGTTCTGCTGCTTCATGCTCTGGAATGACGGGCCAACATCCGTATACGTTTCAAAACGTCCACGTATATCGTTCATCACCACATGCTGCCCAGTGCTCAGGTCAACCATTTCAGCCAGCAACTGAACGTCCTTCTCGCTGCCATCTTCAAGCGTGATAGTCACGTTGCGGGGAACGTCATAGATATCGTTGACGATGGATTGATAAATCTCACCATCGCGACGCATCGCTGTGGCTAGGTTGTCCTGAAACACGTAGGTTTCGAGGTCAGAGCGCATGTTCAACTGATTGACAGTCTCGAATGCTACCTGACCACCGTTCACCGCCTCAGCATCCACACCGAGAGTGGCAACCTCTTTCACTGCATTGGTTGCCGCTTCGAGCATGTAAGCGTTGGCCTGAGGGACCTCTGGATTCTCCATGTATGCGATGGGTTGAGTTGGCAAATCCCCGCTGTTTTCATCCGTGCGATTCAGCAGGTAATACGGGTAATCGTCGTTACCGTCATACATGTGCTCATAGCCAAGTATTTGCTCGGGCCAGAAGATGGGCTTTTTCTTCGGCGTGCGAGCAACAATGTCGGCGTTGAATGACATGATCATGTTGCGCAGGCGCTGACCGTCTTTGGTAAGGCGAACAACACCTTCGTACACTTCCTTGCTCTCAACGAATCCCCACTCGCCGAACACCGGTACGATTGGGATGTGCTCACCGGCGATCAGTTGCTTATCTTTGTAGATGTCAGTGCATGAAAGCAGCGTCTTGTACACGCGCTTGCGCTTAATCTGGCGCTCTGCAATCTTCACCATGCCGCGTTCTGCAAGCTCATCGATGACATCCTTAATGTCGCGCTTGAAGTAGCTAACGGGCTCACCAGTCAACGGATCCTGATAGATGAACGCTGTCTCTTTCTTCTCCACCACCTCATAGAATTCAGCGATGTGAATCGTGTCCTGCGTCAGCCAAGGGAATACCCAATCATTCGGGCTCTGAAAGCTGGGCTGATTGCTTGCATCAAGGTCATGCTCTTCTGCAAAATCCTCCCACCCGTTACGGCTCATTGAGTGGATGACGGTGCAGTGACGGGCGTCGCTCTTATCCATCTGCTTGCTGTTGCTGTCCCAGATGACGCATGAACAAGCTGAATGAATAGGCTCGCGGCGTATAATCTGGTTGTTACTGGTAGGGTCCTGGTCTTCATAGTCGGTGACAATGCGCCACGCACCAACGCCAGCCTCTACCTGCTCACGCACTGCGACGTTAACGGCTATTTTCGCTGAGTTATGCCGCATGTCGGTGCGATACATGCCCATCAGCGTGTCAGCTGCGTCAGGATCTGCGCCGTCTTTTGGCCTGAATAGCACATCAATAGGGTTCTGGCGCATCTCAGCAACCAGCTTGCGAACCACCGGGCGCACCACATCGAACTGACCGCGATACTGCAAGGTTGTGTACTGCGTTAGCCAGTCGTCCCACTGAGATAGGCGCGAAAAGAATAAATCATTCTTCGCTTCCGTCCTCGCCTCATCACTGGCAGTCCAATCGCAGTCGAACTTAGTCAGTATTTCTTCTAAACGATTTTCTTTGTTATCCATAATGACGCCGTGATAAAATTGATGGGATTACTTACCAAAGGAAACGATATGGAAAAGCTATCCATTGATGAGATTCGAAGCCTGTTTTCATATAACCCAGAGACCGGAATCCTCACGGCGATAAACAGAACTCGCAGGACGGATCTGAATGGCAAGCCAGTTGGATGCCCTCACGGAAACGGATACCTTGATGTGAGGGTTGGCAATAAGCTCCATTATGTTCACCGCCTGTGCTGGGCTCACTATTACGGAGAGTTCACGGATTTAATTGACCATATCAATGGGAACAAATCGGATAACCGGATAGCCAACCTTCGCGTAGCCAATAAGAAAATGAATGGCCTGAATCGCGGGATGGATAAAGACAACTCATCTGGTTTCAAGGGTGTGACATTCAGGGTCGATACCAAGAACTACATGTGGCAGTTCGTCATTGACGGAAAGCGATACACAAAAAGTGGTTTCTCCACAGCCGAAGAGGCGTACAACCATAAGCTTAATTTCATCGACGCATTGCAGCATTCAGCGTCAGACTTCCTTAAGCCATAGCCATTATCTTCCTCGGGAAACTGGTTTAATCGGTGCGGGGATTTTCTTTTCTTTCGGCTTCTTGATGTCGCGCATCATCTTGGCGAAGCGGCGCATCATGTAGCCGTAGCGAACGGCTGACAGCACGTCATCGTTGATTTTGACTATCTTTCCATTTTCATCACGGTGATAGAGGCGAAACTCTTCAAAGAATGGCTCGCAGGTGTTGAACACTTTGAAGCGACCATCTAGCATCATGTCGCGCAGTTCAGTGATGCCAGGCTCAACAGCGTTACCGCCATCGGGCCACGTTGCATGCTCAGGCAGCATCATGAAACCAGCATCAGCATATTGAGCTTTAAGTTGCTCGCCGCCGCCCTTCTCATGCTGATTACCATCGTGAGGCCACGCCGTTGGTATCTTGCTGGCCCATGACTTGACAGCGCCCCATGCCTGAACCGCTGTTTTCTCTTTATCCTTCCAAACGCGAGCGAGATAGATTGTGTCGGCATCTTTATCCCACCACATTTGAACCTGCGCCTGTGGGTGATCCCAACCGAAGTCCATCGCGTCAATTACGTAGAAGTGATCCGGGCACTCGAAAGGCTGGCACTTAATGGTTTCTTCCGGTATCTGGAAGATGCGACCGCTGCCCATTGTTGGAATACCACGCGCACGGGCTTCACGCTCATGCTCAGGGTAGCCAGCAATGATTTGCTCTCTCAACTCATCAGAATAATGTTCAGCGTCATAAATGGTCATGTTGACCACCTTCTGCGCCTTGCTAGGATTCTTGAGGAACTTGGTTACAACGTCAGACATACCCATCAGCGGGGTAAATGTCAGGATGGAGAATTGCCCGTGCTTGTTAGTTCGCGTGAGCCCTTCGCCATAAATGCTATACGGCGGCTCTTCGTCAAACCACACACCGTGTATCGTGTCACCCTGCCAGCGGGCGCGGCCTTGTGAGTACGGCTTGAAGTAGCAAATAGACATGCCATCTTCAACGCCATCGGCAGTGTGGTGTCTAACGAGCAGGTGATCGACAAGGTTCGGGAAGAATGGCGATTTCTTCCAGCTAATAATGTCCTCTTTCGGGATTGATCCGTAGCCGGGTTCGTCGTTCTCTTCAATACGTCCGCACAGAATGCGCTGCGTGGTCTTCGTTACTGTCTCGTTAGTCTCACCACCAACCCAGAACACAACCGGCTCATAGAATCGCTTACCCCTCCATTCTTCACCATATAGGCCATCATCTGGATAACCTTTCGTTCCTGGATATCGACCTGTGAGATGAAATGCTACCTCTGCGCCGCCAGTGAAGGATTTACCCAACTGGTTGCCAGCCATAAAGCAGCGCTCAGGATAATCATGCCCTGCGTCAATAAACTCGCGTTGCTTGGTGTATGGGGTGAATTCGTAAAGCAGATGGGTTTTGCGGTAGTTCTCTTCTTCTTCCAGTAATTCGAGCAATTCTATCTGCTCGTCTTCTGTTAGCTCATCGATATCAATCGTCGCTGCGCTTGCCACGTAAAAGCTCCTGAATTCGAGAAAGCCGCTTGCCGCGATCTCCCTTATCAGGTGTCACGTCTTCAACCTGCGACTGTTCTTTGAGGCCCAGGTCACGGGCAATGATATTTGCGTTGAGTAGGTCGGCTGCTGCGCCAGAGAATTTCTGGTCGTAGATGATTTCTTCTGCTCGCGTAGTGATGATGGAAAAATCTTCCTTCACCTTGTATGCAAGCCATGTCGAACGGTCGATATCAAGAAAAATGCATAGGCCAGTGATAGTCATTGCTCGCATCTTGGCGATAGGTTCTTGAGTTACTTCGCCCTGATATGCAAAAGCTTTCATTTCCCACAGCGGGTTAGCTTCCACCCACTCGAAGTACTCGCAACATGCTTCCCATAGCGCCTCGGGCGATTCGAATTTTGGGTTACGCCCATGACTGCTACGGGCCTCCCAGAATCGGTTGCCCTTTGGTGCTGCCATAATCATTACCTCATCCAAATAGTGTCAGCGCTTCTTTAGCGTCTTGAATCGCTTTAAACGTGCGAGCCACAACCTCACGCTCAGTCGTCGCTAATTTGTATTGGTCTTTGAACAGTTCCAGCTTCAACAGGTCATCGCCAACAAATTCAATTGCCGCTTGTGCTGCTGCCGTATCGTTCATGACGAGGCGCAGGAGTTCGAGACGAGTTGATTGCTGTGGAGTGAGCGATGGCTGAATACTTGATGCACTACCTACGATGCTTCCGCTTGTTGATTCGGTCATTCTGTTTGCTCCGATTTCTGTACGATGGAAAATGGCGCCTGGGTTGCACCAAATGTGATTGAGTCAACGCGACCACCACTGCACAAATCAAGTTCGATTGCAGTTTGTACCGCTTCAATAGCGCGACGGCCTAAATGCATTGCTGTTCGAGCAATCAGCCCACCAGAGCCGATTGCATACGGATCGAGTTGCAGCGAAATCAACGCCGATGTCTCGCCTTTGTCTTTTGATGCAATGTAAGCGCGGCCAGCGGAAATAATCAGCAGTGCAGTGAATGAAAACGTGGGGAGAAATTGCGATTTGTAACTCAGCCCATCCCGCAGCAAATCCATCACTTCCATTTCTGCGCCACAGTCACCGGACGTACCCAGCGCTAGAACCTTCTCGCCGTAAATCGTCCACTCTTCGCCGGGTTTTGGTTTGAATATCTTAGCTTCTGACAATGAGCAAATAACGTCGCCTGATTGTGATTGACTGTCTGCGGCGAGTGTCGAACCGTCCCATGCGATAGTGGTCATAACAGAACAATCCTCTACAAATAAAAATACCGGCCCCGTAAAACGGGATACCGGCATGGTGGGATATCTATATAAAACTCTGTGAAGCGCCAGATTAATGACGCTTGTCAGAATTTTATATTCCTTGTCGGGGGAATTTTTTAGAAGGACGCGATGCGCAGTTTGAGGATTTCCAAATAGGCACCCATTGAACCCGACTGCGCTACCAGCAACCCTTGCTGAGTGTCATCCAGCCCAGTAAAAATCGGGCTAGAAGCAATGAATGCGTTCAGTTTTGTCACTTTGTCTTCAAGGTCTGTTGCTTCATCCACTACGCGCTGTTGATGTGGTTGCATGATATTTCCTTTGATTGATGTTGGTTTATTCGCAGCCTTGCCACTTCTTCACAGAGTTGCGCAGCTACTTCCCGTCTAGTTCCGGGCCGCCAAGATGTGGATCACCTCGTTGGTGTTGCACAATCTATTGAAACGTTGCCACTGTTACGCCCTTTTCGTTGCAAACGTAAGCAACCTCTCCATCGTCCAGAAGCAAATCAGCGTCACCGCCATGCCATCCGGTAAAGAAGATTTTCCGTGATTCTTTCACGTAGCTGACATCGCCGAGTGATTGAAAAATTGAAATGTCTTTGCTTTCGTTGATTGTCTTGATAGTAAGCATCGTTAGTTCTCTTAGTTGTAGTTACAAAAAAGCCCGAATTAACGGGCTGGTTATTTCAAGCACTGCGCACGGACGTACTCTTGCAGCCCGGTCAGTTGCTTTGTGATGGTTTCGATTCTCTCTCGGAGAGTGAAATAATCCCGTTCAGCGGAGTCAGTAAGTCGGGTGCCGGTAGCATCATCCACGCCGGTGGTGGCGGTGGTTTGCTTGATGACGTTGACGCGCAACCCGCACTTGCCAGCAGCAACACAGCGCTGCAAATCAGCCAGCTTGCTTTTAGCATCTGCGAGTTCTCCGGTGTATTTAGCATCAAGCGCCGCAACGTCACGCTGGCGTGTTTGCATGTCGCTTATCGTGTCGTTGGCAAGCTTCAAATCTTTTGCCGCATCACTGTATGCGTCGTGGTAGTAGTAGACGCCGAATGACAGCAGGCCTAGCAGAGCAACGAGAGTGGCGATTACTGTAGCCCTGATAGACATAACTCACGCTCCACTGCCCTACGGTCAGTTAATCCGCGCCAGACCTTACCGCCTGCTTTATCCCAGCGCTTTAGCTCGTCACAGGCTTCTGATGTGTCGCCAGCATTCAGTTTGCGCAGCATCGTTGAGCGATTCAGAGAACCGATACCCACGTTGTACGTGAATGAGATAAGCGATGCTTTGCGCATGTCGGTCATCGGAACCTTGACGGCCCTCTCTACAGCGGCAGCGGCAGGCGCAATATCTTTTTCCAGCAGGTCATTGCATTCGGACTGCGTGTATTCCTTCGCTGGGATGATGTCGGGGCCAGTGTGTCCGTAACAAACAGTGAGCACGCCAGCCACATCACGGTACGGCGTATAACGAACGCCCTCATGCCACTGAATAAGCACTGTAGCGATGGCAATAGCACCACCTGCGGCAGCGCCAGCAATCTTGTTACGCAGTGACGGGGTCATTTCGATGCCGCCGTGTTGCGCTGAAATTCTTTGCGCTTGTAGTACCAGTTAACGCCGAATGTTCCCAGCGTGCAGATGATGCCAACCAGCAACGCCCAGTCGTTGAGCGACATAGCGCCCAACATTGCAGTAAACGAACCCCAGCCTATGGCGGTGCCGCTTGAATATTTGTCCATTCTCATAGCCTCACCTCCCCTGTGGGGTTGGCGCTGTGTGATTAAAGGGGGGAAATAAAAAAGGCCACGCGTTAGCGCAGCCTGAAATGTGGAGCATCTGGCGGGGATCGAACCCGCATATTCTGGTTGGAAGCCAGACGTAATTACCAAACTACGACAGATGCAAAAAGCCCCAGCGGTTAGGCTAGGGATTGAATGTGATGTGGTGGCAGGTGCTGATCTCCTGCTTTGGCGTCATGTCGATTTCAGAGGCTCGCGGCACCGTGACGCTCTCGAAGCGCATCAGCCTGCGCATTCACCACCAACAACAGGCAATTAACCCATTGTTAGAGTCATGATGGGCCAATTTCGCCAAACTGTCAAGAGTTGGTTTTTAAAATGATGCCATCCGTGGCGATAATGCTTCTATCGTGTAATTTTATGCAGTGCAGAAGATGCCTTTGATTCCTCTTTGAAGCATTCCCCTACAATGTCCTCGTAAAACGGCTTGTAGTGACGCCTCCATGATGTTTCCGGTATATCCATCACCCGCAAACACACAGCCCGCCTGACGTTCTCAGAGGGCATTTTACGGTACCCATTTCCTTTGCATTTCGGACACTCTTTGTAGACGGGCAATCCGCCGTTAGCTTTGGTAGCCACCTCATCCACTACCTTCCCCCTACCCTTGCAGCGGCATGAATTACTGACCACGCTACGGCCTTGGCATGTTGGGCATTGCACCCGCACCACTTCCCGCTTGCGAACGCCAACATTGCTATCAAGGCGGTCATCCAATCGCTTAATTTCGACTACCGCGCCCGGATGAGCGCCAAACACTGATTTGGTAGTGAATACCTCTGCATCAATAAACCCGTCCGTGCAATCCGGACATGGTTTAACGCTGGCTGCACTCCGCGCGTAGTCCTGATACGCAAACGTTGCGAGCACTTGCAGTAGTTCCGTTTTACTATCTTCGTCGAGTTCATAGATAGGCTTGCACCGTCCTGACAGACTTCGCGCAATTCCTATTAATCCCTCGATCGCTTTATCCGGGCTGCTTACGCCAATCTTAGCCAGGAACAAATCTAACCCTATGCCGCCAGCCTGGTGCGTCATGCCAATGGCGGCCATCACATCACCAATGCCCAAGCTGTCGCTTGCTGTTGCTGGGGATTCGTCGGAGAGTTTTGGTGATTTCGGGGAGAAGTATTTCGGTATCGACTCTAAATTCACTTGGCTTTCCTCCGCTTCGGTAAAGCATCCCAACTCTGATAGCTGGTTGGCTGTACTTGAGGGGTGATTGGGGTGAAGAGGTTGAGGATGTAGTTGATCAGTCTCGGCATGATTGAACCTCCACGGAGAATCTTCGGCGCGCTATTTCTGAGTAGGCGTTTCCGACAACTTCTTCCAGAGTCGTGAGTTTGTTCAGAGAGTACCGATTAATAATCTCTCGCCGCTGTTCATTCTTCCTCGCTATAGCCTGCTCATGCTCTGCTATTTCACGCTCAAGCCTGAGAAGCTCTGATGTTGCGTATGCTGGGATTTGATGTGTCATGCTGCCTCCTCCCGATTTTTTTCCGCCTCGCCACCCGCCTATATTTGGCGGAGAGAACAAACACTCTTCCACGCTAAGTCCGGATCGGAATCTGTTTCTTATCGTTCCATCACTTACGAAAACTCGCGGGTCTCTCGCCCATTCAGCAGGTGTCTTTTTCTCCCCCATCCACTCAAGGGAAATACTATTTTTCCGTGTGTATTTCGGTGGGGTTGGCTTCTTGACGGGTAACTTCCCGTTGTGAGTTATTTTGGGGGAGAATAGGCTGTCGTAATCACTCATCCCTTGGCGTTTTCTACGCTTTATTGATGCCCCGCTAACAGATATTCTGGGGTCTCTTGCCCACTCGTTCGGTGTTTTCGTTTCTCCATCATATGTGACCGCTATTCTTCCCTTGCGCATGTATTCCGGTATTTTGTCTCTCCCTCTGCGCGTATTGCACGTATGGCAAAGCGGCCTAAGATTTGATACCTCGTTGTTGGTAACAACCTCATCAATGTGATCAATGTGTGCTGTAGACCATGTCAAACTTCGTCCGCAAATTTCGCACGGAGGAAGGGTTTCGCCGTAACGGGCATAAACCACGGCGCGATGTTCATAGGTGTATCCGTTAGCCATTTCTAATGGATGGCCGGGGATTGTTATCATCTGGTACCCAGCAGAATTGTGAGTTCTTTCAGCCCTGCCTTTTTCTCGCAATTCAAATGATCCTGTTCGCATGCGCCTGAAATAATGCATTTGGCATATTCTTTCCGCTTTGTATTGAGCCGGCTTGTTGCAACCATCGATTTTGCAAATCATGCGACCCCCAATTCAGTGATGACGATATCCAGACTCCCGCCTTTTACCCGATCTCCTCGCCTTACCCTGAAATCGTCTATCTGCTCGTCATCCAGCATGAATCCGGCGTGCGTGAGCGAATCGAAAACCGCCTTTTGCAGGTTGTCGAGGTCACGACGTCGTTTGTCTGGAGCGTTGGCGATGATGGTAATTTTCAGTCTTGCGGGAGTGTTGATATCGAGGTTTTGCTGCTGGATTATCTGGATGATGCTTTGTCGGTATTCTGTGCCTTTCTTGCTGATGTAGTGCCTTCCCCTTGCGTGTCGCCAGTAAGTGTTCAGGCTTGGCGGCCACGGCAATTTGAGGTGATATTCAGTCATCGAACTGTAAGCCTCCCCCCTCTGGTGAGGTTTTGAATAGTCAGGACAATCGCGCGGTCCATTTCTGCTCGTCGCTCTTCCCTGCTCATGTCTTTCCCGTTGTCAATTCTGGCATGACACAATTCGCACAGGGCCGCTGTAAGGCTGTCATCAACCTTAATGCCCATTCCCTTTCCTTCATTGCGGTGAGCCGCCTGCACTCCATACTTGCCACACAACACGCAGCAATCAATTTCCCTTACTGCCTGAAGCCACTTATTGCTTCTGTACATTTTCCGCCTCCAAGAATCTCCTGTAAGCCGATTTATTTTTTATATTGCAGATGGTTTGAGCGCAGACTCCAAATATCTTGGCTAAATCCCTGTACTTTCCTTCCGAAACAAATATTTCCCTCACCTGCTCACGTGTGAGTTTTGATGAATGGTGGGAAAACCCATGAACAAGAAGCCCATTATCAAACCCGTGAATGGCGTTCTCGTTGCGCGTAACCCACTCCAGATTGGCAACTGAGTTATTCTTTTTATTCCCGTCTTTGTGGTTTACTTCTGGCTTATTATGAGGGTTGGCAATAAAAGCCTCTGCAACTAGGCGGTGCACCATTCGGTATGATGGTTTCCCACCTTTCCCAGAATACAAGCCAACAAACGCATATCCTCCTGGCTTGAAACCGTGCGAGAGGTGCTTTTTTTTCAAAACTGATATAACCTCCCCTGATGATGTAATTTGATATCTCCCCACAAAACCAGCGATATCCCTCACCTGACACTCGCGCCCTCTGGCCTCTTTGCGTAAATTAGCCATTGCTTTCACTCCTCACTCTCTCAGTTACTTCGCCCTCTAACAGCTCAATAGCACAGCTATCACAAACGTGAGTTTCGAACGGATGCAAATCAGCATTGCAATTAGCGCATAGTGATTGACCCTCGTAGCCAACTACACATGCGCGGAGATTGCAGGATTTTTGATATGCGGTTATTTCATCTCGCGTTAACACGTCTCCCCCTCATTCGGTCAAATTTCCGCGTTAGCAGGCTGTGGACATAATCGAATGTCCGAACTTGGCTTGCTGGCGGGATTTTGATTGGTTTGTTTCTACTGCGGCGGGTTGGCTGGAATATCAGATTGTCGAGCGCTGATTGTGTGGGGCTACGCTGCCTGCTCATTTTTTATCTCCCTCAAATGCGGAGCGTTGGCAATATAAACAGCTTTCGCGAAACCACGCGGTGTGGCGCTGCGTATATTTTTTGTCCTGTCTGATTTACCCCCCAGTTTTTTATGTTGATCCGAGTAACCCCCGCCAAACTCAACGGGACATCTATCAGGCATGACGAAGCCCCCCCCAGCCCACAAACAGGTCTTTTTCGGATATGCGTCACGCGGTGCAATGTATTTCGGATACTCTGGATGTTCATCGTCGTGCGGCAGATATCCGCCGTATTCATACGGGTTGAACGTGTAGTCAGGCCGACCGAATATGCTACTAAAGACGCTAACAGGGTTTTCGAAAAACCATGGTGCTCCGGTCATCATTCCTACAATCCGGCATTGCTCAGCAACTAACGCGGCCCTGGCTTGAAAGTGAGGATCTGCATTTCGTTTTGATTCAAAATGCGCCGCGCCGCTCACAGCTACGTCAGTGCAGGGAGGAAAACCCGCAACAAAGACCACATTATTCAGACTACGCAGGTAACCCCAGGTTACAGGGTGGTCAATAACATGACCGATTCGCGTTATATTGCCGTCCGTATAAACGCCTTCTGGATGCTGTGGGTCTATCAGAACTGCGTGATAGCCAGCGTCGACCCACGGCGCGGCCATTATTCCCGTGTAATCGCATAGGCAAATAATTGTTCCCATTATGCAACCCTCAATTTCTTATTTCTCGTCACCATCGGTGGCAACAGTTCAACCGTGCTTTCGCAGTCGTTACCCCAGGAATCCCAACCTGCCGCAGACTCTCTCGCGAATAACTCAATGCGCGGAACGTCACCCAGCAGGCGCACAAGTAAATCGCGTATTTCTGGCGGCTTGGCGCTGTGATCGAAACGTGGGGCGGTGACGTGCTGGCAGATTGAAGCGTCCAAGCGATCTGGTAACTTGCCACGCACAGCAAACAGGCAATCTTCGCTATTGGCTCGCGTCATGTGACCCATGCCGATCGCACTGTTACCCTTGCGGCGGTTTGTTTTGTGCCAAGTGAAGCCTTTCATGGTCATCAGCCGGAAACCCCACGCATCCATAACTTTTAGCGCTTCTGCGGGTTGCGTTGGCACCCACCACATCGCTAGTAAGCACGACTCGGGATCGGCTAACTCCCACACTGGTAAATGGCATATTGCAGACAAATCCATCGTTGGGTATTTGAAGTCAACGCCGCGGTTTCCATCTTTCGCTTTATCGCGGTATGACCACGGCGGGTCGGCATAGATGAGCTTGAATTTATTCATCCCCGCACACTCCGCAGTAACTGGTCGAAACGCTGGATAGCTGAGTTCATCGGGATGCGAGGTGGCGCGGCTTTAATTGGACGACCCATACGGATTGATTCTTTCAAGTCTCCCGCAGGCGAATACTGATACTGGCCTTTATTTCCAGTCCTCGTCAGCTCACCCCGCTTAATCATGTCGTTAATTGCAAATGCAACATTTCGCCCTTCCCACCCCACACTGTCGCAGTACAGACGTAGCTGTGTGAATGTCGCTCTGTTGTGATTTTGAAAATAGTCACTGATTATTTTTCGTGTTGTCATGTTGACCTCAGAAGAAATTCTGTAGCCTGTTGAGAATGTTCTCGTCTCTTGTTCCGGCGAAAACGTGTTTTATTGCAGCGTTGATTAATGCGCTGTAGCAGCGTTCGAACTCGTCTGGCTCCATGTTCGCGTATGCAAGGCTCTTGGCCCTCACCTTCGTTTCGCCTTTGATGGTTGTGACGACATCAAAAAAGCCAGCAAGAATAGTCAGGTTCTTTCTGAATTCTTCTTTCTGCGTATATTCGTCAGAGCATTCATATCCGGCGTTTTCTGCTGCCCAGTGAGCAAAACAGAAATTGAAAAAGGCAAATGCTTTTCTATGGAAAGCAGGGTTACGAGTTAGCTTGATTTCGGCGGTGTACATCTCGCCATTTTTGAATTTCGTCAGACGGGGTAAATCATGCTCGAACGCTGGACAGAAAACGCCACCAGCGTTTTTGACCATTTCGATTTGCAATAATCAATCCTCAATATCTTCGCCGTCAATCCAGCGTTGCAGCACGACTATCAGTTGCTGCGCCTGTTCTGTATCAACAGCTAGTCCGTCTTCTCCGATAGACAGCGTGTCACCCAAGTCCTCTACTACCAATCCGTAGCAATTTTCGTTCTCTGGAATAATCATCACTCCTCCTGTTTATTCGGTCTAAACGTCAGCGCCTTTTGCATATCGCTTCTGGCTGCCCGTGTTGCTTTTCACGGTGCAGGCGTCTTTAGCTTGCTGCTGATCGGTTGGTAGGAAATGTCCGTTTTTGAATAGCTGGTACACAGTTCCGAGCTGTCCAAATCGGTTTTTTGTAACAATGATTTCTGCGTAGGGAGATGATTCAGATTCAGGGTTATAAACAGCGTCACGGTAAAGCATGATTATGCTGTCGGCGTCCTGCTCTACACTTCCTGAGTCGCGCAGGTCTGCGTTAACAGGGCGCTTATTTGGTCGCTTCTCAACATCTCTAGAGAGCTGGCTGAGTGATAGGACTGGAGTTTTTAGCTCTTTAGCCATGCGCTTCAGGCTGCCTGAAATGTGGGCCACAGCTAGGTCGTTGCGCTCCGCCGTTGGCTTTTTAATCAGCCCCAGATAATCGACCATGATCAGCGAAAGCTCGGGATGTGAACGTTTATGTCTTTCAGAGATAGACCGGATTTTCTCAACGCTAATCGCTGAAGCATCAACAACCCAAACATCAAGACCAGACAGCAGCCCTATTCCGTTTGATACTCTCCCCCAATCCTCATCACCCATGCGAGACGGCTTTCTCAGGCTAGATACAGGAATGTTTCCAGCATCGGCGATCTGACGCTCAATGATTTGTCCAGAATCCATTTCCATGCTGAATATCAGAACACCGCGTTTCTTGTCGCTATTCGGATATGGCTGCTCAGCTACACCCCGAGAAACCTTCAAAGCAAATTCCGTCTTCCCCATTCCTGGCCTAGCTGCCACAACGACAAAATCAACTGGATTGATACCGCCTGTTATCTCATCCAGTTCATCAATCCCCACACGCAAAGCCGTGGATTGCTCGCCGTTCTTGAGCCGACTTTCCAGCATCACTGTGTAATCGTCCATCAGATCGCCGATGTGAGTCGGAACGATATCGCCAGAGTCAGATGCTAGTGCTGGAAGTTTCCCCATCATTTCTGCGATTACCTCCAAAGCCTTTTCGTGGCTATTGGCTTGCTCAATTGATGATTTAGCCTCGTCTATCAGCGAAACAAACTGCCGCACCTGATGATATCCGTGAACCATCTGAGCGTAGCCCTTCAGGTTTGCTGCTTTCGGGAACTTGCTAGCCGTCTCCATTACGTTCGCAAAATTACCCGCACCCATCGCCTCAGCAACCATCAGCCCATCAATCAGGTTTCTAGTGATAGCCTGCCGCCTAATCTCTCGATAAATATCTCGGTAGAGCGGTATTGAGAAACACTCGTCAGTCAGGGTAGACAAAACCTCACTGGCATCCGGTGTTAATCCGCTAACTAGCAACCCGCCGATCACACTGGCTTCGATATCCTGTCTCATTGAAGCCCCTTATCAGCAAATTTAGCCTCACGAACACCAAGCAGTGTTTTATCGCGTAACAGGTAGTCGATGTCCGCCGCCCAGCCTGTGTCGTTTTGACCGAAGTAAAATGGTTTAGCCTGAGCGACAAACGCTTTCACGTATGCTCTCCAGCCTTCAACGTTTGGGGTCTTGAGTTGCGGTATGAGTTTCTTAAGGCGGCGCTTGCGGGTGTCATTCAGCGCAACGGCATGAGGTAATAACTCGCCTACCTCTTCGTTGTACGCCTGAATGAATGCCTGATAGTCAGTGCGATCTGCTTTTCGCTTTTCAGGTTTAGAAACCTGCGCATCTTCCCCCTCTGGGGGTAAGGGGGTATTTGTATTTATTGTCTTTTGAATATTGTCTTTTGTGTTTGACCGTTTCGGTAAATCACTTTTTACCGATTCTGGAAAGCTTTTCTTTACCGAATCAGTAAAGGTTTTACCGAATCCGTTAAACTTAGTTTTCCACTCAGAAACGGCCTTGTTCATTCCTACCTGACGCCCTTGCTGTACAAGGACTCCCATCCTGATTAACTCGTTTCTTGCTGTAGAGCATTTTGTTGCCGCCATCCCTGTTAGCTCTGCGAACTGCTCATTGCCGATCCAGTCCATTTTTTTGTTGTAGCCGTAGGTTTTTCTCCATACGGCCATAACGATCAGCAGTTGGTGTTGCGTCAGGCCGGATAACATAACGGCCTCAAGCAATTCGTTAGCAGTTCGCGTGTAACCATCTTCGAGATCAACCACGCGAGGCTCCACGACCTGCAAATCAGGTCTGATAGGTGATATTTTGCTATGCGCTAGGCTCATCATCCCCCTCCGTATTCTTGTAGCGATCAAAAACAACCTCTACGCATAGAAGGACGCATTCATTGCAAATACATACACCTGTACCGGCAATGATGAGCCTCACTTCGTCATTGGTTTTATTGCAAAATGAACACTTGTGGGTTGGGTGAGTATTTACCTTTTCAGTGTTTGCTGACATACTTACTCCTGTGAATTGATCCAGTTAAAAATCCATTGAAATCTGAGAATCCTCGGTCTTGCACACCGGGGATTTTTTTATGAGCAACAGAGCAACTTGCTTAGCCAGATGCGCCAGCTCGTCGTCGTTAACTCCCCACTCCAATACCGCCAGCAATAGCGACATGCGCGGTATCAGCGTTTCTTTCCACCGTGTAATTTGTGAGGGATTTACGCCCACTGCCTCAGCAATAGCGCTTACCCCTTTCACAGCAATTTTGTTCAGTAAAGTGCTCTCAATTTGCAGAGCTGATTTGCGTGTTTTTGCGTTGTCCATTCAGTAATATTTTCCGTGTTGTTAAGACGTGACAAAGCCGCAGCTAGGCCACGTTGTTTCGTGTTTGTTTTGGTTATGCTCTTCTTCAGAGCGTGATGTTTAAGAGCTTGCGGGTTATGCCGCAGTAGTGCGAGGTGGTGCGAAAACAAGGCTTTCTTTCGTTACTGGTGAGATTGCCTCAAACTGCTGTGTCGCTTTTTCGATTGCCGCTGCCTTGGTTGGCGATGCTCTACGGAAACCGTAAGCGATCAGGTCTAAATAACCTGGTGATGTTCCCGCCAGCGCTGCTAATTTAGTCCACTCATCAGAAGAAGCATCCTTGCGCCAGCGGAGTAATTCATTACTCATATAGTTCTCCTTTTAGCTAACAGTGATAACTTTATCTTAATGGTAAATTAAATGCAAGCCGATTTATCATTATGAGTATTTATCTCTGCGATAAATGATGTGAAAATCCCTACATGGAAAGTAAAGAAATCAGAAGGGCAAATCTGGCTTACCTGCTAGATGAGCACATTGGGAATGGCGCTACCAAGGCTAGCTTTGCGGAGAAGGCCGGGATCAGTGCGCAGCTTTTAAGCCAGCGGATTGGCGATAATGCGTTCCGCAATATTGGTGATGCAATGGCGAGGAAGATAGAGGACTCGCTAGGGCTACCAAATGGGTGGATGGATGTTCTTCACGCCAAAAGCGTATCATCTGACGCCAATGTGGAGTATCTCAGAGATAATGAGCCCACAGGTGAATACCCCGTTATTAGTTGGGTAATGGCTGGGGCATGGAGCGAAGCAATAGAACCCTATCCGCGCGCCGCTATCGAAAGATGGTATGAAACCACCGTTGAATGTTCAGACAATTCTTTCTGGCTTATTGTGAAAGGCGACTCAATGACCGCATTGTCGGGCTTGAGCATTCCAGAGGGAACCGCGATTCTTGTTGATCCTGATGTTGAGCCAAGAAACGGAAAGCTCGTCGTAGCCAAACTGGAAAGCGAGAATGAAGCCACCTTCAAGCGCCTTATTCTTGATGCTGGAAGGAAGTTTCTTAAACCATTAAACCCGCAATACCCACTCACAGAAATCAACGGGAACTGCCGAATAATAGGCGTTGTTGTTGATGCCAGGACAACCAATCTACCCTAACCCAACCCATCTAACCCGCTTCCGCGGGTTTTTTATTGCCAACCCACACCAAAGATAAAATTAAATTCCCTTCTTAATCATACTGATAAACAAAACCCTTCAAATATTTATCAAATTGATATTGCCATGAATTTATCAATACGATAAAGTTAGTCCATCAGCAGGACGCTGTAGCAGTAACCGGGCAGGGAAAGCAGCCCATTTAACATTTGGCGCTGAAGAAGCGCAAACATTCAAAGCAGAAAGCTTTGGGGTGTGGTGAATGCGCAGGCTGATGCGCTCGGTAGCGGATGTTGCCTTAAATGGCACTTGGTGAGCCGCGTAAAGTTGACGATGCACCACGAGCCGATGGGAATCGGTAAGCCGACATTATCAGCGTCGGCCACCACACCACCAAAGCTAACTGACAGGAGGATGTATGAACGCACAAGAACGCCGCAGAGAATCACGCTCAGCTAAGCAGGCAGAGTGGAAAGCAGCTAATCCCCTGCTGGTTGGCATCAGTTCAACGAAAGGTAAGCAGGCATTACGCCCTACTCTTTCGCTCAGCAGGAAAGCAATGAACCGCGTGGAAAAAGCTATCAACCCAATCGACCTGAGTGCATTGGCTGAGTATCACCAGCAGATTGAAAGCAATCTGGCAAAAATTGAGCGCAAGAATCATAGCGTTTGGTACAAGGACGTAAATCCGCTGGGGAATAAAATTCACGCAGTACAAAAGCAGCGCGGAAAATCAACGCCGCTTATTTGACACACCGGTATATGACGACATGGACAACTGTTGTTTGCCGCAAGTGAGTTTGTTTAAGGCGGGGCATCGCAGTGTTCGGAAAAATGTAACGCACATTATTAAATAACTGAGAGATTAAATCATGAAATTAAATATTACTGTGGATTTGGAGTGGCTGGGTGAGGATGGTGATATGGATGAAGAGATTAAGCATCAAATAATCTCCGGAGTTAAAGCCGCTATATCCAGAGATTGTTTGGCAAAAGTCGAGAAAGAGGCATCTCAGCAGATTAACGAAGCAATCAACGAATCCATTGTTTCTGCTCGCAAAGCAATCGAGCAAAAAGCCATCCAGTTCGCAGATGACTGGTTAGAAAAAGAAGTTACCATTACGGATAAATGGGGTGACACTCAGGATTGCCTGACTATTACTGACCTGATCAAACGCACATTTGACGGACTACTGGAAAAGAAAGTGGATGACAATGGGAATTTTTCCGACAGTTACGGTGGAAAGATGCGGCTTATTAACTGGCTCACGGGAAAACGCGTACAGGATGTTGTTCAGGAAAAATTGAAAGGCATAAATAAAGATATTGATCGCCAGATAACAGAATGCGTTAACGAAGGCATTCGACAGAATGTCGCTAACAAATTTGCTGAAATGGTCATCCAGACAGCAAGGCACAATAACCAGATGTCACTCGAAAACAAACAGTAATCACAGGCTGACTAGCAGCCTTTTTTATTGCATCAGATAAATATGAAATTCAACTGCACTGGATTATGGAACGGCGAGAAATTTAACTGCGTCATTGAGTCGAGAGACGAAGATGAGTGCCGGAATTATTGGCAATTATGGATGATAACTTCTGGCGCAAAATTGGAAGAGCTAGACATTTCGCCGTTAAGTGAACCGATTAATAACTGAGTGAGGGGATATGAAAACGAAAGAACAAAAAATCGCATATGTGCAGAAAAAAATGGATGAAGGATTCCGCTCATACTACGGATTGGAATCCGATGAAATCCCATTACTGGATATTGATGAATTAGAAGTTGAATACGATTGCGCCGTGAACTGGCCTGGTAACGAATAACCCCCGCGCCAACACCAGATAACGCCACCGACAGGTGGTTTTTTATTACCTAAAATCGAGGAATCAAAATGAATATCAATGAATTAACTATCGGGCAGGCTAAAGAATTGGCGTCATTATTCGGTAGTGCTAAATCAGAATCATCCAGCCCCATCGAAAACGGCGAGCGCTATATTGTCACGCTACAGCGCGGTTGGGTCGTGGTAGGTGATGTTACTAAATGCGGCGATTATCTGAGGATATCAAACGCATCTCATATTGAACGATGGGGTACTACTGAGGGATTGGGGCAGTTGGCAATTTCGGGGCCAACTAACGGAACCAGACTGCGCAAAACGACTGATGTTTTAACGCATGAATTAACTGTAATTCAGTTGATGCGTGTTCAAAACGAGAAAATGTGAGGTCAAAAATGGCGATTAAATTTTGTGACGCCGAATCTGTGACACTGACATTAACGCGATCCGGCGATGGCAATGGCGATGGCTATGGCGATGGCGATGGCTATGGCTATGGCGATGGCGATGGCTATGGCTATGGCAATGGCTATGGCGATGGCTATGGCGATGGCGATGGCGATGGCTATGGCAATGGCTATGGCTATGGCTATGGCTATGGCAATGGCGATGGCTATGGCTATGGCTATGGCAATGGCGATGGCTATGGCGATGGCTATGGCTATGGCTATGGCGATGGCTATGGCTATGGCGATGGCTATGGCTATGGCAATGGCGATGGCTAAAAAATAACAAATATATGGCTGCATAGCGCCGCCTTTTTTATTTACGCACATTTGCAACATCGGGGAAAATCATGAGACCAGAAGAGTTTGTAGGATGCACATTATATTACGCTGTGATGGGAGTGGCATTGTTATTGATGCTGCTATTTCTTAGCGCTGTTTTGATGATATTTATTTAATAGCCTAATGCCTACATCGTGGGCATTGTGAAATTAACTAACGCCCTATTGGGCATTGGAGATAGAGATGAGCGAAACATTTGGTTTCGGTGATTATGCGCTAATAGAGCAAAAAAGATATGGCGCAGATAATGAAATATTTGTCCATAAAGTAGTTGGGCCACTCCAGTCTAATTGCTGGGTAGATGTTCCAGTAAAAACGCCCGCGACTGAAGCGCATCACGACACAATCGAAGATGTTTGTCTGTGTATTTGCTGTGGAGTGGATGAAACA
>ENA-UEQW01000589-UEQW01000589.1-human-gut-metagenome-genome-assembly--contig:-NODE-589-length-33878-cov-25.539629_pt1 | contig 33878 bp, 38 predicted proteins | sample MGYA00242947_ERZ507947 | MGnify/ENA primary metagenome ERZ507947 (study PRJEB26167, sample SAMN06115421) | human gut metagenome | host: Homo sapiens | place: China:Guizhou | collected 2015-03-17... | reverse complement strand
CCGTATTTGCGGATCCTGTCTTTAATCCAGTTCGCAAACTCCTGCTTGGATTCCAGGAATTTCCACAAATCACGGGCGTTGACTGCGGTGATTTTGTCTCCGTTCAGAGTGATTCCGGTTGTTTTGATGAGTTCCGTTGTCATGTTTGTTCCTTTCATAGATGTGTTTTTTTTTTGGGCTTCAGCCATTGTTCCGCTCCTTGAGCACCTCTTCGACCAGCCGCCACTCTTTCGGACGGTAGGGCGTATTCACATACCACTTGCCGTTGCGGAACAGATACACATATTCCGCCCAGTAAGCATCCGCCGCCCGGGCGAGCATTTCGTCTGCGTCTGCCCAGACCCGGGGCGGACACAATTCCTCGCCATAATCCCGGTGGTAGGCGTGGCAGACATCCTGCGCATCGGGTTCAGGATCGTCGTTCGACAAACGCCCGCCCAGGCTGGAGAGATCACCGAGCGCAAACAGAGCTTCGATGCGCTCTTTCGTGTTGTAGTGTGCATTCAGGCAAACACCCGCGCCGGACGGATACATGTCGAAGTGAACGTAAATAGAGCGGCAGCTCCGGTCGGCGGCCTCGATTGCAATGAGTCCTCGTGTAGACATGGAAATCTCCCAGGGTTAAAATGTGACAGTCGCGGTCAGTGTGGCGGCCGCAAGCCAGTATGTCATGTGTTTCCAGTCGCCGCAGCAGGCGTAAACGATCGCTGCGCCGACGTCCAGTGCGATCAGGATGATCGGAAAAATCTTTGCTGCATTCATGTTCCCTCCTCAAAACGGGATATCGTCATCAAGATCGTCAGGCGGTGCGGGGGATGTCCACGTTTCGCCCACTTCCAGGTCTTCGCCCGGTTCTCGCATGACCGGGCGTTCTTTTAAGCGCCAGCCGGTAATCCGTTCAAAACGTTCCCCCGCGATCGTTTTAACGGTGATACTCTCAGGAGCCGCCAGAAGCCCCTCGTTGGCCAGCGAAACGGCTTCCCGTGCGCTCCTCGGCATCGGACAGCCGAGCGCGGCGCGTTCGTGCCACCATTTCTCGAACTTGCCGCGGGCATAGCCGGTATGTTCCGGGCAGACCCATTCCGATTTGAACTCGTTGAAGCCGACCTGATAATCCACCCGCATGGTTTTGGGGGCGTCGGGATCGGCACCCCGTTTTTCGTGGACGCAGTAATACACATCCAGCACCTCGTAATCGGTATAATCCACCTGTCCGGAAATCACACCGGCGGACGATGCCGTCTGCGTCATCTTGTCATTGCTTTCCTTCGGCGGAAACACATAACCGCATTCTGGACACGCTGTGTATCCGGCGTGGATGAGCGCGAGACATTGCGGACACTTCTTCGCCGGGGCATCACCGCCTTTCCCGGATCCGGGCTCTTTGACCTTGATCATGTCGAGCGGACCGTGCCGCAGAATGTTGCCCCCGTAGTCCAAAAAAAGGCACGAACTTTTTCCGGTTTCCGGACTGAGGCGCGTCCCGCGTCCAGCGCACTGAATCAGCAATCCCGGCGAATTCGTCGGGCGGAGCATTACAACGCAATCCGTGTTCGGCGCATCGAAGCCAGTCGTAAGGACGTTGACATTCGCCAGAAACTTGAGCGGCGGCTTCGGTGTTCCGAAAAGATCCGCCGGGATGAATTCCCCCTTGAACCGGGCGATGATTTCAGCACGTTCGGCAGGCGACGTATCACCGGTCACGATCGCACACTCCTTGCCGGAAAACGCCTGGATTTTTTCCGCAACATGCTTGCAATGATCCACCGAAGCGGTGAAAATCAGCACGGACTTGCGATCACGGGTCAGCTCCACAATCTCCCGGCAGGCGGATGTCACCAGCGCATCGTTGTCCATTGCGGCGGCGACCTCGTCGCTGATGAACTCGCCGCCACGGATGTGCAGGTTTGCCAGATTCGCCTCCGCGCGGCCCGCCCGGGAAATCAGCGGGGAAAGATACCCCTGCTGAATCATTTCCTTGAGTCCCGCTTCATAGCAGATCTCGTTCAGGATGTTCTCCGGCTTGCAGATGAGTCCGCCCTTGAGCCGGAAGGGCGTTGCCGTCAGCCCGATCACCCGGACGTGTGGATTGATGACCTTCATATCGGACAGAAAGGTTCGGTACATGCCATCTCCCTCGCTGCTGATTGCATGGGCCTCATCTACAACCACAAGGTCGAAGGCATCCAGCTCGCAAGCCTTGTTGTATACGCTTTGAATCCCGGCGACAATGACCTGCTCCGTGGTGTCACGGCTCCTGAGTCCGGCGGAATAGATGCCGATCTTCAACTCCGGGCAGAGTTTGCGGATCTTGTCGGCATTCTGTTCCAGCAATTCCTTGACATGAGCAAGGATCAGCACGCGTCCATTCCATTTTTCCACGGAATCCTTTGCGATCTGAGCGAGAACCAGACTTTTGCCCGTATTGTGATGGACTACAAAGTTTCCATCAACATACAAATGGTCACCGTCCAGTTCAAATCCATAAAAATCATCCTCCGATAAGATTTCTACCGAGAAACCTGTACGAAGTACATTTTTCTTTTGCTGGCGAACATGAAAGACATGCCGTTTTCTACGGCATGGGATCGGCGACAAATCGCCGGAAATATGCACCCGGTAGTACCAGCCACCGGCTCCGGTCTGACAGGCGCAATATTTCTCATGACAGTTCGCCATGAATCCAAGACTTCTTGCAAGAAAAACAATATCACCGGCAAGTTCCCGGGATTGTGTGGTGATTTCCAAACAATGACCGTCGAAAAAGCCGTCACTGTCAAGAAGTCCAGCCAGCAATTGCAATCTGTCGGATCGGGAAGCGGTCAAATATTCCTTGGGAATGAACTTGTTATGAGCGCAATGCCCGCGCAAACCCAGCTGGTGCAGTATTTCAAAGAGAGGATTTTTCGCTCCCTTTGCAACAACAGCATAGTATGTCGGCACATTCCGGTCATTTTCGGTAACACGGACTGAACAGCCGATACTTTCTGCATATCGACTGAATTCATCACCAAGTTCCTCTTCCGCGCTGGTCAATCCGATGGCGTTAGTCATTACCCCATCGCCGAGGAGCAATCCCAGAATGTGCGGCGGAATCGGTAAGTTCTTCGGGATAGAAAAGTTCACCGGAACGCGATAGAGTTTCCTCAAATGCCTCCATGATTTCGATTTTGTCAGATACTCCCGGACAGTTATGTTGGTAATTTCGCCCCCTTTCTGGTAACAAGTGAAATCGCCTTTCCCTTCGTTTGTGCTGACCAGAGACAGAATGTGATTCATATTAACCACAAATGGTTCGCCCTTGATTGGCGTAATCCGTGCCATAGGTTCACGTCCGCGAGCCAGAGCAAGCACATGCCGAGGGGTTGAGTCTGCGCCCATGATGATATCACCAACCGATATGTCCTGTACTTTCCGGACAGTTCCGTCATACATCAAAATTGGGTGATCTTTTGCGTGACAGCCCGTGGGCAACACAACGCACGGGTTGTTGTCTTTTGTGCGGAGATGCTCGTAAACAGCCTCAACCGCCTCGGACTGATACGGTCGAGGAACGATCATTTCAGCCCTCCGAATTCCGTATGCCCGCCTTGATCAGGTCAAAGGCAAGCTGTGTCTTGATTTGCTGGAGACGTTGCTTGTCAATCTTCAGGATTCTCCGGATCGCGCCGTCTTTGTAGCCGTTCATATAGAGGAAACAGACCAGTCGCCGGGTATCGTCGGTGATGTTCTTCACGAATTCCTGGACGATTTGCCTGCGTCGTCCGCCGTTCTGTCTTCGTTCTTCCATTCTATTCCATCCATATCTTCCAATTTTATGAAACACATGCCGCCTTCGATCGGTTCATGCATTTCAAGCAGGATTCGTTTGATCTGACTGTCATCTTTGAAAAGCCCTGCGGCTTGCAAAGTATCCAGCAGGACTTTTCCGCCAACGTTGTCCAAATCCCGGCGACGCCGGTCCGGAGGATAGAATTCCGCATGTAGCGAAATTCTGCCCTGAAATGGGCGAAAGCCGTTCCGGTTCACGAGCGTGGTTACCAATTCACGGTATTTCCGCCCGTCACGGGAGATCAGCACCCTCGGACCGACATGCCGATAATAATGATTCACGCTGGGCGGCCACGGCAGTTCCAGTTCCAATGTCATTTCCTTGCCCATGGAGGCGCGGAGTTCGCACCGTTCTGCGGAGACGGCGTCGCGGGCTTGGCCGCGGCAACGCCGGAAAGAGACGTTCGCGGACCGTAGCCCTTGATCTCGTTGACGATCTCGTCATCCTGATTCTTTTTGCAGCGCACGGTGATTGTGAGTGGCAGATTGTGCAGTTCCACCGAATCACGCGGCTGAAGCACATTCACCGCGCGGCAGATGGCGGAAAGATCCGCCCGGGCGATCCGGACTGCGTCCGCGTTCGCATTTTCCAGATTCAGGCGTGCCCAGACCTTCCGGTTCTTGTATTCGCCCTCGATGATCTCGAATTCCAGCTGGAGATACTGCCCGTTTCCCGTCTTGGTGGGTTTCATTTCCGATTCGGTGATGACAGCCTGGTATTTCCCGGCCGGAATCGGATCATAACCGGTCGATGGTTCGACTTCGTTCGCGTTGAAATTGATTGTGGACATTTGTGTTTCCTTGTGTTATGCCATGCAATGGCAGTGGTGATTGACTGTTGTGATTTTCGGCGGTTCCGGGGGCGTTTTGCTTACCGCGACTGCCGGACTGCCGGGACACTGGATGTGTTCGTGATACTCAACAGGCGAATACTCATCCCGCACAGCACGGAACGGTTCCCCGACCTGGATCATTCCGCCGCAGACGTCACACACCAGCGGACGATTTGCCGTCCGGATTTTTTCGTGCATATTTCTTCACCTCGAAAACCTTTCTTTCCTTGAATTCCTCCTGCTTGCCCTTATTCCAGTTCGTCACGGGCCGAAAATACCCGCAGACGCGGCTGAAGACCTCGCAGATGGCTCCGCACTTACTCATGATGGTTCTCCTCGATTTTTGTGTATGCCTCAATGAATGCCTGCCACGAGAGCGGAATTTCCGACGGCAGACCGTAGCGGTTCTTCGCGATGCAGGCGGGGCTTCCCACCGTGCGGATGATGCGTTCCCCGCCATCCGCGCCGATGGGAGCGGCGATCGCGCGTTCTCCGTTGAATCCGGCGTTCTCCTTTGTCACCCGGAACTTCTTGTTCGCGAACAGAACGGCGTCGACCCATTCCGCGATCAGGCTCGCAGCGTGCTTGTGGAGACGCGGTGTGTAGCGATCGTAGGCGGCGTTTTCCGGATCTTCAAAACGTTCGACCTTCGCATGGGCGACCAGAATGACCATCATTCCGCGCTTGTCACGCAGTTCCTGAAGCAAGTTGATGACCTTGCGCCAGTGAGTCAGCGCATGGGTATATCCCCTGCCGTAGCCGCCGTCGGCTTTTTCGATGGAACGGACACCAAATTCGCGGCAGACCTCGTCGAAGATGAGGCGCTCGAGCCAGTCAACGGAATCCACAACGACGGACTGGAACTCGTGAGCTTCGTCTCGAAGCGCGGTCAGTTCTGCGATCACCTCGGAAAGCGAATGTGCAAGCGGGAATTTCCGGCAGTCGATTTCGCCGAGACCGTCTTCGGTCTGGATGAAGATCGCATTTGGTGCTCCGGCTGCATAGCTGCTCTTCCCTATGCCTTCGCTGCCGTAAATCATGATGCGCGGCGGCTTGTTTTCCCGCCCGGTTTGAATGTTGTCAAGCATTCCCATAATCTGTTTCCCTCCTGATTTCAATTGTTGTTGCAGATGATCTTAAGGACATCGCCTTCAAGGGCATAAATAGGCTGTTTCAGATCGACCAGGGTTCTGGGGTCGCGATCATCCGCAACTGTTTTGATGATGCTCTGCACCTTGGGCCAGTATTCGATGGAGCCTTTTTCATTGAGAAAGGGCAGCGGATCCTTTTTGATCAGCAGATCACGCAGTTTGATAATAACGGCATCTCCTTTTCTTCCCTCGGGAAGCCCGGAACAGAGAACACGGGCGATATATTTCAGCTTTCCGATCGGTACCGTTTCATAGGCTTTGACGAATTCGGCCAGAACGCCTGCGATCTTCACTCCGGGCTGCGAGGAAAACATTCCTCTGACAGCATCAATGGCGTCTTTGTAGTAGGCATAGAAACGTCTCTCCTCATCCGTTCCGAATTTGATCCCGGTGAGTGCGCGGCAAATTGCCGTGACGTCTTTTTTCAGGTTGGGATCGTTATCCTGATTTTGATGGGGCGAAACGTCATCCTCGATATCCCGCAAATCCACATCGAGATCAAGCATGACGAAAAACGTAACGGTCATGTCCGCAACAATGACAGCTTCCAAACGATGCTGTCCTCCGAAAAGCCGTCCGTTTTTATCGAATTTCAGCGGCATGGTACCGCGTTTGCACTTCCAGTGCCCACCTCGCATCAGACGAGCGAGACGTTCCACATTTTTGGGACGGATGTTGCGATTTCCCTCATTGTACAGTTCCAGGATATGTCTGGCAATATCCGGAGTGCAGTCCAACTGAAACATTCTGCTGTAGTGAGTAAGAACAAGGTGGTCGAATTCCTTTGCCGTGGTAACCGTATACATGATTGGGCTCCTTTCCTTATGCGAGCTGATTCAAAATTGTGTCAAGACTGTTCAGAATCACGTCCTTCATGAGCGCGATCTGTTTTTCCGAGTAATGGAGATCGGGATACTGTTCCTTTTCGTTTTTAATCTCTTTTTTCAATGCGGCAATGATGTTTTCCGGAATGTTCTTCATACGGAATTTCCTAGCGAGTCGAAGCTGCTCTTCCGGAGAAATCGCGCTCTCCTCCTGCACAGTGTTTTTTCTTGAAGCAGAGCGGATCACCGTGTCGTTGTAGGCCTTGTTGACAGAAATATCGCCGTTGCAAAGAGCTTTTTTGGTTTCATCGGAACCTTCCCTTGCAACCTTGCGAAGCCTCTCGGCTTTCCGCAATGATACATTGAGAACTTCAGCCAGTTTTGCCGCGCTTTTTCCGTGCTGAACAGGATGACCTTCGGAATTAGCGCCGTTTGGCGCTAATTTTTTCCGTCCGCGTTCCAGAAGTTTGTCCGCGGCCTCAATATATCTGAGCATATCAGCCGGAGTCATATTCCTCCGTTCAACCTGCTGGCTGACCGCATAGTCAAGGGCGTCCCCCGGATTGTCAAACTCCCGAAAAATGACCGGGATATCCCGAATCCCCAGAGACAATGCCGCCTGAAGTCTGGTATGGCCATCAATGACCACTGCATCGGAACCGCGCTTCCAGACAAGAATCGGATGGGCAGGATCGAATCCGATTTTTTTCATTCTGTCCACAATACGCTGGAGAACCGGCGTCTGGATCGGAAAAATGCTGTTGAACGGAGCCTGCGTCAGAAGCATTTCGGGCGGGAGTTGTTCCTGACTTGCATTCACAGCGACACCTCCATTGTGGTAATCCGGAGTTTTCTGCCGAGACAGCTTGTACTTTCGGCAAGCCGTTTATATTGAAGAACGGTGTATTGATCTTCAATTTCCTGTTCGGAAAGTGAGTCCCGTGCGGTATTGGTATGAATCGCATACTCAATTGCGTCGTTCTCGGAATCGAATTCCTTTTCATAGATCCAAACCTGCGGGATTCCCGCTGTCAGAGCCGCCGCAAGACGCAAATGCCCATCAATTACTGTGTTGTTATGTCCTTTCCAGACAACAATCGGGGTACAGTAATCAAATCCATCTTTCTTCATGGACTTGGCAAGAAGTTCAACCACGCGCATGTCAAACGGCATCAGCGTTTTGAACGGTTCCGAGGTTCTGAGGGCGGATGGAGCGATGCTTTTGAACTCAATCATCTGGACTTTCCCTTTCTATTATTTTTTGAACTCAAAGTGTGTCAATGATACGGAGATCTTCATATCCGGTCGGCCAGACTCCGGAGATGCAGCAGCTCCGGAAACGCTCCAGGGCGCTTTTGTTGGAAAGTTCCGCCAGATCCAGCAGTTCATCCGTCAGTTTCCAGACCCCGGCGGAAAACGGTTCATTCTTTTCCACCGCAATGATGTGGACGGGGAAGTTTTTGCCGGTCACAATCCGGAGAATCGCCCGGTAAAACGCGAGCTGCTGGATATAGCCATAGCGACGGCAGTCCGACTCGAACCAGCGGAGACTGTCGCAGGTTTTCAGATCAACAAGTCCGGACTTCATGCTGAACCAGTCCATCCGGATCTGGCAGGGAACGGAACAATACTCTGCCCGAACCACACCTTCCGCGATCCCGTCCGCCAGCAGTTCCGACGCGATGGGGTGCAGCCAGACGCCGCGCTGCAGTTTCAGGAGAAAGCTGAAGTCTTTTCCGGAAATGATTTCGCGCTCCTGAGTCGCCGCCCATTCCGCAAACGCCTTGGTGTTGCGCCCGTAGGATTCGCCGGTCCGGGGATTGATCGGCCCGTCGGTCACAACATATTCGCGGTCAAAGGCGTTCCGCCCCTCCAGAATCAGGCAGTGTGCCGCGCGTCCCATGACGAATGCGGAGGATTCGCTTTCCGTGATTTCCCCGGAAACTTTCCTGCGGTAGAGAGCCGGGGATTCCCGGAAGTCGGCCAGGAGGTGGCTCGACATAAATTCTCCGCTGCGACTGCGGGCGTGATATTCCGTCGCCGGTTCATGGATGATGAAATTCGTGTTATTCATTTTTATCCTTTCGAGTTGAATGTGTAAGCACTCAGTACATATGCAGAAAAATCGAAAACGTTCACGGTTTTTCCTATTTTTTTAACCCTGCGAGGGTAAAAATTTCTCGCAATTCCGCAATCTGGTGTTTGTAGAGGGTTCCTACCGGAATGTTGATGCGCTGGGCGATCTGTCTGATGGAGAATCCATCCATGAGCATTTTGCAAATTTCCTTCTGCCCGGGAGAGAGATTTTGCAGAACGCTTTGAACATCAAAGATCAGAATCGCCTTTTCAAGGCCATCCCAAATCAGGAATTCCTGCATTTCCATTGTCAACTCCAGGGAGGTTCGTGCCACGATGGAACGCCGGGAGAAAAGTTTGCGGCGGATTTCCTTCAATGAGACCTCCAGGATCATCCGGCAGAATTTATTCAGCGAGCTTCTCGCAGACTGGAAACGCGGGAGTTTCCGAGCCAGGGCGATCCACAACTCCTGTTCCAGATCCTTCTCACTGTTCGCGAGCATGGGATACTGTCTGATGGTGGTAGCGACGAGGTAAGCAACGGACTCCCGGACGTATGCGTTTGCATACACATCTTCAAATTTAACATTCGGCATTTCTGCGCTCCTGATGGTTTCGCCCGTCGCACCATTGCGTCGGGTTCGACCAGTCCGGAAAATTTCACGAAAAAACGGCAGAAATTTCTTTTGATTCCATATCTCATTGGTTATCAACGAAATAAAAAATCAAAATTTCAAAAAGCAATTTCACGAAAAAACGGCAAATGAAATTTTCCCATTTCAGAAGCAAAAAAATCCGCATTCAGCATCAATGGCTGAATGCGGATATCCTGTGGAAAAAACAATTGGCAGATTACTTCATTACCCGTCTCCCGTAAGCGTAAGCAGCTCCGGGATTATTGGCGGCATCGAAAAGAGCTTTGAGTTCCATATCTTTTTTCAAGGCTCGGTTAACCATGACGGAACTGACATTGGCTGCTGCCGCCAGCTCATTTTGCCGAATCCCGGCAAAACGAGGATCCTTTCCGGAACGTTCTGCTTGTGAGAACTCTGAATAGACTCCGCACATAAATTGTCGTAGCTCAGCTTTCAGTTTGATGATGACATCGCCGATCTTGCTGTTTTTCCCGGAAGAAAGTTTTCGAGAGGAGGTTCCTGAAACGGTCGGAGTCATGCCCTGACTATGGAAACAAGACGTCTCAAAAACGATCTTTCCATCTTCAATTCTTTCAAGCTGTGAAAAACAAAATACCTGATCGGAGGGAAAAGAACCAAGTTTGCATGGCAGAGGAGAATCTCCCAGCACCAGCAAAATCGGAGTTTTTCCCTTAGGGAGATGTCCCAGTATTTCCGAGTTGCGTTCCGTATTGATTCCAGCGCATGCAAAAATCTCACGAGACTGCCCGCTAACCGGAGCCCGGCCCAGAGACCACAATGCATTCGAGACGATTTCATTCACCATACCCGCACAATTCAATGCCTTGCGTGCAGATTCAAATACCGGAGTGAAATCAACTCTCCAAACTGCTTTTTCCTCTGGAAGAAGTTCATAGGGACCACATTCCGGGCAATCCGCGCAAAGCTGGATTTCATCGCCGGAATCTCTGATTGATATGGGAATGAACGCTCCACATCCACGACAGCGAACAAACTTGTCAATCGGTCTTTTTTGCAGTATTCCAAGCTGGTTCCATTCTTCCGGAGCCAGATGGTTGACTTCCAGCCCGTAATAGTCCAAGTCGATGTTCTCCGCTACATTTCCAAAAGCCAACAGGGTTTCAAAAGAGGTTTGGCTGTACATCGATTCCATTCTCCTGAATAAAATATTCTCCGATTTTTCTCAGTTCATCGGCATTGCTCTTCAAGGTGCAACTGTTCCGTGTCAATTCGATCGTCATTCGCCGTTTGCAGTTGTTCCATTCAATTTCCAGAATGATTCTGACAAATTTTATTACGATCACATTCAAAGGCACATTTTCCCGATTCAGATCATGTTCCATTACGGAGTAGATTTCATCATCCCGGACAACATCATCCAGGCTCATTCGGTGGGTCCGCCGCTTGCCGGCACCCTGATAATTGAATTCAAGACAGGAGATCCATGCCCGGGTAATTCCAACATGAGGCAATGCGATCGGAATGTTCTTCCGGTATTTGAGCCGTTCGAGGTCAAACGCGCTTTTCAGGATCTGTTTGTCCTCCAGATGATATCCGAGAATTGTATCGCAGAAAATCTTCTGTAGAACCATGGCAATTTTGGTGCCTCCAAGATTATAGGTGTCCAGCGTCCCGAAATGCATATCATAGGCAAAAACCATATTGATGGCTCGGGTTTCATTTTTTCTTTCCAGCTCGGAATTCTGCTCACTCCATGCTTCATAGCTGTTTGCATAGTCGCTCAGATAAACAAAGTAGTAATGCAGATCCCCTGTTCTTTTCTGGTATTCGATCAGGTATTTTTTCCCTCGAACCTGCTTATGCCAGAAGAATGCGGAGATCTGACGCCCTAAATCCTCACATGCGCTCCGGTCTGTTCGCGGAGTCTGTTTCGGAAGATTCGGGCAGCGGCACCAGTGGCGACCGGGAAGATTGTCCACCTGCAGAAACGTGCAGGCTTTTTCCCAGAGAGTCCGATGATGTAAATAGATGTGAAAAGCCATGTCGTAACGGTTTTTGAATTGCTGAATTTCAGAATTGAATTCCCCGTTCTGCGTCTTTGCTTCGTCCAGCAACCGCAGTATCGCAGCTTCATTTCCCGCAAGATTGAATACGTTGCGCATGACAATTTCCACTCTTCGGAGGAGTCCTTCCGGGAGTGTTCGGAAGGCATCCTGAATTTCATAGAGTTTGTCTTTTTCAAAGTTCAGACATTCCAGGCATCTATGTTCCGTGAAAAACTCTTTCAACACGGATCTGGAAGTCTGCCGGATCACAGTCATCGGATTATATGCTCTCATGGAACTACTCCTTTCTTTGTCCATATACTTTATTTGTTGACTTTTCCTCTTTGAAGGATAAATTATCATATGGTATGGGGAATAACGCTCCCCATACTAAAAAAAATAAAAAAAATCTGAATCGAGGGAAACATGGTTGTCAGTGAACATCGGCTGAAACGAATGATTCGCATTGTGGACATGATGCGGAAACAGCAATATCCCAACTATACAAAAATCAGAAGAGCTTTTGAACAAGCCACTTTTGATACGACAGAAACCATGGTTCTTACTTGTGATCGAAAAACAATCTGGCAGGATCTGAAAATCCTCAAGGAAGAGTTTCATTGTCCCTGGGAATATGACCGCAGCCGCCACGGATATTATCTGAAAGATATTCATTGGGATTTTGCTTATCCGGCTTATTTAAGCGAATCGCAGATGATGGCGATGCTGGTAGGACGGCGGATTTCCGAAAATATATTCCCTGAACCGCTGAAGAGTGACATTTGCAGTGCGGTGGATTATCTGTTGAACGTAGCCAATCCGGATCTGCAGAAATGTTCATTCGTTTCACAAATGAAATTCTTCTCTGCCAAAACAGGCAATGTGGATCCTGCGATTTTCGAACCAGTTTACCAGGCATGGCGGGATCATTTTCTTCTGCATATTGTATATCGCGACTATCAAGGAAACGCCTCTGTGCGTGACATTGAACCTCATGCGCTTTTTTTCCGTAATAACAATTGGTATATCTACGCGCGCGTATATGATGCAGATGATCCACGAAATTTTATGGTTCATCGAATTCAAAAGGCTGAGGTTATCCGGAAAACGTTTGAACCGGATCCGGAAATTTACAACAATATCCGCTTTACCTTAACTCCGGTGAAAGACGTGGTGTTGCGTTTTCACAAAGACATTCATGATTCCATTTTTTCCAATCCATTCCATGAAAATCAGGAAATCATCTGGGATACCGATGATCCCATGTTCAAACTGATAAAAATTCCAGTGGCACCGCAGGAAATCCTGGTGCAACGAATACTGGAACAAAGTGGAAAGTTGACTGTCGTGAAGCCAGACAGCTTGAAGGAAAAGGTCATAGAAGCTGCCCGAAATGTGATAAACGCACACTCCTGTTGATAAATCAGAATTCTGTATTTGTTGCGTGCAACCGCGAAAATGTGGTTGCACGTATTTTTTTGGCAAAAAAATCGAAAAACCGTGAACGTTTTCCATTTTCCTGCATATGTACTGGTTGTAAACAAACTGCACGAAAGGAAATGCGAACATGAAATACGGCAGCATTTGCAGTGGAGTTGAGGCGGCAACGCTCGCCTGGAGCTCTTTAGGCTGGAAAGCTGTTTTTTTTGCCGAGGTTGAGCCATTCCCATCAGCGGTGCTGTGTCATCGATTCAAAGCGACTCGTCCATTGCGACCGCTTGATCCGGCAGTGGCAGACAACGAAAAGGAGCGGAAGACCCGGGAATTGTGGAGTCGTCAGATCGCAGGTCTTCCGGAGGACGGGACGATTCCGAATTTCGGAGATTTTACCCTAATAAAGAGAAAGGATGTAAATGAAGATATCGACCTGCTCGTCGGGGGGACTCCCTGCCAGGATCTCTCAATCGCAGGGAAACGACTGGGATTTGAAGGTCGGCGAAGCGTGCTCGCTCTTGACTTTGTACGACTGTGCTTTGAGCTTGGAGTCCGCTGGGTTGTGTGGGAAAATGTCCCCGCTGCTCTTTCCTGCCGCCGAGGCGAGGATTTCGGACGATTTGTTTCCCTGCTCTGTGGATGGAATGTCCCGGTCCCTGAAAGCGGATGGAGAAAATGCGGAATCGTCACTCCGGCTCCGGGAGGATTCGGAGTGGCATGGAGAGTACTTGACTCTCAATTTACCCGAGTGGAACAATTTCCGAGGGCAATCCCGCAGCGCCGGAAGCGTCTCTTCCTTATCGGATATTCTGGTCAGTGGAAATATCCCGCCAAGGTACTATTTGACGGTGAAATGTGCGGAGGGGATACTCCGCCGCGCCGCACGAAGAGGCAAAACGCTTCCGCCGGTTCTGAAGGAGGCTCTGCTTCGACAGACTGGTGGGACGGTTCCCAGAAGGCGGGCACACTGACGCGGACGAGTGATCAGCAGTTCATGCCGGACAAGGGGCGTCTCCAATGTGTGATTGAACAGACCGGAACGGATTTTCTGTGCTATGAAAACCATGCTCCCGATTCCCGTATAAAATCGGTCGAAGTGTCACAATCCATCGTTGCCCGCATGGGGACAGGCGGGAACAATCTTCCGCTCCTGCAGGAAGTTCCACGGGAACCGGAAACAGCCATTGGCTTCATTAAAAACGATGCGGGAGGTGATTTGCAGGGATTCTGGAATGAGGTTTTCCCTACGATGCGCACGGAAGTGACTCCTGCGGTAGCTCGTGAAGAATGTTTTCACGTTTCCTTCTGCGATGCGAACGGCAGACGGAAAGACCGTCCGAACGGCGGCCTTTATGTGACGGAGGCGAAAGCGGGAAAAACAGTTACGGCAGGCGGTCCCGGCGCGGAAACGGTCATTGTCGAACCAATCGCACTTGATGGAGACAAAATGAAGCCCGGTGAACGTTCCGGGGGATCGGGAATGGGGGTTTCTGAAGAAGGTGTGATGTATACGCAGACCGCCGGAGATGTGCATGGAGTCGCCTATACGCCATCTGGGAAACCGACAGTTCGCAAACTGCTTCCCCTCGAATGTGAGCGTTTGATGGGTTTTCCCGATAATCACACGCGAATTCCCTGGAATGGTAAATCCGAGGAGGAATGTCCTGATGCGCCCAGATACAAAGCCTGCGGAAACTCCATGGCAGTAAACTGTATGATGTGGCTCGGAGAACGAATTCAGAAGGTGGAAGAGGAAATTTTGCACGGACGAGAAAATTATATCACAGCAGGAACCGCAAAATCAGCCTCACGTGAGGCTGATTTCAAACAAACGGAGGAAATCAATGAGTGAAGCTGAGGTGGAATGTCTGGAGTGTTCGGCGCAATATGCCGAGTTGGCTGACCGGTATCGTAAACTGAAGAAAAAGATCCGCAGAATGCGGAAATCGTTTGCGGCAATCGAGTGCGCACTTCTCAACAAATGCGATCATTATGCGGAGTTCATCATCGGCGAATGTGAATCCTATCGCGGGAAGTATGAACCCAAATGTTAAATTAGCGCCGAATGGCGCTAATTCCGGACGAATAATACATCAAACTTCGTTTTACAGGAATAATCTATGCCAGAAGAGACAACACTGGAAGAGGCGATCCGGCGGAATGCCTCGGGACCGAAGTCTGCTGAAGTGGACGGACAGAAGGTCGAGCAGCATTCCCTTGCCGATCAGATTGCGGCAGATGAATATCTCGCGTCGAAAAAGGCCCTAAAATCCCGGACTTCCGGCCTGAAGATAACCAAATTGTGCCATTCAGGGGCGTGAGGAACTATCGATGTTCAACAGACTCAAATCCATTTTTCGGAGCAGAACCCCTCCGAAGCAGCTTGTCCGCGCCCGGTTTGATGCGGCGCAGACGACGCGGGACAACTGGCGTCACTGGTCGGCGGCGGATCATCTGTCGGCGGACATGGAGGCCGCGCCGGAAGTGCGCAGGACGCTGCGGATGCGCTCGCGCTACGAAGTTGCCAACAATTCCTACGCCAGAGGACTGGTGCAGATGCTCGCAAACGACACCATCGGCACGGGGCCGCGACTGCAGATGCTATCCGCCGACGAGACGTTTAACGATGCTGTGGAAACGGCATTCATGCGCTGGTCGGATGCCGTTCGTCTTGCTCCGAAACTCCGGACGATGCGAATGGCCCGCTGTCAGGATGGCGAAGCGTTTGCCGTGCTGGCAACGAATCCCCAAATCCGCCACGGTGTGAAACTGGACCTGCAGTTGATTGAGGCGGATCGTGTTTCCGGTGAACTGCGCTGGTTTGAAGATGATACCAGTGTCGACGGAATCTCGTATGACCGTTGGGGCAACCCGACGGACTACCGGGTTTTGAAGTACCATCCCGGCGACATCCGGTATATGCCCGGGGACGATGCGATCCACATTCCGGCGGAATACATGATACATATTTTCCGTCAGGATCGTCCGGGATTGCATCGTGGAGTTCCCGAGATCACGCCCGCACTGCCGCTGTTTGCTCAACTTCGCAGATACAATCTTGCTGTGCTTTCAGCGGCGGAGGCCGCGGCGGATTTTGCGGCGATTCTCTACACGGACGCTCCGCCAAACGGCGAATCGGACGAAGTCGAGCCCATGGATGCCATTCCGCTGGAACGGAACATGATGCTGACGGTTCCGGCCGGGTGGAAAATGGGGCAGCTCGACCCCAAACAGCCGGCGGCGAACCATGCGGAGTTCGTGAAGATCATTCTGAGCGAAATCGCCCGCTGTGTGGTGACGACCTACGGCACGCTGGCGGGAGATTTTTCCGGGCACAACTACGCCAGCGGCAGACTGGACAACCAGATTTACCACAAGTCGATTCTTGTCGACCGGTCGTTCTGGGAAACGGAGGTCCTGAACCGGATTTTAGAGGTGTGGTTCCGGGAATATTTACTACTGGAACGTCTTGCGGCAAAGGATGTACGGCATCTCTGGTACTGGGATTCATTCGTGCATGTTGACCCATTAAAAGAAGCGGACGCACAGCGTGTTCGCCTCGAAAGTAACACAACGACACTTGCGGCAGAGTGTGCCAAGGACGGACGGGATTACTTGTCAGTTCTGCGGCAGCGGGCAAAAGAGATCAAACTGATGAAGGAGCTTGGAATTCCCATCAGTTCCGAGTCCCCGGAATCCCCGAAATCCCCGGAAGAGCAAACCGAACCGGATGACGGTTCAGAACCCAGAGAGGATATATGAGTGAATTCACCTTGATTGAAGCGTCAAACGGCGCGAAACCGAAAGTGGTCGGAGTTGCCTACTCCGGCGGGAAAATGAATCTGCCGGGGTGGCGACATCCTGTCGTGGTCGATCTTGCCGGAATGGAGATTCCCGAAAGCGTCCCGCTTTTGACCAATCACGAGAACAAGACGGACAGCCGGATCGGACTCATTTCGGCCGCAGTTCGGAACAATGTGCTGGAAATCACCGGGGAGATCGTCTCCGACAGCAAGGATGCAACCGATATCATCGCGCAGGGCAAGGCAGGAGCGGACTGGCAGCTGAGCATCGGTGCGGATGTGAAAGAGTGCGAGCTGGTCAAAGGCAGCCGCGAGGTGAATGGTCAAGAAGTCGAAGGCCCGTTCTACCACATCAAAAAATCGACGCTGCGGGAGGTTTCCGTTGTTGCCGTGGGCGCGGATGCTCACACCAATATGAAAGTGAATGCGAAATTCAACCTTGTCAACCAGGAAGGAGAAGCTATGAACAACAAGTCCGAAACGAAGAGTGTTTCCGCCGTGAGCGCCCCGAATGACGCTGTACCTCCGGAGAAAAAGCCGGAACCGGAACAGAAGCCCGGCAATCCGGCGAACAAGCCCGGCGAACCGGAAAAGAAACCCGATAACGCGGAAAAGAAGCCCGGACAGGCGGCCGCGGAGGCGACACCGCCAGCGATTCAGGCCTCCGCCGGGGATGTGGCGGCGACCGCCCGTGAAGCGGCTCAGAACGCCGTCAAAGCCGAGCGTGAACGCATCAGTGCGATTCAGGCGATCTGCGACGGTGAATTCCCGGAAATTGAACGGGAGGCGATTGCCGGAGGCTGGACGCCGGAGGTGGTGACAAAGAAGGTGCTCGAAACGATCCGTGCCGAACGTCCCGCCGCCAATGTCAATATCAGCGTGAAGACCGCCCCGGAAGGCGGAGAGCTGCGCAAGACCATCGAAGCGGCAATGTGTCTCCGGGTCGGAGTGAGCGCCGACCAGCTGGAGAAATCCTATGGGGCCAAAACGGTGGAAGCCGGGATGGCCGAAATGGACATGCCGCTGAAGCAGCTTCTGATCGAATGTATGAAACTCGACGGTATTCCATACAGCCGCGGCTTCGACAATGAAACGATCCGGGCGGCATTTTCGAGTGTTTCGCTTCCTGGGATCCTGAGCAACGTGGCGAACAAGAAACTCCTGCAGAGCTACGAGGCCCAGCCGATTATCGCCATGAAGCTGTGTTCCACGGGCGACCTCAACGACTTCAAGGAGAACGACCGCTTCCGCCTGACGGATGTGGGCGATCTGCTTCCGATTGCCGCCGACGGCGAGATCAAGGACGGCGGACTGATCGAAGAGAGTGCGAAAAATCAGCTCGACACCTACGGGAAAAAGTTCTGCCTGACGCGCAAAATGATCATCAACGATGATCTGGGCGCATTCATGAAAGTGCCGACGGCGATGGGCAACCGGGCGGCGCGACTGATCGATCAGCTGTTTTTCAGCCGGCTTCTCTCGAATCCGGCGCAGGCGGACGGCAAGGCGCTGTTCAGCACGAATCACAAAAACCTGCTCTCCGGCGCAAGTTCGGTGCTGAGTTCCGATTCGCTCAAGAAGGCGATCCAGCTCTTCCTGGATCAGGTGGATGCCGACGGTCAGCCGATCTCGGTGGAACCGAAATATCTGCTGGTTCCGACTGCGCTCAAGCATCTCGCGATCGAACTGACGCAGGGGGCGACCCTCATCATGAGCGGTACGGACAACGCGGTTCGTCCGGCGCTGAATGTGCTTTCCGATGAAAATCTGCAGGTGATCAGTTCGCCGTACCTCGGCAACAGCGCCTACGAGGGATCCAGCCAGACCGGGTGGTATCTTTTCGGCGACCCGAAAACGGTCGATACCTGGGAGATCGGCTTCCTGAAAGGGAAGCGCACGCCGACCGTTGAGCGCGGCGAGACGGACTTCAACACCCTCGGTCTCTGGTTCCGTGTGTATTTCGATCTTGGCGTTCGCGAGCAGGATCACCGCGGCATGGTCAAAGCCAACGGGGCCGCGTAAGCAGTTAACCTTCAACCTCAAATTCAAGGAGATTTTTTACAATGCTTGCACGCTATGTTCAGAAGGGTGACGCCATTGATTACCGTCCGGCGGAGGCGGTTGCCGCAGGGGATGTGGTCATCATCGCGGATCTGATCGGGATCGCCCGGCTCGATATCGAAGCCAATACCCTCGGCAGTCTTGCAGTGGTCGGAGTGTTCGATGTTGTGAAAGCGGACGGTGCGATTCCTTCCGGCTCGACGGTCTACTGGGACGCGGGAGCGAAGAAGGCGACCACGGTCAGCGGATCGAACCACTACCTTGGCAAGGCCATTGCGGCTGCGGAGGCGGCCGACGATACGGTTCGTGTGCTTCTCAACGCCCCGTACAGCCTCGCGACGACCTTTGTCGCGGGCGATCCGATCACGGATCTGACCGACAATTCGGGCGGAACTCCGTCCGACACGATTCCCGTTCTCGCCTGTGAAAGCGGGTGTGACTGCAAACATGCGATTGCCTCGCTGACGAAAAAGACCAACACGATTCTTGCCGCTCTCCGCGCGGTCGGCATCATCGCCAGTGAATAATGGGACTGCTGGAGAACGCAGCCGAATGGCTGGAATCCCAGCGGATCCGGGAGCTCTCCGTTCCGATTGTCTACCAGCGCCGGGATGGCGAGACGTTGAACATCCCGGCGACGCTGGGGCGGACGCTGTTCCGTGCGGAAAATGAATACGGCGTGACTATCCGGACGGAGACGCGCGATTTTCTGATCGCGGCGGAGGATCTGCCGGATGATCCGGAGCGCGGAGATGTGATTCTCCATGCCGGACTCCGCTATGAAGTTCTTGCGCCGAACGGCGAACCGGTCTGGCGCTGGTCCGGAACCGGGCGGATCCTGCGGAGAATTCACACAAAGGAAATCGGAGGTGCATGATGCCTGATACCCCGGATCATCGCGACTTGTGGCATGAACTCAATCAGGCGCGGCTGGATATCGCGGAACTGCGGGGAATGCTGAGTATGCATTTCTCCGAAGGACAGCATCACTATCCGCCGTGCAAACCTGCGGCAGATCTGCAGAAAACGATGCTCTCATCGCTGGCGGCGGCGCTGATCGCGCTTCTCGCAGCGGTTGGCAATATCATCATGGAATTCATACGGAGGTGAAGAGTGAGCGACATTCTGACCCTGGCGCGCGCGGTCGCGGAGGAACTCAGGGAATATAAAGCCGAACTGCTTTATTTCCCCGAGTTTGAATTGCGTGATCTGGATGATCTGCGGATCGTTGTGGTTCCGGCCGGAACACAGTACAAGACACTTTCCCGCGCGGCTCATGAGGAACTGCCGAAAGTGCAGATCGGCATATTGAAACGATGCCGGGAGGATGCGCTGGATGAAATGCTGTGCTTTGCGGAAAAACTCGGACTCGGCTTCCTGAACCGGAAACTTGCCGGAGGAACCTGTGTTTCGGTTGCCTATAATCCGATTTACAGTCCGGAGCATTTGCGTGAGCGGGGGCAGTTCACCAGTGTCATTGAACTCGTATTCAAAGTGTTGAAATCGTGAAATGCCGAATTGAATTTGACGACAGGCGGATCCTGCTTGCCGTTCAAGGCGGCAATATAACAGCACTGCGGCGCGCGGGAGCTTACATCCGGAAATCCGCCCGCAACCGGGTTTCACAGAGTCAGAAGGCCTCCATGCCCGGCACACCGCCGAACACCCGGCGCGGACTTCTGAAGCAATCGCTGCTGTTCGGTGTGGAAAAACAGCGTCAGTCCGTTGTAATCGGACCGGCGGAATCCTTCATCGGAACGGCGATGACTGCGCATGAATTCGGCGGAATTTACCGCAAACGGCGCTATCCCAGACGGCCGCTCATGGGTCCGACTCTGGAAAAGACGCTTCCGAAACTCCCGGCTCTCTGGGAAAATTCTGTCAAAAAATAAAGAGGAGATTTTTTATGGCTATTGTACTGGGCCTTGATGCAATTCTGATGCGCGGCCCCGCCGGTTCGACCGGCTCTACCGAGGTCAAAAACGTCAAGGATTTGACTTTGAATCTGGAAAGTGGCGAGGCGGACGTGACCACGCGGGCCACGAAGGGATGGCGGGCGTCGGTCGCGACTTTGAAAGAGGCGTCGCTTGAGTTCAACATTCTCTATGACACGGAGGATGAGGACTACAACGCCTTTGCCGACGCCTACTTCAACAACACGCCGATGGCGTTGTTTGTCACGGACGGCAACGGAACCGGTCTTGACGCGGACTTCTCCATCACCGGATTTTCGATTGAACAGCCTCTGGAAGAAGCGCTTTCTGTGAGCGTCACCGCCAAACCCACGGCCTCGGAACGTGCGCCGCAGTGGACGAGCGGAGGCGGTGTCGGCGGGTAAGAGCATCCGTTTCCCCGTATGCAGGCAATCAATCATCCAAGGAGCAAGTGACACATGAAAACTTTCACGGACAATACCGGCCGAACCTGGACGCTCTCGGTCACGGTCGGCACGATCAAACGGGTGCGCGCCCTCTGCGGTGTGGATCTGGCAAACATCATCACCATGGAGAGCGGGAAAACGCCGAACGTCGGACTGCTGGAGCGTCTTGCGGCTGATCCCGTTCTTCTGGTCGATGTGCTTTTTGCAGTCTGCAAAACCGAGGCGGATGCAAAAGGAATTACCGATGAGGAATTCGGACGCGCCATGGCAGGCGACGCCATTGAGCTTGCCGCGACGGCTCTGCTGGACGAGATCATCGATTTTTTCCCCGAGGCGAAGCGAAAGGTGTTCCGGAAGATCCTCGACGCGAGCCGCCGCTTCGAAGCGCGAAGCAAGCAGGCGCTGACGGAACTTCTCGAGGATCCGGCATTCGACGAAAAAATCGATCAGGCCCTCAATCAATTGACGATCTCATCCTCCGTCTCGCCGGAATCGCCGGAGTCAATCCCGACCCCCTGACGCTTCGGGAACTTGCCGCCCTCGCGGATGCGCGGGGGCGCTTTGAATGGGAGCAGACTGCAAGCCTGATGGCGCTCATCGTCAACCTGATGCGCGACCCAAAGAAAAACAAGCCGGTAAAAGCGGAAGATTTCAACCCGTATACAGTGAAAGAAAAGGCCTTCCTGAAAGCACCGCTTTCCGTTCTGCGGGACGTCTTTGTCAAAGGAAAGAATTAAACCTTGTCGGACAGATTTGCTTTTGCAATTCCATATTCCGGTAAAGCAGTGATTTGTTTCAGAACCTTCTCTGCTTGATTTTGAGAAATATTCCAAACATTTATCAAGTCAATACCGAAATACTGATGAATCAGGACATCCCGAAAACCGGCCATGCCTCGCCAATCAATTTCTGGATGTTGGACACGGAATTCTTCTGAAACGTTTTTGGCGGCTTCTCCAATAATCTCATAATTCCTGACCACAGCGTCTTGAACGAGAGAATTCGTAGAAAACTCGTTTTCTGTCATGTCCTTCACATACTGCAGAATCTTCTCAAAAGAGGATGCTATATGCAGCAGAAAAACGCCATTGTCATGTTTTTTCATAAGATCACGGCCTCTGCTAAAACACCCTCTCGAATATACGGATGCAGACCTCGCTTGGAAACAACATCGACCTTGCAGTTAAGAAGGTTTTCAATTTCATCCTGGATATGCACCTGGTCAAACAAGGTTGCATGCGGTGTGAAATCTACAAGCAAGTCCACATCGCTTTCGGAGGTCTCCTCTTTCCGTGCGCAGGAGCCGAAGACATAGACCTTGCTTGCATTATGCTTCCGGGCAATCTGGTAGATTTCAGCCTTTAAGCGGCGCAGTCTGTCAAGCTGACACATATTCTCCTCCCGGTTCGAGATCAACAGTATTGCTTCATCAATGCCTAATGTAACCCGCTTTGAAAAAAAATCAAGTGCAGGTGTTTCAACATGAACTTGAAACAGAAGGAATCCACATGTCCCTATCAAGCAATATCCGGGCAGGCCGGGCATATGTCGAGGTAACCGCCGAGACCAGCAAACTTCAGCGGAATCTGACCAGCGCCCAGGCTCAGCTGCAAAACTTTGGAAGAACCTGTACGAATGTCGGAAAAGATCTCCTGATGCTCTCGGGCGCAATGGCCGCACCGCTGGTGATGGCGGCCCGGTCATTCGCCGGTTTCGATGACAGCATGCGTCTTGTGCAGGCGGTTACCCAGGCGACCGACGCCGATTTCAAGGCATTGACCAAGACCGCGCAGCGTCTCGGACGTGACACCTCCTATACCGCGCAGCAGGCTGCGGATGCGATGGTGTCCCTGGGTCGAATGGGTTTCTCGCCGACAGAAATCCAGGCATCCATCGATGCGGTGCTGAATCTTGCCCGGTCAACGGGAACGGAACTTGCGGAAGCTGGCGACATCGCCGCGAACAGCATGCGGATCTTCGGCATTGAAGCGTCACAGATGAGTGACGTCGCCGATGTTCTCACGGTCACTGCGAACAGTTCGGCCCAGACACTGATTGACCTCTTTGAGGCGTTGAAAATGGGCGGACCGCAGGCGGCCGCCGCCGGGGAGTCGATTCGGGAAACCAGTGCGGCGATCGCGGTTCTTGCGAACATGGGCATCAAAGGATCTCTTGCCGGAACGGCTCTGCGCAAGAGTTTCTCGCAGTTTGCCAAAGTGAAAGTTCAGGATCAGCTCCGTTCCGTGGGCGTGGAAACAGTCGACGCAAACGGAAATCTCCGCAAAATGGCGGAGATCATGCGGGACATAAGCAAAGTTCTTAGCAGCATGCCGACAGCGGAACGACTGTCATTTGCCGAGGATATTTTTGATATTCGCGGATCACTGGCCGGACTGACGCTGACGGCGAATACCGACGAACTGGATGCGATGCTGGTCAAGCTCCAGGATGTGGAAGGAGTTGCGGCGAAAACGGCGACAGCGATGGATGCCGGACTCGGCGGTTCATTCCGTCTGTGGGAATCCGCCGTGGAAGGTTCGCTCAATGCCATCGCCGAAGCCATGAATTCGACACTCCAGCCGCTGATAGTCAAGGTGACGGATGTCATCAACGCCTTCACCCAATGGATTGAGGCGAACCGGGGGCTGGTGACGGCCTTTGCCGTGACGGTGGCGGGGGCGGCCGGCCTTGCCGTGGTTCTGATCGGCATCGGAGTCGCCGCCAAAGGTGCGGCTGCCGGAATCGCCGTAGTTCATACGGCGATCAAGGGTTTCACCTTCCTTCAGGGGGTGGCCATTGCGCAGGGGACTGCGCTCAAGACCTCCTTTACGCTGTTGACGCAGTCGTTCGCGGACTACCGCAACACGGCGATTCCGGCGATGGTCGGTACGGAAAAGTTCTGTGCGGCGTTGGGGCTTGCCTCGACGTCCGCGAACCGGGCGCGGGCAAGCATTATTCTGATGAGCAATGCCGAAGCCGCCGCGGCAGCGAAGTCGGCACTTGCAGCCAAATGGCGAGTCATGACAAATGCGCTGAAAAACTTCAGTTTAGCCGCCATCGCGGCAACCGCCGCGACGAAAGCACAGGCGGCGGCCGAAGCGGCGGCAGCGGTGAAAACGGCGCTGGTCTCCGGCTGGACGGCTATGGCGAACGCTCTGAAGGGATTGACTCTTTCTTCCATCGCGGCAGCGGCGGCACTCAAGGCGCAGGCTGTCGCAGAAGGAGCCATGGCGGCGGGACGCGCACTGGCAACCGCCTGGACGGCCATGGCAAGTGCTCTGAAATCCTGTACGGCGGCATCGATTGCGGCAACTGTCGCAGTGAAAGCGCAAACTGTCGCGGAAGCGCTCTGCACGGCGGGAACTGTGGCATTGAATCAGGTCCGCAAAGCCGGAATTGCCGTGACCGCGCTTTTCACGGCGGCGAATCTGAAAGCCGTGATTGCGGTTTCCGCCGTTGCGGCGGGAAACTTCCTGCTGGCGGCGGCAGCCAAGGTCGCGGCTGCGGCAATGCTGGCTCTGGGAGCGGTCATGAGCTTTATTGCCGCTCACCCGGTGGCGGTTGCGCTGATTGCGCTGGGGGCGGTTCTGGCGGGTGTGTGCATCTATCTCTCCCGCGCCGGATCCTATACCGCGCAGCTTTCGGACAAGATGAGCACGCTTCGGGAAAAGGGAGACCAGCTCCGCAAAACGGATGAAATCCGCATGGAACGGCTCCAGCAGCTGGCGGCAAAGCAGAAACTGACGAATGCCGAGATGGCGGAAGCCCGTATGCTGGCATCCAAGCTGCAGAAAAAATACGGCGACCTCGGGATCACGATCAGCGACAGCACCATGCGGATTACCGCGCTGGGAGCGGCGGCATCCCGGATCGGAGCCCTGGAGCTTTCCATCAAGGACGACGGCGACCTTGACAAGTTGCGGAAATTGAAAGCGTTGTCACTGGAAGTCAAGCTGGATGTGGATCAGCAGAACAAGGCTGAGTCGCTGATCGGAGTACTCTCCCAAAAATACGGAGACCTCGGTGTGGCGGTCGACCGGACTGCGGGAAAGATCGTCCGGCTCAACAGCGTTGCGGCGAATCTCCGGGAACTTTCCCTCAAGGTCTCCGGAACGGAGGACGCGGACAAGGTCAGCCGTCTGCAGACGCTTTCCCAAATGCCGAAGCTGGACGCGTCCGGCATTGCGGAGGCAAACACCCTGCTGGAACAACTCAGAGCAAAATACGGCGAACTCGGACTTTCCGTGGATACGGCCAGGGGACGCATCGTCGCCTTGACGGAAGCACAGAGGCAATTTACCGCAGCCGCACAAATCATTCAGGCAGGAAACGATCCGCAGAAGGAGACGCATCTTGCTCAGCTGGAGCGGCTCAAACAGTTGGCGGAACAGGAAAAGCTGACCGCTGCGGAACAGCAGGAAGCGCAAACCATCGTCAATGCGCTGAACGGAGCCTACAACGACCTCGGGCTCGGAATCGATACGATCACCGGGAAACTGAATCTTGCCGCTTCGGCGCAGGAAAAGTTCAATGAAGCCATGAAAGCGGCAACCCTTGGGGAGCTGGATGCGGAAATCGCCGAACTGGAAGCCAACCTCAAGGAACTTCAAGCGGAAAACGAAGCTCTGCTCTCCTACTGGAACAACAACCTCTGGTCGCAAATCTCCGGCAGGCAGGAAGAAGTGCAGAAGAAAATCGAAGCCAACGGGGATCGCGCCATGGGGTACCGTCAGAAGATTCGAGCATTGCAGAAACGCCGTCAGGCAGTTCAGGAAGGCAAGCCCGGCGCAACGACCGGAGAAGAAGGGAAAACAGCGACCACGGAGGAAAAAGTCGAGGCGGAAAAACAACGCCGTCAGGCGGCATCCGACAACGCGGACGCCGCCGCAAAACGTGTCGCCGAAATTGACCGGCAGCTTGCACGGGAACGAAAAACTGAACTTGAAAACGAGATCGACGACATCATTGCGCTTCGCGACGAATACAAACAGCTGATTCAGACGATGCTGGATTATGAAAAATCCAAGCCGGAAAAAGAACAGGACAAGGCGAAGATCACGGAACTGGAGGGGAAACTCGCAGGAGCGGATCAGACAGCGGAAGACCGCATCGCCAAAGCGCGGGAAAAAGCCGCTCGGAAAATGAAGGATGACGTTGCCTCCTATCAGGAGCGCTTTCAGGAGTCCGAACAGAGCATTCAGGATCGGCGCGAGGAGGAGGCGCAGGATCGAAAAATCGATGAAACGCTGAAAAACGACCCCGCCGCCGGACAGCAGATGCTGGAAGGATTGATTGCTCAATATCAGAAAGAAGCGGCGGCGGCAAAAGCACAGTTCGAAAAGGAACTGCAGGATGCGCAGGCGGACGGCAAAATCGATGATGACGAGCGCAGAAAACTCGATGACGTTCACAGCGCATACACCCGGGCGGAGTCGATGGTGGACAAATACTCCGACCGCCTTCGCTCGGCTCAGGAGGGAACCCGGGAGGCGGCGGAGAAAGTGTCGAAACCGCAGGGGGCCTTCCTTGCCGCCGCGCTGGAAAATCTGGGGGAATCGAGTGCCGCCGACCGTACCGCCAAAGCAACAGAAACGATTGTTGCCAACACGAAGAAAACCAATACTCTGCTGAAAAAGCAAACCGGCATGGGAACATTCGCCTGATGGAAAGGAGTTTTTATGGCAAACGAAATCCGGGTGGAAAAATGTTTTTACGATCTGAATGAGTATATGGACTATTCCGGCCGATTGACCCAGGCGGAAGTTCCGTATCTGGTGTTTGGAGTGGAAGAGGAACTTGCCGCATTGAACGCGGTTCAGGAGGCCTCGCCGGAAAAACTGGAAAATCTGAAGCGACAGACTTTGGAAATCTCTGAACGGATCAATCAGGATATCTTCAAAGTTCTGGTCACTTATGAGATTGATGTGTTCAGCGGAGACGGAGGTGACAACGAGCCGGAACCGAGCTTTGCGTTCGATACCGGAGGCGGAAGCAAACATGTCAACCAAAGCATTGCGACGGTATCCAAAACTCCATCGGACGCCCCGGATTACGGCGGCGCGATCAGCGTGGATTCGGAAGGCAATGTGAACGGGATCGACATCACGATGCCGGTCATGAATTTCTCGGAGACTCACTATTTCCGGGCTTCGAAGGTGACCACCGCTTACAAGAAACGCCTCGCAGAGTTGACCGGGACAGTGAATGATGGAAAGTTCAAGGGATATGCCGCCGGAGAAGTCCTGTTTCTGGGCGCAAGCGGCAGTCGTCGAGGTAAACATGCCGATGACGACTGGGAGATTGCTTTTCGTTTCGCAGTTTCTCCGAACAGGAAGAACCTGAAAATCGGTGATCTGACCGTCAAGGAAAAGCTCGGCTGGGATTACCTCTGGGTACGCTATGCCGACGATCTTTCCAGTGATCAGAAAAGCCTCGTAAAGAAGCCGGAAGCAGCTTATGTGGAACAGGTTTATCAGTCCGCCGATTTCGGAGGATTGGGAATCGGCCAATAGCCGGGAGTCAAGAGTGATCGTGGGAGTGAGTTGTGATGAATAAAGTGCAGACGGGCGATCCGATTCAAATCAGGGCCTCGACATGGAATTCCTTTATCGATGCGGCGGAATATGTGAAAAATCTTCAGGCCGATCAGAGTGGTGGTGCGCTCAAAAATGGCGTACACAATGGAGTTGTCCTGCTGAAAAACGAAGAAGGAATTTTGTTTTCCCGTTTTTCCGCCATGGCAATTACCGATGTCCTGATTCGTCCGGACGCCAATGAAATGGAATTTGCCGGAAAGTGTCCGGCATTCATCGGGCGAAAAATGACGGATGCATACGAGGGGTATCCTTATGCGGTGCTTTTGGAGCCCATCGACGCAGGAAAAATCGGCCATGCTCTTCTGCTTGGGGTGACTCCGGCACTGGTGAGCATACTTGATCCGGAACATAAGTTCGCCGAACCAGTCAGCGGCAGTGCAACCGGCGCTCTGCAATCCGCAGAGAATGGTGTTGCAAGGATCCTCTGGAAAGCCGGTGACTCCGGGAATCAATGGTGTATGCTTCAACTCGGCGGAGCCGGTTCCGGCGGAGGAGGAACTCAGGACGATCGGGTGATCCTTTGTAAAATTACTGGTGGAAATGCGCAAAGCGGGTTCTCGGTATCACTCTTCCCCAACGGGAAAGATCAACCTTCAACAGGGAATGGGGTGCTCTTTGCTGTGGAACTCGCGGTAAATGCCGAATTACCCGCCGGCTCCTGGGTACTCGGCCACAAACACATGATTGCCATTACAGGAGGAAATGAAACATGAGTTTTGTCCTGAACCCGACCACATTGAAAATGCCATGGATGCCGGGCATGTCTATTCAGAATTTGTGGACGGGAATCGACGAAGATCAGAATCGGTTCGCCTACCATGCCACCTCTCAAAGTTTTAAGACCTATGTCATGACGGAAAACTTTATCGGGTATCAGCTCAAAATTTCAAATGGGCTTTTCCAGGCGGTATTTAACGATATCAACATGGCCGTATATTGGACTGACGGTTATGAGAAAATCTATTGCTCCAAATCATGGGACTGGGTTATAACAACTCGCGGTCCGGGAGAGGAACCCGTGGAATATTACGATAGCGTCGAAAAAGCCTACGTTGGAGATCGCTTCTGGTCTGGTACTCTTCCGGATACACGAGATGGAGCCAAAGCTGTTTTCCAACCGCGAGGATCAATTCGGAACAGCGGCAATACGCGGACTGTGGAATTCTGGATGCCCCGATGGTTCTCTCAAACCCAGTTTGGCATTTACAAGCCGGCAAATTCGTCTGTTAACGGGCAACGCCACATGGGAATTCCGCGTTTCATCGATAACAAGGGCACCGTGTATATCCGGAGCTTTGCCCGAAGCAACGGTGCGTACACCTATGGTGCGATTCATCGTACCGGAGACAAATGGCTGATCGGGCAAGAGGGCAGCAGTTCCGGATGGTTTGAGGGCGAAGAACCAAACGTTCAAGGAACGGTTACATTCCGATTCTGCAAAAACGAGGATTCGGACCTTGCACGCGCCGACCTGAGTGTTTCTCTCAAGGATTTTATCCAGGGCGATGAACGTTTCACAACGTATCTGGGAGAATTTGCCATATGGAGATAATCAGTGAACCATGTCCAACCTCCTGGGAAGATGGTGGATTGAACTGGGATTCGCCCAATCCGACAGACTTCCGTTATTTTGCCGCAATCCGGGAAGCTATTCTGGAACGCAGCCTTGCTGTGGACTACAAGCTTAATCATACCCTGCTGCGAGAAATCCGACCATACCATGCGCTTTCGGCGGATCAACTCAGAGAAGTTGGAGAGCAGATCTATTCGCTCAGCCAGCGTTTCCTCTGTGCACAGGCGGAAGATTGGAAACCGATACTGGATTGCTACCCGATTTACCAGCAGGGAGAATATCCTGCCGGAATAGCAGACGGGATGCCTATCGCGGAAGGGGAAGAATGGTTACGGTCAGCCAAAGAGAAACTGGATCGGATGCGGTATTTATATTTACCCTATACTGTCCAATGCTATTCTAAATTAGCAAACGGAGGAACGCCCTCCAGCAGCAGAGAATGCCCGGCATTGGAACAATATAACATATCCATCGCGGAAATGCATGAGGATTGGGACAATCGCCCCTGGTCCGGCCCGTCGATAAGATATTTGGATATGGGAATGGAATCCTACTATCAGGAATACTACGCCTATTACTACAACAACCCCGACTGGGCTAAAGGGAATCCGTATTGGAGCAAAATTCAAGTCAATAGTGTCAAATCCCGCTACACGCCGATTCTTAAAAGCGATTATCTGCCGGACATTTCCATTTACGCCAAGGTTGTCATGCGTAATGTTGCAACAGTGAATATGTTCGAACCATCTCAGGCATTTCCAAACGATGAAATTGTTCAGGACAAATACTGTCGTCTGACCAACTATACCCGCGACGGAGAAACTTTTGATTTTGAACCGGCTTTTGGAAAACGACCTCTTGATCCTCCGCACAGCATGGTCGACTACAGTATCAAAGGATATTGGGATGATATTGGAGGGGTTCATGAAATTTACACCTCCGTCATACGTGGCCTCTGGCTGGAAGACCTCCGGTTGATCGGTGATTTCTATTCGGAAAATGGATTTCGTTTCAAAACCGCAAAGGAAATTTGACTTCATGCAGATTATTACAATGTATCTGCGGGCGGACAGCGTAAACGCGCGCCTCGTGGATTCTTACAACCAGACAATCTCGGCGCTGCCCGCATTGACCCGCGGCATGCGTGCCGAACTGATCCTGAAACTCCTCGATGCGAACGGGGAACCTTTCGATGATGATCTTTCCGGATATGTCTCCTGGGATTTCGTGATCGCAGACGATTGGAACACTGCTACACCGCCGCAAATCCGGGTTACGAACGGCATTTCTGTCTCCGGGAATGAGATTCACATTCCTCTGACGGAAACCAACACGGAGGAATTGATTGCAGCGTTGGGCGCGGTGGAAAGCAAAAACTTCGGGTGTGAACTTGCCGGATTCGAAGTCGGTGAGACCAATCCGGGCTTCCTGATCCAGTTCAACATCAGCATCCGCAATCGGCGCGGAGATGCGGGCGCGGGGTCACCGGTTCCGGTTCCGGACGGCAATTATTCCGCAGCCCAGATTCGGGCACTTTTTGCAGCCCGGCTGGAAGTTCAGCTTTCCGATGATGGTTCCATCTGGTATGCGTTCTCACCCACACTGGAGACTATCGTTAAAGATGAGGAAACCGGAGAGGAACACACAGAAATTCAGACGGCGGAGTGTCCGCAATCTGCAAAATTCTATCGATTCCGCAACGTCGCGGCAGGGCTGGAATGGAGCGATGCACTGCCTTTGATTACCGGACCGCGAGGTTTTCGTTCCACTGTACAAGTCGGTACTGTTACAACCGTCGCGGAAACCGCTCAAGCCAAGGTCTCAAATTCCGGAGATGAATATGACGCCATCCTGGATTTTGAAATTCCCCAGGGAGTCCGGGGAGAGGCGGCAACTATCCAAATCGGAACCGTTTCCACCGGAGCTTCCGGTTCTCCGGCAACTGTCACAAACTCGGGAAATGAAAACAAAGCGATATTCAATTTCTCCATCCCGCAGGGAATTCAGGGAGAAAAAGGAGTCGCCTCCTACCTCTACGTCGCATACGCTTCACAGAAGGATGGACAAGGCTTTTCCCTGACTCCGGCGGATTCCCTCAAATACCGGGCGGAGATCATTTCCCGCACGCCGATTACCAACCCTTCGTGGAGCGACTTTGCCGCGGCGGATTGGGTCAAATATCTCGGCGATGACTCAGTCTCCCTGGGCGATGTTCTCGTTGCCGATCAGAACACCTCCGTGGCTAAAGTGACACGGATCGTCTTTGAAAATGCAACGATCAGAAAGGGGGTTGACGGCGAAGTCATCGTAAATTTTAACGAGACCGAGCTTTCCCGCGAGGAGTTCAGCAACTATTCCATCATCAACGGCAGAACACGTCTTTCTTCCTGGACAAACGGAGGAGGCTCCCCGTTCGGAAATCTCGGTCGAAATATCGTCTATATCACAGCCCTGCCGGATGCCCCGGTTTTTGAACCCTATTCAATCTTTATCGGAGAATACGCAAAATGATTTACTCGAATGTCGATTTCAATGTGGTATATGTTGATCCGAGCATTGGCACGGCTGGCGATGGAACAACGCCCGCCGGAGCATTAAAAGCGCTTCCGGCCAACGCAGCGGATTTCGCAGACAACACCTGCTATCTGATTCGCCGCACACAGGAATCCTACGCCACGATCATCCCGAACGGCGAAAACTCCAACATCTCCAATTTACTGCTTCTCGGGATGCCGAACCCTTCCGATCTGATGTATGACTTTGTTCCGGAGGAGGCAAAAACCGCCTGGGGCGCGGACGAGGCGAAATATGCCAATGTGAAAAGCGTTGTCGCGGATGGTCGTTTCCAGCTTCCGAATCTGCGGGTGTTTCTGATGCACCGGATCTACCTCTTCCGGGACGGCATCGACTCGAATAACTACATGTTGTATTTCTACAACAGCAGCGACTGCAAAATGTGCATTTCATTTGAACATTGCAAGTTCGGCAGCAGAGGCATCAATGTCGATGATTCCGGATATGCCGGTGGCGCGTTGACGCAAAGCCGCCTCAAATCCTATGTCTACATCTACTATGCCCGGATGCTGAACATTCGCGATTGCATCATCAATTATGCCATCACCGGCAACTCCAGTAACGGACATGGCATTTTCTGTCGTTTCCCGGAGATTCTCAATGTGGAAGACGTAAAGGTCTATTCGCCTCTGAATTCCAGTTCCTACAACTATTATCCTCTTTATCTTTCGGAAAACAGTGACGACGGTATTGAGTGTGAGATCCACAATGTCTCACAGGAACTGATTTTCAACGGGACATATGAATATATCCCCGGGTTGATCCATCTTGCAGGGTATCTCAACGCCAGAATCCGGAATATTTCCATCAACATGACGGAGCGCGGACTGAGTACTGCACGCCCCGCAAATCTTTACATTCAGAATAGTCTGATTTCCCTGGAATCCATGCGGGATTTCTCGGTTCAGGACATTACGGTCAACATCCCCCGCTGTTGGCGATGTTCAGCTTCCGTAGTCGGGCTGTACAATTGTTATTCTTCCAATTATATCCCCGGCATTGAAAAAGAGGTGCGTAACATCACTATCAATCTTTGTGAAGACGAGGAGAACGCCATCGGCTCGCCGATCAGCTACTCGGACGCCTCAAAATCGGGATACAACTACGTCGCTCTCCTTCTGGAGTTCAGCCGGGGCAACGGTGATATCTCTGCAAAAGTTCCGGTGGTGGATCACATCACGGTCAATCATCCGCGCGGCAAGTCGCTGTACATCTATAATGCGAGGCTTACCAATGCTGTTTTGAAAGGTACTGCAACCTGTTACTGTACGGTCGCGGATATCGACAAGTTGGAAACCTGGTTTCCCGGCTACGCGCTCTGGGTGTATGAGGGCAGCCATGTTCGCGTCAAGGAGCTGCTGATCAATACCGAAAATACGGTTTACCCTTACAGTCAGGAACCGGCGGTAGGTTCGGATTACAGCAGCCGTTCCAATGTGTTCGCCGACAAATGCAACGCCGCGCTCCGTCCGCTGAACTACCAGAGCTCCAACGATAATTACATTTATCAGGGGTTTGGCTGCAACAACGAAGGAGAGGATGGCCATTTCTGCTTCCGCTGCCCGAACGGCATCGCCGACACCTGGAGTGTTCATCGCAGCGGTGGCGGCGCGGCGGCAATCAAACTCTACAATAACAATTACAACACCACCCGGACGATGGTCCTCGGTCGCAAGCCTTTCAAGGGTCTGCAACTCCTCCCGACGACAAGCGGACGGCATGTCCTGAAAGCGCATATTGCATACAAGGGGTTCACCGATGATTCCGAACTCTCCCGCCGGCTGCTTTTTTCCGCCACCGTCCGGGGCGCTGACGGTAACGACATCGTTTATTGGAGCTCACTTCATGGACGATGGGTTGACGATTCCGCCTCCGAATGGATCAATGATGAGAATCTGACACAGAAGTGTCTGGAAATTCCGCTGGATCTGGTCGAAAACAATCCGGTCGATGTCCGGATCTACTTCTGCTGGTTCAGCTCCTCCGGATTCGTTTACGTTGACCCGGCGCTGGAACTCGAACCGGTTGTTTCGGAGTAAACGATGCAGGCGCGCTACATCCAGCGCGGCGAGTCGATTGA
>ENA-UEQW01000586-UEQW01000586.1-human-gut-metagenome-genome-assembly--contig:-NODE-586-length-33927-cov-4.150547_pt1 | contig 33927 bp, 42 predicted proteins | sample MGYA00242947_ERZ507947 | MGnify/ENA primary metagenome ERZ507947 (study PRJEB26167, sample SAMN06115421) | human gut metagenome | host: Homo sapiens | place: China:Guizhou | collected 2015-03-17... | reverse complement strand
CCCTTCCCTTCCTGTGCGATTTTTGTAAGAAGGAGGTGCTGCTGTCCATTTTCCAACTATTGCTCCATCTCTATCTGACATCCCACTCTGATCGTTGTGTAGGGTTTTGCATTTTTTCTCACGCGCAGAAAGAGATCACGCAGTGCTGCTTGTGTATCCTGGGGTATGTCCGTTGTCATTCCGACAGTGGACAGGACCCCAATAGGACCGATTTTTCGTTCTTTGTGTCCGAGATGAATGCGATTTTGCAAGTGAACCAGCCGGATCTGCTCGATTTCGTCGTGAATGTGTTATCGATCGAAGACCCGAAGCAACGGGTTCTGCGGTTCAGGAAGGTGCTCGAGAGAGCCAAGAAGGAAAGGGCGGAGAAGGGTGTTCCCGTACATATACAATAGGATGCGTTGTTTGGTTGAAACAGTTGATGGTGCGTACTATGGAAATAGAAAGAAGAAGAAGAGAGCACACTACCGTAGGATCACGAAAACGAGGGATAGGGGATCTCTTAGGATAATAGCGGTGAATATGGAACGATTTGGAAGGAAAGGAGGCGATGTGAGGAAACCGGGATAACCGCCACATTCGCATTTCACAAGAGCAGTTTTCACCAGGAACCGTGGTGGTGGTGAACCTCATTTCATTCCGTCAGTATTGAGACCTATTGAGCCGTCTTCCTTCTTCTGTGGGTAGTGACGTTTTCATCGGCCGCTCTTATCCCAGTAGACTATTTGAGAATGAGCTATCGTGGAGTGCCTCCTACAACCGCTTCTCTTCCAGTGCTGACAGTCTCGCGGAGTCATGTTGTAGAACTCAGTAACGCGCTCAGCAACGCCATCTTATCCGTCTACGCAAGCGATTCCCGTCGTAACAACGCCGACGGAGCAGAAGTCGCGGAAAACGAAGTCCCTCGCCTATCTTGCAACCGAATTTGTTCGGTTGGTTCGAGTATTTAAATGGGAAAAGGGGTGAGGGGTAGAGTCAGGAGAACGAGACAATCGACGTCCTTTATGCGGCTGGTATGCTGGGTGTTGAGAAGCGACGCATCTACGATATCACAAATGCGTTGATTGGTGCGAATGTGCTGGAGAAGCTCGGAAAGAGCAGCTATCGATGGATGTTGGAGCTGTCAATTCGTGTCACGGGTAGAGGCGGCACTGTGACGAGCAGCACCGAAGGCGACGAGTCCTCGTTGAAGAACTCTCGCGACATGCTGGAGCATCAATGTGCCGACCTGGATACTCTGATTCAGAGTTTCACATCCTACTTGGAAGACAATGTGCATTGCGCCCCAATTCTCTCACGAATAGTACTATTCAAAGCCCGATTGCGTTCTTACCACGGATGAGTTGATTTCGTCCTGCGAGAAGCCGAACAACGCAGACCCAACACAGACCATTATAGCGATCAGTGCTCCTCCCGGTTCGTGTTGTCGGTGAGGATCATGCGTAGGAACCGACGTGTATGTGACCAACAATGAGAGGGGTCGCGACAACGAGATCTTCATGTCTTCTCCGAGTGGCCAGATCCGCACATATCTCCTTCCTTCTGCAAATGACAATGCTGCGTCTTTCCCTGCAAATACCACTGCCGGACCCGCAACTCCACCGTTGACACCGAGAGCGCCTACAGTGGAGATTCGTAGTGCTGGCTGGGAGTGATAATGGAGTAGCGACATCAACACCCCAAATGGACTTGGGGATGAACAACATGAGTGGCATAGACAGCATGCAAGTGTAGGAGGAGCGGGTGCCTCGTAATGGAATAGACCCTCGTTTTCAACGGATTTCGGTATCCAAGACCTCTTTTTGTAATTATTTATGTTTGGTTGTTTGTTTCGGTGTGCGAATCCTACAGGAATCCGCGAGATAGAGTCGGTGAAACGCCCTCATCGAAAAGGGCAGATTATGCAATGAGCAAGAACAGTTCTGACGGAACACAGAGTTGTGAGGCATTGCTTCAGAATCTGAATGAGGATTATCAAGTCTGTGACGCGAGAATCCGTGTAATGGTGTAGGTGATCCCAATGTTGAAGACGGCGCTTCAGCGAGGATGGAGTGAGTCCTTCATGAAGAGTTTGAACTCATTTGTTGCAGAGAAGGAGCAGTAGAACGCGTTCCAAGTGTATTAGGTGTAGTGCTGTCCAGGATATTTGCAACAAGAACTACATGGAGATTTGCGACAGCATGGACAAGGTGATCACGATGAAACGCGATATGACTGACATGAGTGTAGTGTGTTCTTCCGAATGGTGAGTGCATAGAAGCAGATTACCGACTTCCATGACGAGGTGTCGTTTTCGGGATCGAAGTGGCTGTGTTGCGTGTCTGTGATGGAATAGGGCGCTGAAGGTTGCGGAGCGCTACATCACACTGAAGAAGACGCACGAGCATATCGACAAGGCGTACGACGACGTTGTGGTCTTCGACAACCTCCTCTTGCTGACCGAGCGTGTCATGAACCTTGTTTTGGACTACGTCTTCGTTTCACGAATAGGTGAACGAGGAGAAGTATTACCTCGCGTTAAAGACCCTGGATACGTTGAAGACGAATCTGAAGTCGTGTCCTCAGTGCCGTCTCTCCCGTGTGCTGGAAGCGTTTATCAAGCCTCAGACGGACGATATCATTGTATGGCACGTGATAAAGACTCAAGGGTAGGAGCGATGTCGCCAATCGTTCTACAAGTGGTGCCGAGAGATCCGCTCCGTGTGCCAGAAGATCGGCGAGGCCAGCATGATTCGAGCCTTCAACCGAAAGCAGCAGAACACGGATGTCAAATATAGTCCCGATTTCTGTCCTTCACTGAGCGCTAGAAAAAGAGGGCATCGAAGACATCATGGAGAAGGTGGACCTGAGCGTGGTGTTCGAGTACCAGCACGTGTTCGAGCACGTGGGGAAGCTGCCCGAGTTCAAGCGTATGTACATCGAGCGTCGCGAGGTGGGCGAGGAGATGTGATGTGATGTCCAGCCGCAGTGCGACTTCGAGGTGATGGCGGCGAAGAACCTGAAGGCGATGTCGACGGAGCTGTTCTGCCGCATGTGCGTGGTGGTGAGTGGACTGAGTGATAGGCTGAATGGCCTGCTGTACACGTCGATTGGCTACTTCTTCGTGGAGGACGCGATGCAGCGTGGAACGTTGTTATACAGCGATTCGACGCATGTGAGTGTGAGTGTGTGGTGTGAGGCGCAGATGCAGAGTCTGTTCAACAACCAGCTGCAGGTGTTGGTGGAGGCGTTGCAGTACCATCTCCGTCTTGTGAGTAGCGTGGATGACCTGATGGCGATCGAGGTGGAGGAGAGTGAGTGGAGTGAGGGATAGACGTCGGTGTGGACGTACGCGGAGGTGATGAGTGGTCAGCCGTTGCTGTTCAATGTGGAGTCGATTTATGAGATGAGAGAGCAGCTGGTGGAGCAGTCGATTGCGATTATTAAGGGATCGGTTGTGACGTAGGGGGTGTGATGAGTTGTGATGTGTTGAGTGATGTGATGTGATGTGATGTGATGTGATGTGATGTATTGAGTGATGGGTTGTGTTGTGGTGTCATGTGATGTGATGTAATGTGATGTGATGTGATGTGAATTGAGTTGTGATGTGTTGTGGTGTCATGTGATGTGATGTGTTATCATGTGACAGCAACTAACTCCATTCAAGTGACTTGAGTGACGCAATCGAAAACGACCGTTACGAGCAATACCTCGTCCACTCCGCAGAAGACTTCTTCGGCGTCATCGCCAAGTTCCAACTCCTCGACGAAGTGCCCACCGTACGCCTCCTCCTCCTCCTTCACCGTAGACATACCCCTTCACCTGTCCCTTCACGGGCGCGGTGCTGACGGTTCTTCAAGCCATATCGAACTCGGTTACGAAATTGTCGCAAGTGTGCGCCAACTTGGGCGTGATCGAGAATTACTCGTCTCAGTACACGGTGACTGCGGTGGAGTTGTGTGACGGTTAGTTGGTGGCGACGGTGCTGGACAACGTGGTGGTGGCGCTGGCGGACCAGCAGGAGGAGAACATGGATGGCGATGTTCACAAGATGGCAGTGATGAGTCTGAACTGGGGCGCGTTTGCGAAGGCGGTGGACTCGCTTCAGCGTATCTTGTTGTAAGTGTTGTTGTCCGGTCATGCTTATCACAACTCATCACTCACTTCATCGCATCCCTTCATTACTCACTTCACATCAACTCACATCAACTCACATCACTTCAACTCACATCAACTCACTTCACTTCAACTCACATCAACTCACATCACTTCAACTCACATCAACTCACTTCACTTCAACTCACATCACACCACACACCACACTCACACTTCCCAGAGCCAACGAGGACCAGCAGAACGGCGGCAGCATGTCCCTCGACAAGCAAAAGCACGAATTCGTCTCCCAGCAGTCCAAACTCCAAGACGCCATCGTCGAATCCATCCAAGAACAATGCGACGCCCTCCTCGAACAACTCAACGACCCGGACGTTCTCTTCTCCTCCAATCTCAACCAGCAACGCCACGACTGCATCGACAGCGTGAAGGAGTACCTGACGGGTGTCTTCAAGGAGATCGACGTCCTGCCCAGAGCGATGGTGGAGGTGTGCGAGTTCACCACCTGCCACCACATCGCGCAGTTCTTCCAGAATCTCATCAGCGATGGGGAGGTGAGTGTGGAGGTGGGTCGTTACGCGTAGAACGCTGTTAGCGTCGTGAGCGTTTTCAACCTGAATCTGGACCTTCTCGAGTTGGAGGCGTTTGTGGAGGAGTTGGACGTGCCCGACCTTGTGTAGCGCTCTCGCTCCGTCTGTGACTGTAGACAATGCTTCACCGCCGTGCACCAGCTCTTCTCCCTTCTTCTCTCGGGACAGCTCACCGACATCTTGGATGATGAGGTCCGCTCCGAGCAGTATCCGTTTGTGGCTATTCCCGTAGAGCAGGATGAGAGGTGTGAAGTGTAGACGTTGATTGGCGTGCTGGAGAACTTGAAGGAGATTAAGAAGCTGCCTCTTCAGAAGAAGTCGATGGTGAGACTGCTGAAGAAGAAGGACATCGAGGCCGTGCTACAATCTTTGCGAGAAATGTATGAGTAGTTCTGTTTGTTCCAGGGTTACCCTTTTTTCGGCAATTTGACCTGCCGTGCCACCTGCCGTGCCGCATGTCATAATTGCCACCTTACGGCATGCCGCCGCTTTGTTTCAACAAATTCACTCCTATTCCTGCGCTTTCCGTATTTGTCACAGATTATGAACAAACAGACAGTTGCAATATGATTCCTGCGGTATCTTGCTCCTCTTCCCTTGAAAGCACTCAGTAAACGATCAAAAGACTTGCTGTCAATAGATGATATCGGGTGATTGTTCTCGGCAATGACACATACACGATATCGGAATCTACTTGAGAGGGGAAGGTATAAGATTCAATAGCATCTCCATGACGAGCCTAGTATTGATTCAATGAAAGACACCAACTCTCTTTGTCAAAGGTCTCTTCGTTGTTTCGTCAGTGCTATTACGAAGAGTACACGAATTGTAGTTCTCAATGAACTATGAGTCAACTGAATCCCACTACAGTACTCTTCTTAGGTTTTCACCTCCTTTACTGAAATGAGATTTGATATGTTGACAGAATTTCGACTTATCAGAGCTGTGGTACTCTTCACATAATCGGCAGCGAACAATGTCTCGATTTCGACTGCAATCCCTTTCCTTCTTCTTGATTCCTGCGAAAATAAGGAACACTCTCTTCTCAATACTGTCGTAGTTGGTAATCATGTCTTTCTCGTAAAGATCCGGGACTAATTCGAATCGGGTGGGAGAAAGAACAAGTTAATGAATGAGATTATGCTCTCTTAGGGCTTCCATCACACAGACAACTGTTTGTTGTACCAAACAGAAGAAGAATGAGTTTACGGCAATTTGCGGCAATTACGTCATCAAATCTGACGTTGCCGCAACGGCAATGCCGTCGTTATGGATGAAACTCCCATGTGACGTAAAAAGGGTAACCCTGGTTTGTTCGCTATCTGTGGGATCCCACGTTTTCCCGACAGGGAATAGCATGACATCAAAAACGATACAGACAGCGTATTGATCGTATCGGCGCAGCTTGCTTTGTTACAAATAGATGTTCAAAGCGTACAACGGTGTGATTGTTCCCCAGCTGTTCGGGTTCTTGAGTGTGGTGTTCTTGATCATCGGATTGCTTCTCACCGGAATCAATATCATGTACTATCTTCAGACAAAGGATAAGTCATAGTGCAACCCAGAAATCCAACTCTTTTGTCAAGGTGTGCTCTTTTCTGGTCTCTGAGATGTAGGATATATCGATTGGTCTTGCGGCATCTGTTTTCCTCGGTCTTGGTTCGTTCTTCCTTCTTCAATGGTGCGGCATCTATGTCTAATTGTGTTTTGTGTACGGGTGTTTGTTGGTCGTGGAGCACAGCTGTGCAAGGATGGAGGGAGAATAGTTTCGTAATGAAGGTGAATCACAAAGCCAGCACGGCATAGAAATCGTCTGAACGTGGGAACAGAGAATACGGATCGAGAGGGGGAGGAAGACACTGTCACTAAATGATTGACGTGGCGATGAGTGGCTTTCCCACTATTGATTTCTTGATACAGAGCAGCAAGAGGGACGAGGATGGTAGCGCGACACCCATATCGTCCTTTGCTGAACTTCAACAATCGCTTCTGCGTTTTGCCACCGTTATCGGAAGCGAGTGCGTGCTAATCTGTAGCTGGCTTCGAAAGTGCCTTCTGGGAGCGATTTTACCTACTTCAAGTCTTTCCCTGAGTTTTCCATCATCTCAAACGATATCGAGACAAAATCGCTCTATGTTGTGCAGGAAATTGTGAGGTCTGTACGTGGCTATGCGTAATATTCATCAGTAGTACTTCCCTACATGCTTTGAGGATATGATAGAGCTGGACCGGAGCAGCAATACCAACGACTACTGCATCTTCGGGACATTCGTTTCTGCCGTTTTGAATAGCGTGGAAAAGTGCTTGAAGCAAGTGAGTCCCGATGTTTCCGTTGCGGATTCTGCCGATGAGAATGTATTGGAGTTGTGCAACGAAACTCATGTGCAGGACATGCTCCATTTCTATGAGCCTATGGACGATTTCCACTACTCCTTCCTTCCATACGTCCAAACGGTAGACATGGAGAAGCCGCAGATCCATTTTGCAGACACGGTGTCCACGGACTGCAAGTGCTTCTTGCCTCATTTGAAGGAGAAGCATAACGCCAAAGCAGAGTTCCGTTGTGAACGTTGTTCCGTTTCGCTTTCGTTACGAGTAGCCTATGACACGTTGCCGAGCATGTTTTTGCTGGAAGACTTCTCCCGCCAGATCGGAATGGATTTGCAGAACAACGAGCTGCACGGTTATCTGAGTCCGTATGCGTACGAGATTAATCGTATGACTAGTTGGTTTGCGTGATGTGAAGACATTGTCTATCCCGAGGACGAAGACAAAGCCCCGGAGACTATCGTCGTCCCGAAGCCTCTCGACGAATCGAAGTACGATATTGTGGACACGGAGGAGGGATTGATGCGGCTGATCGCCACCCTGCAGTCCCAGTCTGTTTTTTCGTTCGACATTCGCGAGCACACGATCCGGTCCTACCTGGGCTTCATCTGCGCGATCTCCGTACATGATCCCAATTCCGCGATTACCCCCTAGATTGGCACGGACGCGTGCGACTACATCGTCGACACCATCGCTCTCCACGATTCCATCTGGAGCCTGAACGCCGTTTTCACCAACGAGAAAATCGTCAAGATTTTTGGCGGCGACGAAAAGCAACTGATGAGTCTTCAGCGCGACTTTGCCATCTACGTGGTGAACCTGTTCTCGCTGCCGCAGTGCAGCAAGGTGCTGTCGCTGGAGCGCGACGACATGGCGTGGCTGTTGAAGCGGTTCTGTGGCGTGGATCGTGAATTGCTGTGCAGTCGGGCTGACTGGAGGTGTGTGTGTGTGAGGTGTGTGAGGTGTAGAGTGCGTCCCTTCACTGAGGTGCACGTGCGCGACCTGCGTCAGGACGTGCACTTCATGAACATGATGTACCGTGCGATGAAGAAACAATGCATCGAGCAGTCGCCGCTGCAGCTGAACCTGGTGGGTGTGTGGGGTATGTGTGACAGTCAGGTGCACGACGTGCTGGCGCGCAGCAACGAGCTCTGTCTCTTCTCCTACGAGAAGCCTCTCTACTCCTTCGAGATGGGCAAGTGGCTGATCCCCAAGTGAGTGACCGCGCGTCGCGTGAGGGATAGAATGGGTCTTCTCCTCAGCCCCGAGCAGCGCACGCTCTTCCTCTCTCTCACCTACTGGAGAGACATCATCGCGCGTCTGTGAGTGCTGCCAGAGGGTGTGAGGTGTAGTGTGGACGAGTCCCCGGAATACGTGTTGCCTATCTCCTTCGTCAACACAGTGACGTACCACATCGATGCGGTGATGGCGCGTGACTACGCGTGGTTTGACACGCTGCTGCAGAAACAGCGGGGTTTTGTGCAGCAGGAGAAGGAGGTGTTGTTGGAGTTGATGCAGCGTGTGTTGGAAGTGAAGAACGGAAAGATGGCAGTGTATGCGATGATCGTGGAGGAATTGGCGCGCAAGTTCAGTGTCCGTATTGTGTAAATGGGTCAGAAATAGGGCCGTGAGGTGACGTCATGTCAGGAGTTTTTGTCGGACAGTTATGTGGTGGATGATGTGAGTTTTGGAAAGAAGCCAGAGAACGTGGTGCACGAGAACGAAGTGTTGCCGAGCGACAATCCGGAGAGCGTGTTGCAGCGTCTGATTAACCATGGCTCCTTCAAGCATATTCATTGTGGGTTGTGTGACTTGTTGTGTTGTGTTGTGTCATTGTTCATCGTGTCACTCATTTCATATTACTTAATATCACAATTCATCACACTCACTCCACTCATTCTCACTTCACAACTCATCACTCACTCCACTCATAACTCACATCACTCACTTCACACTCACTTCACAACTCATCACTTCACATCACTCACATCACTTCACTTCACTTCACAACTCATCACACTCACACCCCCTAGCCGGAGTCAACAAGGAGGACGGCTACCTCTACTACACTCCCAGCTCTCTCCCCTACAACCCCACGGCTCCGCTGCGCAACACCATTCCCTACATCCCTCTCGACATCTCGGACGACGGCGTTCACGTCAGCAACATCATCCCTCCCGAATACGTCAATTCCAGAATCCGCAAGTACGTTGAAGACATCAACAAAACCCGAACGCAGAAGGACGTGGAGGAGATGAAATTCATTAAGGAGCGCCTTCAGTTAAAGAAGGTGTCCGAGAATCTGATGATGCTGGGCTCGGTGCTCGAAGACGACAGACTTTCGTTAAGCAGTGACAGCGAGGATGAACTAGCCGCTCAGTTTAAATCCACGACGGACGTATCTTCGGAGGAGTACATCCCCCACTACCCCCCGCGCACGCTGAAGGAGATCTACTCGCTGCCCCACAAGAACCGCGGGGATCTGAAGGAGGGTTTGGTCATGAACAGCAACGAAATCGCGAACGTGATGAACATGGTCGAGAACAGTCAGCTGTCGCAGCAGGAGCTGGACGAGCTGCTCAACGAGGGCGATACGGCCAATCTGAGCGATGTAGGGGCGTTTTGTGGAGTGTCAGAAATAGCTCCAGTTTTTGGACGCGATTGGCTGGACGTCGAAGGCAAACGAGTTGGAGAAGGTGTTTTCGGTGAAGGACCCGTACCAGGTGCTGCCGGAGAACGAAATGCTGCGAGCGGCGTGGGAGACGAGGAGGAGAGTGAGGTGTAGACAGCAGCCGGCGGAGGTGATTAAGGAGGAGAATGCGGGGTATGTGAAGAATGAAAGAGAGGCGGCGCAATCAGGTTATTCGCGCGAGCAGGGCAAGAATAAGGGCAACAATCGCACGGGAGGGTCGTTGTGAGGTATGGGCGTGATGTGTAGACGAAGGTATGGAAACAGAGGTGGGAAGTACAATCCTCGCAACTAGCACTCCAGGAGCCTTATGCGGCGTATGTGTGTCTTGTTTCTTTGAACCGCAATAATTCCCCCGATTTTCGTCATTCACCCAAATCAGGGGCAGGATCGATTTCAATTCAAAGCGAAAATGGCTCAGGAGACAGATCCAGAACAGGTGTTTGAAATATTGGATCGGATGGGAGAAGGGTTTGGATTGGGAGCTGGTTTGACTGTTAGTTCATACGGATCTGTTTGGAAGGCGAGACATAAGAAGTCAAATCGAACCGTCGCCATAAAGATCATTCCTGCAGAATCGGACCTGAATGATCTGATGAAGGAAATAACGATTCTGAAGGAGTGCAAGAGCGATTTCATTATTCGGTATTATGGAAGCTACTACAAAGACGGTGATCTATGGGTTTGCTCTCCCTGTTGCGTTGTAACGCGTGTAGATCTCGGTGGTCGCCGGAGCATTTGGATCACTAGCAGATTCGATTAATAAAGAAAGCGGAGTCTTCAGCGAGAGAGAAATCCAGTATCTCCTGGCCTCTATCTTGTTGGGCATTGCCTATTTGCACGCGCATAAGAAGATCCATCGAGTCGATTCGCTGTAATCCTGTTATCTGTAGGACATCAAAGCAGGAAACGTTCTTCTCACAAAAGAAGGAAAGGCGAAGCTTGCCGATTTTGGCGTGTCTGCCAAGTTGGATACGACGCTGTCCAAGAGGAATACCGTTATCGGCACGCCCTTTTGGATGGCGCCCGAAATCATTCAGGAAATATCGTACAACGGAAAGGTATGTGATTTCCACTGACGGTCACGGAAAGGCGGACATTTGGTCTCTGGGCATTACGGCGATCGAGCTCGCCGAAGGTCAGCCTCCCTATTCCAACATCCACCCCATGCGCGTTTCCTTCGTTTGTTCCTCTCCATCCTAGGCCATCTTCATGATTCCTAATCGTCCTCCTCCTCGTCTCAGAACGGGCAACAAGTGGTCGCCGTTGTTTGCTGATTTCGTTGCGACCTGTTTGGAGAAGGACCCGGACCGAAGACCCTCCGCTCAGGAATTGCTCCAGGCAGTCCTTCTTCGTGTGATTGACGTGTAGCATCCTTTTGTCAAGGATGTGGCGATTGAATTGGAAGCAAACAAGGGGTATTCGGAGGTACTGAAGAGTATGGTGGATCGTCTGATGGTGCGGAGAGAAGAGCTTGCCAAACTACACAAATCAATACATGCTGAGGGAGGAGTCGGGATTGGGTTGAATTGGGTGATGATTAGGCTGATTTCGGGAATACGGTTGTGTCGCTGAAAAGGGAGTCAAATCAGTCCGATACGATTAAAGTTCACAACGCGGAGCCTGAGCCGAACACAATCGTGTTGCAGTTGGGAATGATGTGTCGTTGATCATCCGTAGAAAGAACCGCGATTCGACCTCCTCTAACTCAGCCGCGGAAGTGCACAACGCGGACAACACAATTCAGGAGCTGCCTCCAAAGAAGCCGGTAATGAATGCATATCGCTCCGTGGCGCCAACGCCTCGCTCCGTGATGATGATCAACCCGATCACTTCGGCGCCGAAGAAGGAGGTGAATCCCGCTCCCAAGGAGAATGGAATCGATCAGCAGGCGCGAAGTCAGTTCTTCCCTTCTCATGGAAATCTCGTGCCCAGCTCTGGAAATCACTGTCTTTTGTGCGTGTTTCGAGTCATCTCTAGTGCCGATTACTCATCTTCAGGCGTCGTTGGGGAATATGAAGTCTCAGAGCGAGTTGCAGAAAGCAGCGTTGGACATGATGCCTGTGGTGTGCAGCAAGCCGCCCGTCCGAAACGCTCGAAAGATGGCAGGAATCGTCCCGATTTTTGACGTATAGGAGTGGATGAAACTCCGCCGTCGAGGCGAAGAATTGAGAAACCAGTTTGCATCTGATTTCGAGTCGCTGTACAAGACGTACTACGCGGAGATTGAGAAGGTGAATGATGGCATGAAGGCGATTGAGGCAAGTGAATGAGTCAGTTGAATTGGGTGTTTGTTTTGTATTGTATTGAGCTGTACAGAACTGAACTGAACTGAACTGCACGGAACGAGAAACGGTGTGAAACGCAAACAGAGCAGCTAAATGGGAATCTTGTAATCAGTGTACATCTTTCTTCGCAGCAGTTCGTTCACAAACTCCTCCATGTCTCCCTTCAGAATGCGATCCACGGATGAATCCGAATAACCGAACAGGTGATCCTTCACCATCGTGTACGGCTGGAGAATGTACGAGCGCAACTAGCACGTTAAGAAAAGGGGAAGGAAGAACCTGGTGACTCCAAGAGTTGGCATCGAGACTCTTGTACTGTTCCTTCTTCATCTCACTCTCCTTTTCCTTGCTCTGTTGCACCAATTTGGATTTCAGTAGCTTCATTGCCATTTCCATGTTCTGATGCTGATCGCGCTCCGCCTGGCACTAGACTTCACTCAATATCCGCAAAAGCACCTCGGCAACAATACCCGTTGGAATATGAGTCAGACGAACCGCACTCTCCGTCTTGTTCACATGCTGCCCTCCAGGCCCCGAAGAACGGAACCGATCCACCTGAAGATCTGTTGGCTGAATCGAAATCGATTCCGTGGACTCCGTCAGAGGAGACACGACCACGGAGGCAAACGAAGTGTGTCTTCGCTTGTTCTTGTCAAACGGCGAAATCCGAACAAGTCGGTGAATGCCGCTCTCGCAGGAGAGGTACGGAGCGACATCATCTCCATCAACGCGGAGAGTGGCGCTACGGAAGCCAGTGCTTTCTGGCTGTGAGCTGATGCATTTGCACTTCCAGTTCAGGTTCTTCGCAAAGCCCTGATACATCTCCACGAGCATTCGCGTCCAATCGCACGCATCCTCGCCTCCAGCGCCGCAGTGGAAATCGATGAATGCAGTGGTGAACGGCGTCGGTGACGCATCTAGCAATAAACGACGGGATGGCAATACTACGGAGATGACTCATGCTCGTTTCGAGCTCTTTCGTTAGCAAATACGACCTCTCGAGTTCCCGCTGGGTGAGGGCTTGCGACTCTTCATCGCCCTCGCAGCACTCTATTCATCACCCAAAGCACAGCAATTGTACCGTACATCTCGTCCATATCCGCGATGCCCAGCTGGGTGTCCCAGATCTCCGGCTGCAACGTCATCGCAATTCAAAGCGTGTACCTCAAATGTGACGAACTTGCGGTCTGCTTCTGCTATCTTCTGGAGGTTGTCCGCCAGTGCTTTGCAATCGCACAGCCGCGCCTCGAAGGATGCTGTCGCAAAGAGTCGACTTCGCACGTACGACGCAGCGATGCCAACAGCACGAGAACACCGAAACATGGAGCAATACTATGTCCGAGTCTCACGGATTCCGCGTCCAAACAACGGACACGTAGACCACAGCAGAGTGCCACTTCCGTTGACCTCCCCCTCTGAAGGGGTTTCATTCGCGTTTTCCGAGCATATCTTTGTGCAATCGAATTCGTATCCTTTCGGTAATGCAGGACTGCTCGAGTGGAAAGGTTGGGGAGGCGGAGAGGCGTAACGGCGCAGGTATTGCTAATCGGCAACTGTGACGCAGGAAAGACGTCGATGCGCTCGATTATCTTTGCCAATTACGAAGGTAAGGACGTTCTTCCTGCTATTCATTGTAGCGAAGGACGCAAAGCTGTTATCGGCAACCTATATCCTTTTGACCGAGAAAATCATGTGATTGTGTCCTTCATAAGAACATGATGTCGACCAGGTGCAAGTGCAGTTCCTCGGCAATCTCGTGCTGAACATTTTGGATTGCGGAGGGTTTGCACCATCCATTCGACATAACGCATAGCCAGGAGCGCTTTTTGAACGAAACATTCACAACGAAGAGCAAGGACATCTTCTCGGACGTGAGTATGATGCTCTTCGTGTTCGACGTCGCGTCGGAGCAGTACGCCGTGAGCAATGTCAATCTTGACTGAGGAGCAGACAGACTGGAGTATCTACCAGAAGGCAATCGACAAGATCACAGCGTACAGCCCGGATGCCTTGATCTATGTGCTGGTTCACAAAATGGATAAGATAGCTTCGGAACAGAGGCAGAGTGTAGAAGAGAGTCGTGCGAGTGACGAATAGAAAATAGACTTCTACAGAGAGAAGGCCAAGTCGCTGTCGAACGGAAAGGCGATCCATGTCTTCGGCACCTCAATCTGGGATGAGACATTGTACCTCGTACGAGCGGGTCGAGTGGATGAGGAATAGGCGTGGTCGAACGTGATACAGAGTCTCGTTCCCGACTCCCAAAGACTGCAGAAGCAGCTGAATGCGCTGGCGGAATTCACCGAGTGCGACGAGATCGTCCTCTTTGAGCATAACACCTTCCTCGTTCTTGCGAGCTCTGAAAACGATCTCGCGTTGGACCCCTATCGCTTTGAGAAGATCAGCAACACCATCAAGCAGTTCAAATTGATCACCACGTATACCAAATTACCGCTTCGTGAGAAGTAGAAAGTACCGCAGCTCCTACCACGGCTTCACAATCCAGGATGGAGAGCGGATTATCTGCATGAAGCCCTTTACAGAGTTCACGTCCATGATGGTGGTGTCCTCGCTGTCCCGCACAAGTGGGTGTGGTGTGTTCTGTGTGAGAGCTAGATGAGTCGTTGATCTCGCTCAATTTGGACTGTGTTCGTAGTTACTTTAAGGATTATCACATATACTCTATTTGTTGCTCAGAATCACGTATCATGCAGATGTCACAGAGAACCGCGGTTATGAGCGCAAAAACACATTCGCATACGATTCGATTTGTCAGGGTATCTGTTGCGAAGGAGGGGCAGGATGGTTTCTCCTAAGAGTGTGCTATGTTTGTGCTGTCTGGCTGCGTGCGTTTTACTCTTAACTGGATCGTCGTTCTTTCTTGTTCATTGCGCGAACGACAAATTGCTGCAAGTGGTTCGGAAAGCAGGAGTTGAAGAGTGCTGCTCGTCTTCGATCTTTACGAATAGACGATTATTCCGTGTCCAAAGCGTGTCAAGTTCAAAGAGCAATGCGAAGAAGCCGTCACCGTCACAAAAGGAGAGTCCTCCTCAAGAAACACCGAATCCAGTGGTTGTGAACGAACGGCCACATGCCATCATGAATCACCACTCCTCGCAGTGCGGTGAGTTTGATAACTTGTAAGCTACGGAGAACAGTACTGATGGAAAGGAACTACCTCAGCGGCACAGTGAAATCCGTTCCAACGCGCGTATTCTTCCCTTTGAATTACGAGAAATCGTGGAAGCGGGACTTTTCCAACAGTCTGCTTCTGATCGACAGTGCTCTGAAGGAGGAGCAGATCGCTATGAGGGATCGGTTTAACTTGTCAACGATAATGCGGCAGCTGATTCATAGGGAGAGTTCGTTATCTGAGGCGCATTTCTGCAAACTGGGGTTCGTTCTCACTCACACTTGTATTTCCAAGAAGCGGTCGGAGATCGCTCTTTCCTTCCAGAACGGCACCGTGGAGACGGCAGTCCAGAAGCAATCTCGCTCTCCGCTGTTCAACTGTACTCGTTCACTGATCGCGTGACATCTAGCCTTGAAGAGAGTTCAGTCCTCAGAGGCGTCGTCGTGGAACGCAACGAGCCGGAATTACGCCGTTGCGATCTCGTGTTCACGAAAGAACTCCCTGTCCTCTTTTCTTCGCGACGTCTTTTTTATTTTTGATGTGCTTCTTCATCCCAAAGATTTTGTTCCTGTTGGCGTTTCATCGCCGTCTGATGCGTAGATTGACACGATCGTGTTGTTTGACGACCTGTCGCGAAGCAAGAATCCTATTATTCGTTTGCTCTTCACAGTCTTCCAGTCCCTGTTTTCTACTCTACATCTTACGGTGATTTCGGACGATTCGGGTTTAGGCGAGAACGCGTTTTGCTTTAAAGCCATTGTGCGTTCTGTGGTGATGGAATGAGCGGTAGTCGTTTCCCAATGTGGATCGGACATCTCCCGAGTTTTTCGACCGCAACTATATTGCAATCGAGTTAATTCGCTCCGCAGTGTATAAGCACTTCCAGTGGCGCTTTGAGAAGAAGTACGAAGACGAAATCGTGAATGCGACGATCATCAGCGGCTCCACCGTCCACCAGCTTCTGAACTCCGACCTGATGATCAGTCAAATCCACGAGTTTTATCCCACAACAGTGACCCCCCGTTTTTCACCTCACGTATAGATAGGAGTTTCATTGGTGAACTGGGGAAAGCTGACCGACAAGGAATACTTCTCCGTGTTGCTGTCCACCGACATCCTGATCGGGGTTTCAGGGAATTCATTGGACTGCGTGTTCTTCCTCGTGCCGAAGAGTGTTGTGGTTGAGATCATTCCGTTTGACCTCGCAAAGAAGACGCACGAGGTGATGGCGAGAGTGTTGGGGTATGACTATTATCGTATCGTGTCGCGGATGTTGGTGTTGGTGAAGTGTGTGCCGGCGGTGCATAACTGCACGAGTGGCGACGGCGTTGTGATCAACAAGCACGTGACGAAGATGGTGATGGACAGAGCGTATTCGAGTGTGAGAAACAACAAGTATCCTTCGGCATAGCTTGGTGTTTGTTGGAAGAAGTGGTGTTAGGATTGCTGTGTGTGTTTTGGGGAAAGGAGACTATCACTCAGTGTTTGTGGAAGAAGGCTTCAAGCATCAATTGTTCATGAAAAGGGACTTCAAACATCACTTAGTGTTCGTGGAAAGAACTCTCAAACATCACTCAACGAGTACTAGAAGAAACAGAAAAACGAACAAGACCCTCCAACTCCCGGAGAATGCGACGGATGCCCACAATGCACCCCTCATCCACGTGGTCTGCGTCCAGCGCCTTCACATGCGCGAAGTCCACGAGCTTCACAACAGGGTTGAAGGTCTCCGTCGCGTCTCCCTCGAAGATGAAGAGAAGACTCGAACAGATGAACTGCATGTGCCCAGGACCCTCAAACCACGCCAGAATCGGCTTCAACTGGGCGATGACGGACTGGATGACGCTGACGCGATGCTGAGAAGGAATGTGAGAAAAGAAGGTGGCGAACAGGGTGGGCAGGGTTGATTCGGTTTGGGCATACCCGTACTTCTTGTCATACACGTCGTATTCCTTCGTGTCTGTGTTAAACACCCGCATTCCGGTGAGACGGAAGCCAATCGTTCGCTGAAGGGGGTACTTCTTCGACTCTCTCTCAATCTTCTCCTTGGGCGCATCGTCCTCCCACGTCTTTGTCCCGATCTTCAGGTCGATCACTGAGGGCTTCCTGTATCCATACGTCAAGTCATCCAACACCATGAATCGTCCTTCGATTCCGTTCTCGTCCACTTCCTTCACTCCATGAAAACCTGCAATCCACTGCATGAATTCGGGATGCGTCTTCTCAATGGTGGTGTAAAACGCGACTTCCTTATCTCTGTACATGAAATCCAACCACAATCATCACCCTCTTCCTTGATCTTGTAACTGCTTCAGGACATAGCTTCCCTGATGAAGCATGCCCTGGTTCTGCAAAGCAAATGTGTGACCTCCTACCTGGTTCGTAAAGGCTTCGATGGGAGCTTTTTCCATGCTCTTCCTTCAATAATGGGCGAACAACGAGCTCACTCCACTTTTGGGGGCGATTTCGGTTGCCTCTTGGGGTCGCTCATTCTCACTACCAGGAGGGAAAATGAGCGGGTTTGCTGACTGAACGTACTGTAATGGGTAGCATTTCGATACAGAGCAAGCTGGATGTCCTCTATTCCGCAATTGTATCGATTTCCGTGTTTGGATGAGCTGTAGGACAATTTCAAGATCGTGATGGGTAACATACAGTTGGTTTGAAAGCTGTGGGATTATCTACAGGATGACAACAGACATGATCAAGTCGTGCATGGCGCCGTACAAAATGAATTTCAGCGACGGGGGTGGGAGTGGAGAGCGTGCGTTATCCAATAGATTTGGATCTCATTCAGGGCTTTCTCGGTTCGACGAAAGACCATATCCACGATTACCTATACGAACAGAACAAACACCTGAGTGTCGAGTCATGTTGTGTTGCTTCCTTTGGTGTGATTGTAGCACTGGTGGAGGATGGAGTTCAGTTGGAAGCTGCGACGGGACTAGACACGATTCACGAGGTGACGGAATCCTCGTCGCTGCAGGGTAGTGTCCATGCCACACCGGAGCCCGTGAAGGCTTCTCTCTCTCATACGGAAGCCAGCATTGATTTGATGCCGTCACCGGAAACGATGAAGACTGCCCTGTCACACACAGAAGCCAGTGTCGAATTGATGCCGTCACCAGAGCCCGTGAACGCCTTCTCTCACACGGAAGACAATACCGAACCGAAACAATCACCGGAACCCCATACACAAACAGAATACGAACAAGTGTTCATGATCCAGATGAGTGGGAGTGCGTCGCCCGTTTCATTTCTAGAAAAGCTTCCACTGAGCGTCTCGTACTTGCACCGCACCGTCTTCTTCAACTCAGAAACACTCAGCAAGGAGCTGATGTGCCCGTTCATTGATGCCGTGAACGAGGAGGAGCAGGGCAACGCCGTGCTGTTGAGCTCGTTCTACCAGCCAATCACGGAGGACACGGAGCGCGCCTTCCACTGCAATTGGAGCATTACGTTCATTTGGAGCTTGGACGAGAATTCCGAAACGGTGGGAGAAAGCAGACTGTTCTCCAGCTGGAAGACGAAGATCAACCGCATCGGCCGCACTGTGCTGAACTGTGAGGCAGTTGGGTTTGTGGACATTTGTGACAACAGGATGAACATATACCAGTGGAGTGTTTGTTGAACACACACGACAAAAGGGCTCGTATTCAACACGCTTGTCCATCAGAGAGTCGATTGACGATGCACTACGAATCATCCCACCACTCCCATTACGACTATCGCTTCCGATTCTCCTCGTCCAGCACGACGTTGTTGCTTGATATGATTGGCTCACACTCCTCGCAGCGCTTCTGCAATGCTCTCTCCTTCTCCTCCTCTGCCTTCTCAACCTCCCTTATCCGCTCGAGATTCTCGAACAGAACGTCGTACTGGTGGATAGCGTCTTCACACGCCATCTTGTAATCATCGATGATCTTCTCCACCTCCTTCTTTCCCAGCGTCATCTCGTACGGCTCCTCGTCCCCGTGCGGCTTCGCCGTGTTCAGCATCTTGTTCACGAGATCCTTCTTCAACTGGAATGCCGACCGGTTGATGCGAACGTCCTCCATCACGTTGCACTCCGTCTCCCACGAATCGATCGCGTTCACGATGTGCTCAGGAACTACATGTCATCTCCGTGATGGACATCGACCCTCATTCCGCATCTCGTTTCTCCGTTCAGTCGTGAGCAGCTCACGCGTTGGGAGTACAATTCCGGACTGGGGCTTTGGCTCGGCTTCCGCCTCTCTCTTCGGGGATGCTGCCCATCAGACCATCACAACTCCACTACGTGTGTAGGAAGGAGAGTCGGGGATGTCATACGAGTCCGTGCGGTACTGGACTTGGAGAGACTGATACTCCGGGAAGTCATCACTACTCGTGATTCTGTGGAACTATTGGGCACAAGACTGCAGGGGGGACGCATGAAAGGACTAGACGCATCATGCTGCGACCCAGGACGTTGTTTTCCTTCCACAGTCTCAAGAGCCGCAATACCTTTTCGGTAATCGAATGCTGCGTGTGCTTCCTATGCATCAGGACACACCAAATGAGCAAACCCTAGGGTGATGTGAACCATATGTTGCAATGCGTCGGAGAAGAAGGGCGTGTACTGCAATTCAAAGATGCAACAGGACCTTACCACAAACATCCCGCTATTCCTCTCCTTTACAAGAACCACGTTTACGACATAGAACATATAGAGCTGGGTGCTTGGCGAGACTATACATCAATGCGTGTAGAGACACTCACCGTCCTCAAACACATTTCGCCAAATCCGCATGATCGTTGCCGCTTCACTCCCGTATGTCATCATATACTTTGCAATGCCTAAAGAATAACAACGGAATGAACAGCAGAGCGTACTATTGATACTCTCCTCTGTTCCATTCACAGAGTTGATTCGCTGAACCCAGTCTCTTTCCTGAAACGGCATCGCTTCCGCCTCCAATATGCCCTTCTCGAACAAACAGGCAACACTATTATACTAGACACTGCGGAAAGGAACCGTCCTCGCTCTTCTGACTATCCTCCTTGTCGAACGAGAAGCCGAACACGTTGTAATAGCTGCCCACGGTAGCCACCAGACCAACAAGGAACCCGGCAAGCACATCATCGCCACGATGCTTGTAGTCCCACTACACATCACGCCCACCCCCACGAACTACGATGCGAGAGCAGCCCACAATGATCGGAATCAGGAGAGAGAGAACGAGGGCAAGAAGGGTGAATGTGCGTCTCAGCTCCACTCGGAATCCCTTCACCGAGTTGAACAAGCGCGACAACATGAGGAACAGGAGCATGCCCTGGCACATCGAGTGAGCGGAGTGACCCGAGGGGAAGCTGCGCAACGCATCCTTGATCTTCTTCGCGCTGGCGGTGCACTTCGATATGTCGGCAAGTGCACCGAATTTGCCGAACACCTTCGTTCCATCGACAATCGTGGCCGGATAGCCACACTCCTCGAAGAAACAGGGTCTGGGCCTTCCCTCGAAATTCTTTATGAATGCAGCAATGGCCTCGGTCAGAAGCACGGATTCGAGGAAGAAGACGCAAATCTGGTAGATCTACGCATCACACTTGTCGCTAGCCAAAACGGTCCTTCCCGGCTTCTTCTTGTACACACAAAAGAGAATCATGAGGATGAGGAGAATCGGGTAGATCATCAGCACCGTCAAGAAGCTACACATTACTAAGAGTACGAATGCATGCGGAATGGTGTTTCCAACTGGATAGGAGAGGGAAATGTCTCCCTCGTAGATGGTGGGCACTCGGGGCATGAGAAACTGAAAGAGGAGCGCCAGTATGCCCTCGATTCCAATCGTGATGAGATCCCGCGCCAGCAGCTTGTACTTCATCGCAAAATGACCGTTTGCAGATCAACCGAAATCGCGCGTGTTTCGGTCAATTGAATCTTCGCGACAGCGAATGCTTCTCTGGACCGTGACTATTGCGATTGTCCATCTCCTCGCCATTTGCGCGGGAGAGAATGCCGTCGTGTCTCTGGACGCTGATTCTTACGACGCTTTCATCCAATCTCACGACAACGTGTTTATGAAGTTTATGACTGCGGTACGAGCAACAGGAACGTAATGATGCGTAGAATTGCATGTTCTGCCAGAAACTGGCTCCCCACTTCGCCGAAGCGGCTCTCCAGTTGGAGAAGGAGTGCCCTCAGCTTGTGTTTGCCGAAATCGATGTCATCGAGAATCCCAGAATTGGGAGACTGCTGAAGTTGAAGGGAGTACCGACGCTGATGTATTTCAAGAAGCAGAATCCCATCTCCTACCCGGGACGTCACACGACGGAGTCCCGTTCTTTGCTTTCTGTGATGACTAGAGAACTCGTGTCTTTTGCGAGAGACTCGTACTTCCACTCGAGAGAGGAGATGGAGGACAGTCTCGCCAACGAGGAGGTTGAGGTGGTGAAGAAGACAATCGCGTCGTCCTCCCTCGCCCTGATCGTGTTTATTCCGGAGAGTGCGCGAGTCATCCAGAACGCCGTGGACGAAGCCATCCACGAGATGATGAACGTCACGCGAAGAATTGTCCACAATCCGAAGGTGGCGAAGACGATGAACGTCCCCTTCCCTTCCATTGTCATGTACAAGCCGTCCGGCGACAGCGTGGTGTATTCGGGCGATTACACCATCGATGCCATTCGCCGCTGGGTTCTCGTGGAAGAGCTGCCGCTGATCGTGCCCTACACCCCGTTCTTCTCGAAGAAGGTGTTCAGCAAGGACCTGGACATGTCGCTGTTCATTCTCTTCTTCGCCGCCGAGAACAACCCGGACCAGAAGGTGATGGAGTACCGCTCCTTCCTCGAGCGCATCGCAGGGCGATACAGAGGTCAGCTGGTGATTCTCCACATTCCCGCGGAGAACCCGCGATTGCTGGACTACTTCGGCATCCGCGAGTGGCAGGTGCCGACGATCGGACTGTTGGGATACGAGAACGGAAATAACAAGAAGTACATGTTCAGGGAGGAGATGAGCGAGTCGAATGTGATTCGCTTCGTTGAGCAGTACTTCCACGGAGAGCTGCAGCCCTTCCTGCGGTCGGAGGAGGAGCCCGAAAGGCAAACAGGAGTGGTTCTTGTTGGTTGTTGTGGATTCGCGTGATGTGTAGAAGGTGGTGGGCACCACGTTTGACAGAATCGTGTACGATGTGAGAAGAGACGTGGTCGTGCGGTTCTTCGCCGCGTTTGACGGAAAGAGCAAGGATTTGGAGTCCGTTTTCGAAGACGTCGCGAAGCTCTACGTGAAGGACACGAACATTGCGTTCGCAGAGGTGGACGTGACGAAGAACGAGATGCCGGGCATTTCGTCGAACGACTTCCCGCGCGTGGTTCTTTACAAAGCGGGCGGGAACGGGAGAGAGAGCGTCGTTTATGAGGGCGATTATGAAGCGGATTCCCTGAAGCGGTTCGTGGAAACGAACCATCATGGTCTGGCTGGAGAGAGTGATGAACTGTAATCATAGCGGTTGTTTGTTGAAGACGTATTCTTCTTGCTTACAACACGGCAGCTAGTAAACTAAATAGAACAGGAGGATAAAAAGGGGAAACATGGAAATGGGAGAACCGAAATCGGGACTTCTTTGGGTGATTGTTCTCTTTTCACTAACGGCTTGGGTGTAGAGGTCATGTGCAAATCCGCTTCCTGTGAGTAGTACCTGTGCGCCGTAATCGATTTAGCATCTGCAGTTTATACAATCTTCTCCATTGTGGGAACTCTGTTCATGGTTTGAGAGGGAGTGCGACTTATGACTCTTTAGCTGTTCCTGTTCACGATCTATTCAACAAAGCCTGAGATGTACGACGAGCTGAAGGATCCGGCCAAAACTTGCAAGGGCGTGTTCCTGACCGGTATAATGCGTTGAATCGTGCTGACAATCGTAGCCATTGCGTACTTCGTGACCGCCGTCGTTTCTGGAGCCTTCTGGATCTACTATGTGTATGGCATTGCTTTCGGACGTATCATTTCTAGCCAGAAGGCGAAGAAACACCCAGCGGTGGAGAAGTCCGTGTTTGAAGAGAGCAAGAAGAGATTCCACTTTGCTACAAGGGAGGACGCGAAGGAACCTCTTCTCAAGGCGCAGTTTTAATACTTGTTTATATTTCCCGCTCTTTGTTGGTACACCTTCATGGTTCCGTAGCTGTACTGTGGACCGTGACGTTGTCTTTCTTCCACTCCATACGCTCCAATGCACTCCTCATACGCCTTTTCCTTTCTTTGTTCCTTGATGGGAGTTTCGTTTACAAGTCTTCTCGACTATTACTCTATAACCCTGGTCGCTTCAAATGATAACCGAAAAGGCAACGAAGGGCTACATGATCAAACTGTATATTGTGGTCATATTCTACCAGCTGGCGAACGCGTTGATCCTCCCGATCGTTCCCTATATAGCAAACAATTTGAACGCGTCTTCGCTAGAGTACGGCTTGGTATTCACCGTGTACTACGTTACCCAGCTCATCAGTGAGATCGCGCCCTTTTGCTCACGTTTAGGTTCCTTTTCGTTCGGTAAGGTGAGCGACATGTACGGAAGGAAAATCGCACTAATGGTGTCGCTTTCGGGCATCACGTTCTGTGGAATGCTCTTTCTCTCTATTACGTGTAGTTACCTGCTGCCAGCTGTTCACGAAGAACATCCGCCTGTTCATTGTGCTTCGTGCCTTCACCGGACTGTTTGATTCGCAGACTCCCGTTTTCCAAGCGTTTCTGTTGTCACCCCTTCTCATGTCTAGTTACACGGGCGACGTGACGACACAGCGGCAACGCGCCTTCTATCTGTCCCAATTGGAGTCCGTGAACAACTTCTCGCAAGCCCTCGGCCCGATCATCGGAGGCATTCTCTCCGCGTACTCGCTTAACCACGCGTTGTACGTCTTTCACGGGATTGTCACGCACAGGTTTGCCGGGTGCTGCTTTTACATCATATCGGTCTTCGCGAGCTTCTTTTTGCCGGAAACGCTCGAAATCCTCCTCGAACGGAGACGCATGGTGGCGAATCTGAAGGCGCTGAACCTGCCGAAGGAGGAGTTCGAGGAGCGCAAGAAGCGTCTTCTCTACCAACTCAACGTGCAAAGTGGTGGTGCATTCGTCGATTCACTCCTAGATGAAACGGTGGCGGCACAGAGCACGAGCTCGGGCAAGAAGAGCAAGAAGCTGAAGCTGAACTACGTGATGGTCTCATTTTCCTCTCCCCGATGATGATTAGGTAATTGCGCTCGTCGGCGAGTTTGCGAGTCGCTGGCTCGTGAACGTGTTCGATGTGACGTTCTCCGCGTACGGCGAGGCGAAGTTCGGAATGTCGTCGATGATGTACAGCTTCGCATCAGCCGCGGGGAGCGTGGTGAACATCCTCCAGACGGGCTGGCTCTTCAACAGGCTCCTCAAATGGAACGTGTCGATCCCCATCATCACCAGTCTCACGGGCGTGTGCGGCGGTGAGTCTCTCCTAACCAACTCACATGTAGTCATCGGCATTGTGTGGTGCCTGACTGCGCCCAACCTGGTCATGGCACTCATCGGCTCGCTCTTCTTCCTCATCGCCTACGGCTGCGCCGCGCCCACCGCGCCCACCATCATGTCCGTACGGATTTCCCACCAACCTCACCCACAGACGGAGAGCACGCCCAGCACGCAGGGCGTCGCGTTGTCGATGGTTCTGATCGGCGGTCAGTCTGCGTACATTCTCGCGCCAAACATCCTCGGCTCGCTCTTCTCCATCGACATGAACCTCCCCTTCCTCGTGAGTCTTGTTCCTTGTGCGTGTTCAGTGGTCGGTTCATTTGTAGCGATCGTGGTGTTCATTGCGATGATTGTGCTCCACTTCATTCCGGGAGGAAGGACGGCCGGACAGGTGCCTCTGCGTCTTGCTCTTGAGGATATGATGAAGGAAGAGAAGATGAGAGGAGTCGATAATGAGTATGAGATGGATGTTCTCGCGAGCGCTGGTCATGTTGACGCGGATAAGCAGAAGAAGGAAGAGAACGACGCTTCCCTCGAAACCATGCCGTTTGAGAGCAAGAAGAAGGAGAATCTGGATAATGCTGATGAGCGGTATCTCATGTCTCTCGGAGACGAGGGCGTGGACGAGAACGCGTTCGTGGTGCCGCCGCGGTTCGATTCAATCGCACTGACAAGAAGAATGACTTCGACGTCATCCGTGACTTCGACGGCTTCGAGAGGAACGCAGCAGGAGCACGCTGAACCGGATGCGAGGATCCAGAAGGAGAACGAGCCCGCTATTCACTTATCGGAGAATAGTGAGGAAGAGGATGATGACATTGCCATTTAAGACCATTCGCTTTAGATACAATATTGCATGTCCACGTGTTTCCCTGTTTCTTTCCAACCACTCTCATGTTGGATTCGTCGCAAAACGAATCGATGGGCGTTTCATTCCGTTCTGTCTGAGAACAAACAGGATTTGACGCATGCAATCAACGGATTGGGATTTCACCAACATCAAGCGGCTTCTCGTCGATCGAGATAAGTTCAGACAAACGTAGTCCGCGTTGCGGGGACATGACTTCATAGCGATGGTGCGAGACAGGTCTTCGACGAGTGGTATCGCATCGCGAAGCGGTTTGCCGGAGGAACAGTGACTCTGAGTGACTTGTTGGGATGTGTCTTCAGGGATAGAGCGGATGCTGGACTGCACGGACGAGTGCATTCACGTGATGTTCATCTCTCACTCGCCCCAGACATTTGTTCAGATGAACGTGGACTATTACGTGATCTCCTCCCTGATGAAAGGATTTCGCAACATTCTTATGATCCTCACAACAAAACCCAAATTCCAAGTCCTGAGAGACAAAAACCAGTTCATGAAAACGACCACCTGGTGACTTCGCTCAACGGAGTTCATTCGTAGGCTGCAGCAGAACGCAATTCCGCAGCTCATCGTAGGATCCAAAAATGACAGGGTATATCCGACGCTTGTGTGTTATGTTCCAGATTGACGCCATCACACGTATCGAATATTCAGAGTCCATTTCCGCGCTCCTCGAGTTCGGCATCTCGCTGAACGAGACCTACCCCTCTGTGTATCCGTTCTCCCCTTTCACCATCTACTCTCCCGACTATCTCACCATCGCATTTAACGTGGATATCTTTGCCGTTCCTGATGTGCAGACGATGGAGAACCTCAGTCTGCGCCAGAGTGTTGCCCGCTCCGTTTCCGCCATGTTCCGGATTGATCCAAACGAAACGCTTCCTTTTCTTGCATCTCTCGCCCGGGACATGGAGGCGTGTTCCCATCTGTGGACGCCGAGCATTCTGGCATCGAACGAATCGGTGGACACGCTGAAGACGAGCGTCACGCGCGTACTTCACCAGTACGGAGCGGACATGGCTCTGGTGTACTACAACAGTCTAAACGACTATGTGAGCGTAATTGCGAATCCGCTGCATCACACCTAGAAACTCGCAATGCAGGTTTCCTCTCTTCCTTCCGACACCGACAATCTCATCCTCTACAACTTCTGCAGCATTGTGAGAATCGTCGCCGAAAACACCCCGTTGTCGTCCACTCAAGAACTCACCACCACGCCCGAGGAGCTAATCGCGGGAAACACGCTTCTGCAGTCCCTCACACACTACTTCCCCAGTACACAATTCCCTCCAACTCCAGCGTAGACAACGGGTACGCTCTCGATCTTCTGTTCTCACCACTCATCACTTCCCTCTTTCCCGTCGCCACCATTACATCACCTTACATCGACTCCTACACCGACGAAACGCTCCTCCGGTATTTCTACCCCTATCTGCGCAGCACCGTTTCCTTCTCTCGCACCTCTCATCGCTAGATCGCCAACATGTCCGTCGCGGGTGTGAGTGGGAGTGAAAGCGATCAAGACGTGATCAACCTTCTTCGCGACATTGCAATGCTGATTCTCAACTCCTCCACACGCATCATCAACTTTGAAGTGGGACACGCTCTCTTCCACTGTCTCCTTCTCGCCATGCGACGGGGCTACATCGAAACGGAACGCTTCCCCGAGATCACAGCGAACGTCATTTCCTTCTATTCCATTCGACCCAGCACGATCCCCGCGGGAATGGTGCTCGACCCAAAGATCCATGACAGCACGAGTTGGATCCGCGAGATATTCGTGGACGCGGAGGACCGCCACCGCGACGTGCGCGCGCTAAAGGAGGTGATCGCGGTGGTGTTGGGAATGAAGGAGTCGGAGACGACAATCAACTGCAAGTTCGACCATCAGGTGAGCGAGTGTGTGATGGACGTGGACGTGGCTGGAGAGCGTGAGGCGTAGCAGTTCCTGCGAATTCACCACGTCGAGATGCTGATGATTATGCGAGACATTTTGCTGTCGAGCGACCTGGCCGAAACCGAGACGATTTCGGTCAACATGCAGAACAAGTTGTTGTATACGATCAACTACTGGGTGATCAACGACGGCATGTCCATTTGCGCTGAGGACCTGACCACTGTGTTTGTGTTTGTTTCGCTTTTGAGTGTAGCTTCCTGCCGCTTCTGCGCGCACTGACACCCGTCATTCACCCCTCAATTACCTTCCTTCTTCTCGAAGTCACCACACGCGTTCTTCTCCTCCTCAACTATCTCAACAGCAGCGGCAGTGGCGGCGCGTCCAAGTCCGTGATCGTCGACGACTCGCTCATCATCGGGATTCTTCAGCGCGCGCCGCACGACCCTCCCACGGAGGACGACGAGGTGGTGTACACAAGCACCAGCGTCATCGAGAAGTGCATTCACTTGTCCGGGGAGTCGGCTCGCATGGAGCTGGCGAAACTCTTTCCGTACTACTGTCTGACGGACGAGAGCATTCAGGTGCGTCAGAGCGCGCTGGAGAAGATCGGGCAGTACCCCGAGCTGGTGAAGAAGTACTTCAACGACGTGCTAGTGAGGTGAGTGATGGTGTGTGTGGTCACGAACAGTCTGGAGATGCGTGTGAGTGGAAATGAGTCGCACATTCAAATCGGGCTGTCGGATCTGATCATCGCTGCTGTGCCTGCATTGAAGATCATCTCCACAATGAGCGTTTCATTCGTTCCGCAATGTCTCATTTATCTCATTGAAGGCATGAAGGTGGTCTGAACCCGTCTTCGCTCACTCTCTAGTTAACGCTCGAAAACACGTTCATGAATGACCCGAGTCCCATTCTCGTTCAGGCCGCCAACTCCATTCTCCATTCCGTCGATCCACAGTACCTGCCCTCCGTGCTCGCCTCCATCTCCAAACACAGTCGCTCCTATTACCGCATGCTCCAGAAATACTGCCCAGAATGGTTCAAACCCGCCACGCCCACCTACCTGCCCCACCAGGAGGGCTACGCGAACGACTCCGACGCTCAGGCGCGCTGGGAGGCGAACTGGAACGCTGTGAACGGCTACCTGAACCAGGGACCTCAAGGATTGCTGCCCGCGTTGCAACTCGTCCAGCAGATGCGTGCTCAGGAAGCCAGCCCGGACCGTCGGCAGCTACTTCTTCAGTATCTGATGAGTACTCTTCTTCCTGCGGTGAGCTCCTATTTCCTGCCGCAATTGGGGCCGAATCAGCAATTCCAGTTTACCCCGAGAATTCTGACCAACGCGGAGTCCGTGTTGGAAGTGATCCATTTCATCCAGCAGGTGTGTCCGCGCGAGGCGGAGTACCTTCTCCACCTTTCCGACATGATCCCACAACTCGTGCGCGCCGTGGGGCAGACGGTCACCAGTCCCGAGGTGGTGGCGGCTGTGAAGAAACAGGCGGAGCAGTGCGTGTCCGTCCCGGCGTCATACGTGCCGCCGCAGCAACTCACACCCCAGCAGAAGATGCTTCTCCAGATGCAGGAGAATGTGAAGACGACGTCTGCCAACGCTCCCGCGTCTGTCATGTCCGTGTTCCCCGAGCTCTCCGCGGCACTGCCCCCCACGTGCAGCGTGGAGAAGCCGCAGGAGGGTCAGACGAGGAGTGTGGTTGATGCGAAGGCGACGGAGTCGTCGGGGTGCTTCCCCCAGCTGGAGCGCGTGAACAGCATCGTGGTGAACGACAGTTCGTCGCAGATGGAAATGATGGGTGTGAAGAAGGAGGCGCGGCAGCGTGGTGTTGGAGGGAGTGTGTGAGGCGTAGATTCCAGGGCGAACATCACGGCGATGGATGTGGGTGGGACGCCGGTTGAGAGTGAGGGTATTGAGTCGGAGGTGCAGATGGTGGAGGAGCCGGTTGAGGGTGAAGTGAGAGGTGAAGAGAAGAAGGCGACTGAGAGTGAAGTGAAACCTGAAGAAAAGAAACCAACTGAAAGTGACACAACGGTTGATGTGAAACCCACCGAGTCGGAAATGAAGCCCAAGGAGAAGAAACCGACTGAGCAAGTGAAACCAACCACTCCCCCACAACCTGTGACACATCCCGCTTACGAATTGCCTTCCGTTCCCACTATCGATCATAGCCGACGTGAAGAAGAGGAGTCCGAAGAGGAACCTGTAGCTGAACTTGAGTAGTCGCTTCTTTCCTAAACAAACACACAATAGCACCAATTCCAACAAGACACATCTTTAAGCCAAGATCTCGTAGGGAAGCACGTACACAGTCTTGACGGGCTTGGCAGGAACAACAGTGTGAGCAGCACGAGGCTGAGCGGGCACTCTCTTCAGGCACACCTTCTCAGCGTTCTTGGCGCGCTTGATCGCGTCGTTCTCCTTCACACGGTTCAGGTGCTGGAGTCTGCACTTGGAAGGACGAATGTGGTCGACCTTGACGTGGATTCTCTTCTTGATGATGCGGTTTCTGACCTGCTTGTTCACCTCCACACCCACAGCAGTCTTCGTCACATCGAACACCACACCGGTGCGTCCATGGTAACCCTTGAAGGGCATACCCTTGTGGATGGCTCCGTTGGCAACGATGTCAACGTAGTCTCCATACTTGTAGCATCTCATGTACGTGGAGAGAGGAATCACTCCGTGGTTGCGGAACTCTCTCTTGAACATGTGACGAGTGCGAGCACGATAACCGTTAGCGTGAGGCATTGTCTACAGCAAGAATGAGAATGCGTCTTGGTGAAATAGCGGAAAAGAGGAATGAAAGCATTAGAAGAAAGAACGGTGCATTCATCACACGAATAGCAGCAGACAAAGATAAGCAAATCACTTACAATGTAGTACTTGGTGCGATAATCTACAGAATCGTTGTTAAGGACAGAGGCGAGAAGGAATCCAGGGGATAATTTGCTCCCGTATACAATCCTACCATAATAACCGTTCTCAATTCGATAGGGCCTACATTTAGCCTGATTATGCGAAATCGAGGTGAACACGGGTTTGCTACAGTGGTAGGGAATGGAATGGGTGAGTTTGGGGGTAAACTCAGTTCATACCCATGGGATGCGATCGAACAAACAGAGAGTATAAATGAATGAACGGTGATTATTCCTTGTCCTTCTTCTCCTTCTTCTTGTCCTTCTTCTCTTTCTTGTCTTTCTTGTCTTTCTTTTCCTTCTTTTCCTTCTTTTCCTTCTTCTCTTTCTTGTCTTTCTTTTCCTTCTTCTCTTCAGCAGGCTTCTCCTCTTCCTCAGCAGGCTTCTCCTCTTCCTCTTCCTTCACCTCCTCAACGGGCTTCTCTTCCGCAGCAGGCTCCTCGTCAAACGTCTTGCTCTTGCTATTGTTCTCCTCTCTGTACTGGGCCTTCGTCTTGTGAGTACCAGGGATGAACTGACGAATCGTGATCACTTGACCCTCAAACGGCTTTTCATTCATCGCCTCGATAGCCTTATTCATGGCGTCCTCCGTCGCAAAACGAGCGACAGCCACACCGCGGGAATTGCCCGTGTTGCGATCGGTCAACACCTAACCCTCAACGAGAGCACGAAACGGTACGTTACACTCCTCGACAGGTCCGAATTTGGACAGAGCATTTCCAAGACTCTCAGACGTAGTGTTCCACGACAAGCAATTGATCACCACCTTGTTCGTATCGTTGTACTGCCGCTTCTTGTTTCCGTAGTCGGCCGCTCTCGTCTTTGCCTTTTCGATTCTCAACGCGCGTCCCTCCAATTCCTAGAACTCATGGCAAAATGCCGATTTTACAGTTCCGTTCAATTTCAAGCACTCATTCAACCCCTGCTCCGTGGCAAATATCACATATCCATAGCCCTTCGACCTTCTCGTCATTCTGTCCAGAATAACCTAGAATGATGAGTCAGAATGAAACACTAGCGAACATAGCAGTCGTTAATGTCACCGCAGCCGATGAAATACTTGTAGAGACCATCATTGTCCATAGACCATGGAAGTCCTAGCGTAATCACCGCAATCGTCACGAGGTACCAAACACAATCGCTTCGTACGTCGACATTGAATCCTATCTCCCCAGAAAAGAATGACTAACACACCAGAAAAGAATGACTAACAAACACCCAACGCATTTGTATTACACTTAAGCCTTTCCAGCAGCCTTCATCATGTTGAACATCGCCTCACCAATCATCGCAGGGGTCTCCACCACCTTCACGCCAGCAGAAGTCAACGCCTCCATCTTCGCCTTCGCCGTGCCCTTTCCGCCGGAGATGATCGCACCAGCGTGACCTACCACTCACCCCACACACACGACACTACCCATTCTACGACCCGGAGGAGCCGTGCGGCCCGCGATGAAGCTCACCACAGGCTTGTTCGGGTCTCCGTACTGCTTCAGCCACTCCGCGGCGTCCTCCTCAGCCGTTCCACCGATCTCGCCGATCATCACGATACCCTCCGTCTGAGGATCGTTCGTGAAGCGCTCCAGACAGTCGATGAAGTTCGTGCCGTTGAACGGATCGCCGCCGATGCCCACCACCGTCGACTGACCCAGACCGTACGTCGTCGTCTGATGCACCGCCTCGTACGTCAGCGTGCCCGAGCGCGACACGATACCGATCTTACCCTTCTTGTGGATGTACCCGGGCATGATGCCGATCTTGCACTCCTCCGGCTTGATGATACCGGGGCAGTTCGGGCCGATCAGGCGCGACTTGTTCTGGCTCTTCATGATGTCCTTCACGCGCAGCATGTCGTGCTGGGGAATGCCCTCCGTGATACACACGATCAGGGGGATCTCCGCAGCCACGGCCTCCAGAATGGCGCCGGCAGCGCCGCTGGGAGGCACATAAATGACGGTGGCGTCAGCACCCGTCGCCTTCTTCGCCTACACGCTCACCGCCCTCGCCAACCCGCTACCTCGGCGACCGAAGCGAAGATAGGAAGACCCAAGTGCGTGGTTCCAGCCTTCTTGGGATTCACACCTCCAACCATCTTGGTTCCGTACTCGATGGCCTGCTGGGTGTGGAAGGTGCCCTACGCAATTAATGCACGCGTCTCCGCGCCCCTACGTTCTTGCCGGTGATACCCTGACCAATCACCTTGGTGTTCTTATCGACCCACACACGAGCAGTGCTACTAGCACGAGCGAGGGAAAAACCAACGCGTGAAACCTGAGATACACGAGAAAGCATTGTCTATCGAGAAAAGAAAATGGCAAACCTTCCATTTTCCACGGTTTCCACATTCCGTTGCAGTGGCGTATGAGCATCTCGCTCATTCTTCCCCTTCCGCGAAGGGAGAGGGCGGCCACACTCGGATTTTGCCCTCGTTTCGCCCAGCGGAAAACAGAAAGGAGGCGCGAGGGAGCGTATCTCGACCTGCCTGCTGCGGGGGAGATGCTAATTCAAAATGGATCAAAACGAATGAACTGTTCACGAGAATGGATGTTGCGGAGCCAAACGCGAAGCCGTGCAAACATAGGTTATGTGCCCACCCTCACGATGTTGGTCACGCGGCAATAGAGAAAACGAAGCCACGGACGGGAATCACAAAACAAGCCCGTTTTCTGGAATCGGAGACACGTCTTCGTCGAGATAGAATTCGATTATCGTCATGTTGTCTCTCATCAAGAGCGTGACTCTGCGTCCTGCGGTCATTTCGAATGCATTCAACGTCGTTGCCTCGAAGCGTTTCATCTCCTCCTTCCGAAGTGTCGAAGTACGCGTTTGGATTCGTTCATCAGCGTAGGTGGAGGAAGTGACCGAGGAGAACTGTCCGAAAGCGAGAGTTGGGGATTCCGAAACGCGTGACGGAATAGGAGTTCGATGACCTGATGGACAAGAAGAAGGAGATGAAGGCCAAGGCGGCGGCCAAGATCGCGGAGAAGGATCTGAAGGGAGAGGACTATCCCTTTGAGTTGGACGAAGAGGATTATGTCCCCATGGTAGCTGTGCTTTCGTGCTGTCAACCGTAGGTCGATCCGAAGACGGGAGAGTGGAATCCCCCGAGAGGCTGCTTCATCGGTGCGGAACCCACGCGTTACGGCGACTGGGAGATCAAGGGCCGTTGCTATGACTTTTAGCGTGTGTTTGTGGAAAACAGACCACTCCGTGATCTTCTTGATCGACTCCGCTCTCGTCTTCTTCACGCGCTCGATCGCGCTCTGCTTGTCCTTCTTGTCCGTCGTGACCGTGTTCTCGATGATCTCCGCCGCCTTGTCGTGAAGCTCCGTCCGCTTCTGCCCCTTCAGTCCCATCAGGTACATCATCGCAACCTTGAAGTCCTCCTTTGGCAGGGCAATGGGATCGAATACGTGTTTCAGCACCCAGTCCTACACCTCATCGTTCAACACCTCTCCCACTTGACAATTCGATTTGAACCTCCATTGGTCACGGTTCTCTTTCCAGGTGTGCAAATACTGGATCGCCTTTTCACGTGCCTGCTTCTGCTCCTCCCCAACTCGGTTCTTTGCCATCTCCCTCCTCTCCTTCTTGCGCTTCCGAATCTCCTCCATGTTCTTTTCCTTCTTTATATGTTTTGGCTTTTCAATC
>ENA-UEQW01000579-UEQW01000579.1-human-gut-metagenome-genome-assembly--contig:-NODE-579-length-34064-cov-5.089269_pt1 | contig 34064 bp, 25 predicted proteins | sample MGYA00242947_ERZ507947 | MGnify/ENA primary metagenome ERZ507947 (study PRJEB26167, sample SAMN06115421) | human gut metagenome | host: Homo sapiens | place: China:Guizhou | collected 2015-03-17... | reverse complement strand
GCAGCACCATTACCTACTAAACCTGCTAATGCATTACATATTATTATAATAGGAAATATAACATTTGTTGCGGCATTTCCTATTATTCCAACACCTAAACCAACACAAAGGAGGCCGTGAGAAGATGAGCAACGGAGAACATGAAATCCGCACCCCAAAGGGGCTGCGGATCGGGAATCGCAGTGTCGTTGATGGAAAGAATATGCTTCAGATCAAGCGTGGTGGCTGTGAAGATTATATTTCTGCTGAATCTCTGGTGGAGTGTATTCACGGCCTTCCCGTGAAGAGTATCGAATTTTTCACAGCAGAGAACCAACGGAAAGAAGCCTGAAGCAGAGTGCTTCATCGACACTGAAAGCGCAGAGGTGGAATCTTAGGCGGCACCTGGTTAGCCGACCAGCTCCACCAGACGTTCTTTTGGGTCTACAATATAATATCTGTTTGTTAGAGCGATACCGTAGCAATATGTGATATAGGCCGGAACAGAATGAGCGAATGCAGCGCAGTAGTGCGCCTGCAAGTAGTTCATCCTGTTTCGGCTTTTTTATTTGAAAGTTTTTTGAAAAAAGTGGTTGCCAAAACCCTTATTTAGAATGCTATAGGTATAGGCATAATTTTAATCGAATGGAGCTTAGGCTCCCCGTTCAAAAAAAAACGGGTGGGTCTGAGGTCATTTCTGCTGTTCTTTCATAGAAGACTCACCTGTTGCCGAAAGGCAGGAAGGTGGTTAAAATGAATTTTATTACTTTGAAAGAACTGAAGAAGATGGTTCCTGTTGCAAGTGAATTTAAGCGAGTGCCGGGTTTGAAGAAGATATTGGAAGATGGTATAGAAGTGATTCTCCGAAAACAGATGGAGAACCATGCGGAAGTAGTCGTCTATAAAAATGGATATGTTTCCTACCATGCACACGAAAGATATACGGTGTTTGCACTTCATAACTGTACACACTACTACTATGAATCGCAGGGAAATGAGCATCAGACAATTCCACATAACCATTTTGAGGATATGGAATGGCATATTCGTCTTGTGCTGGAGGGAGAGGATCGACTTGTGCGTAATCTTGAAGCACGGGAAAGTGAAACTTTTTCGTATGCGGCGGATGTGAATCCGGAGTATAACAATGAAATGGAAGATCCGCGTATAAATGTTATGGATTTTGTGTTGAATAAAGAATTTTTGAGAAAGGCAAGCGAACTGCTGAAAAAGCACCAGTGGGAAATGATTTGTCGCCACTATATTGAGGGAATGACGCACCGGGAAATTGCTGCTGAGATGGGAGTATCACATCAATATGTGACAAAGGGAATCAAAAAGGGGCTTCACCGCATCCGTTGCACTTATACATAATATAGAAAAACTGCCGTGGGGACTTAAAAATCCCTGCGGCAAATTTTTTTTTGAGAAAATTTGAAAAAGTGGTTGCCAAACACCCCTTTCAGAATGCTATAGGTGTAAGGGTTATACAACAAGCCCTCACAAAAGTTCTTTGACAACTGAATAAGCCATCCCAGAGAGATACTTCTGGCACTGAATGTGCATCCTGCGCGTCTTACCAGAGAAAACGCCGCTGAAATATGGGGCAGGAACGGGCTGGGGCAGAATGGCAAACTCAAATAACAGCAGATACACTGCGGTGGAGCAAGGAAACGTGTTCCACCGTAGGAATGTACTGTTATTTCCAATAGTGCAAATCCAATCCGACAGGGGGTGATGAATTTACATGGAGTACCCGTATTTCAAAGGTCTTGAAGCAGACCGATACAGCTTTTACCGTGTGCCGAAGGCACTGGTCAAGGCTGATCTGTTTCAGAAGATGTCCGGGGACGCCAAGCTGCTGTATGCTGTGCTGCTGGATCGCATGAGCCTTTCTATTAAGAACGGCTGGCAGGATAAGCACGGCAACGCCTATATCATCTGTACAATAGAAGAAGTCATGGACTCTATCCATTGTGCAAGACAAAAGGCAGTCAAGCTGCTGGATGAACTGGAACATGAATTCCGGCTCATTGAGCGGCGCAGGCAGGGCTTGTGCAAACCCAATCTGCTGTATGTGAAAGACCTTTATGCGGGGCTTTCGCAATCGAACTACTGGAAGTATGAAAATCATACTTCCGGCGGTTTGAAAAACGAACTTCCGGGAGTTCCAAAATCAAACGGAAGTAATACTGAGAAGATAAATAAGACAGATAATAGTGAGACTGATCTTATCTATCCGGCTGAATTGCAGGAAGAAGAACAGTACCGCCGCTATTTCAAGGATGCTCTGGAACTGGAAATTCTGGAACAGGGCTATCCGGCAGATAAAGCGGTCCTGTATGAGATTCTGGAACTGCTGGTGGAAACCGTCACCAGCAGAAAGAAGTTCCTGCGCATTTGTGGCGAGGAAAAGCCGAAGGAGGTGGTGAAAAGCCGCCTGATGAAGCTGGATTCCTCGCATATCCAGTACATATTGGAGTGCTTAAAAGAAAACAGTACTCAGATTCGGAACATCAAGCAATACCTGCTGGCAACGCTCTATAATGCACCTGTGACCGTGGATAGCTATTATTCCGCACAGATTCGGCATGAATTTGGGTGGGGCGGCAGGGTAGATAAAAATTAAGGAGGACAACCCCATTAACATCGTATTCATGAGTATGGACACGCTGCCCTCTACGCTGTGGGCGCGTGATCTGTATGACCAGATGCACATTCGCAGCGATTTCCGCAAGTGGTTCCCGCGTATGTGCCAGTATGGTTTCATCGAGGGCCGCGACTACGAGTATATGCCTCGTGTCCGGCTGCAGGATGAGGGCGGGCGCACGGTCCAGCGGTATGTGAAAGACTACCGTATTACGCAGGACATGGCAAAGAAGCTCTGCAAACTGCACCACACGGCAGTCAGTGCGGCGTACCATCCGCAACCGTTTGACTGGGATGCGCTGCTCGGCCTGCTGCATAAGAAGCCGCCGCGCCGGAGCAGTTACGAAGCGCAGCTGAGCGATTCCGATTCGCTGGTTACGACTACGCAGATCGCCAAGGAATACGGCTGCGGAGCCAAGGTGTTCAATCGACTGTTGCACTTGCACGGCATCCAGTACCTGGCCAACGGCCAGTGGGTACTGTATTCGGAACACCACGGCAAGGGCTATACGTCCAGCCTGACGTTCCGGCTCCAGCGCAGCGATGGTTCCGAGGTGGAAAAGCTGCACACGGCATGGACGCAGAAAGGCCGGAAGTTCCTTTATCATACGTTGAAGCGGCGCGGGGTGCTGCCGCTGGCTGAACAGGGAGGTTAAGCCTATGAATTTTACCGATAATCCGTTTGAACGCATGATGCGTCAGCGTCCGGGAACGGACAGCGGCCATCCCTGCAAGCACTGCCGCCACAAATGGGAGTGCGGTTATCTGCTGCACCAGTGCCGCAAGAAGTTCCGTTCGGTGCTGGGCGATACCGCGCCGCCTGCAGCCGGGGCAGTCCGCCCCTGATGCAGCGGCGATAGATGGGAGGTGAGCAACCGTGCAGGAAGAAGTCAACGAGAAAACCATCTCACTGTGCATCAAAGGAGGAAAAATCACGGCACAGATTTTGAAAGCAGCCATGATAAAGCTGCTGGCAGAGATGGACAAGAAAAAGCAGCAGAGAAAAGGAGAAAAAGGCCAATGTAAGAAAATAGGAAAGCAGAGCATCAAGAGCCTGCAAAGGAGCGGCGCACAGATCACGAACATCGTGGTTACGGACAATAACATCAAGTCGTTTGACCGGGTGGCCCGGAAGTATGGCATTGATTACAGTCTGAAAAAAGTGGAACAGGAGGGGAAAAGTGAATATCTGGTCTTTTTCAAGGCCAAGGACGTGGATGTTATGACTGCCGCCTTTAAAGAGTACACCAGTGAAACGCTGAAAAAGCAGAAGCGTGAATCGGTGCGTCAGAAACTGGAAAAGGTGAAAGAGGAACTTTCCAATCACCGTCAACTCAAGAAAGAAAAGAAGAGGGAGCAGGAACCGACACGATGAAAAATCCGAAAAAACCTGCCCGCCTGCCGCGCAAAGCACCGTCCAACCAGACGGGCGGCACGGCATGGGGCAAAAAACTGGCTGCGGAAATCAGCAGGATAGTGCAGGCAACAGATATGAAAAAGCTGATCCTGCTGAATTTTCCGTACATTATCGCCTTTTACATGGTGGAGAAAGCCGCATGGCTCTACCGTCATTGCAATGGCGATTCTGTGGTGGACAGGCTGATGGTTCTTTTTATGAACTTTGGCCTGGCCTACAAAAGTGTCTTGCCCAGTTTTCACCCATTCGACCTGATGGTGGGGCTGGTCGGCGCAGCTGCGCTGAAAGCAGTAATCTACTTCAAAGGGAAGAACGCGAAGAAGTATCGGCAAGGCGAGGAATACGGCTCTGCCCGGTGGGGCAACCAGAAGGACATCGAACCTTTTATTGACCCGGTATTCGAGAACAACGTCATCCTCACACAAACCGAACGGTTGATGATGAGTGGTAGACCAAAGCATCCGAAGTACGCCCGCAATAAGAACGTCATTGTGATCGGCGGCAGCGGCAGTGGCAAGACGCGATTCTACGTCAAGCCGAACCTCATGCAGATGCCCCCAAAGGTCAGCTATGTCGTGACGGACCCCAAGGGTACGATCATTATCGAGTGCGGAAAGATGCTCTCGGATGCCGGGTATAAAATCAAAGTCCTGAACACCATCAACTTCAAAAAATCCATGCGATACAATCCGTTCCATTACATTCGCAGCGAAAAAGATATTCTGAAACTGGTCAATACCATCATTGCCAACACAAAGGGAGATGGCGAAAAGTCCGGTGAGGATTTCTGGGTCAAGGCTGAACGCCTGCTCTACTGTGCACTGATCGGCTACATCTGGTATGAAGCCCCGGAGGAAGAACAGAACTTCTCCACGCTGCTGGAGTTTATCAACGCCAGCGAAGCCCGTGAGGATGACGAAGAATTTAAGAATCCTGTGGACGAGCTTTTTGAGGAACTGGAACAGAAGAAGCCGGAGCATTTTGCAGTCCGTCAGTATAAAAAGTATAAATTGGCGGCAGGCAAGACTGCGAAATCCATCCTCATTTCCTGTGGCGCAAGACTGGCTCCATTTGACATTAAGGAACTGCGTGACCTGATGGCATACGACGAGATGGAGCTGGATATGCTGGGAGATCGCCGCACGGCCTTGTTCGTTATCATCTCCGACACGGACGATACGTTCAATTTCGTGGTGTCCATTATGTACACCCAGCTTTTCAATCTGCTTTGTGACCGTGCGGACGATCAATGCGGAGGTCAGCTAAAGTATCATGTACGGCTGCTGCTCGATGAGTTCGCAAACATCGGTCTGATCCCGAAGTTTGATAAGCTGATCGCCACCATCCGCAGCCGCGAGATTTCGGCATCCATCATCCTGCAATCGCAGAGCCAGTTGAAAACCATCTACAAGGATGCCGCAGAAACCATCATCGGCAACTGCGATACCATGCTGTTCCTCGGCGGCAAGGAAAGTTCGACGCTCAAAGAAATTTCCGAAACGCTGGGAAAAGAAACCATCGACCTATATAACACATCCGACACACGCGGTCAAAGCCCATCCTTTGGTACAACCTACCAAAAGACCGGAAAGGAGCTTATGAGCCGGGACGAGCTTTCTGTCATGGATGGCAGCAAGTGCATCCTGCAGCTGCGCGGAGTCAGGCCATTCCTGAGCGACAAATTCGACATTACCAAGCATAAGCGGTACAAAGAACTGTCGGATTTTGATAAGAAGAACGCTTTCGATGTGGAACGCTACCTGAAGCACGAACTCAGGCTGCGGATGGATGAAGAATTTGATTGCTACGAGGTGGATGTGTCCGAAGAAAGTACAGCATAGGAAGGAGGTCATTATCCGAAGTAAATACACCCGCCCGCCTGTCCGGGCAGACCCCATGGCAGAAAACCTGTCCGACTGATTTTCTACATTTGCGATTCCAAAAGGCTGATTTTTTATGAAAATGAAAGGAGAAGCCAGAATTGCAGGAAGCAGGCAGCACCGAAGATGTGCCAGCCTGTTTTTCTTTTGGAATCGTACTTTTTATCAATGCTGCAATCTGGCGAAAAACGACTATGGAATTCTTCAATCAGGCTATTACCGTTCTGCAGACTCTCGTTGTTGCCATCGGCGCGGGCCTTGGTGTTTGGGGCGTTGTGAACCTCATGGAAGGGTACGGAAACGATAACCGTGCGACACGTTCGTAAGTGAAAAGCTTACGCACAAAGTCGAAGGGCTTTCAAGCCTGAAACTTTGGAGAACTGATATTCCGATGAGTGAAATGAGGGAGTAACGCCCCGAAGCGCTCACACTGATACTCCGACTGGCATCAGCGTGCAACCGCCAAAGTGTCAGAAGCTCGGTAAAGTCGGCAGAGAGTAGCCGTAAATATGGCTAACTACCATATACGAAAGCTATCCAGCGGTGGATGGTGCTACCTATATGCCGGGTGTCGGTTACCCATGGTCAGAATGTACGAAAGTACTGACGAACTTCCGAATGTACGAGTCTAAACGTTGATACTGTCGAAAGGCAGTAGCCCTTGTACGGGCGTGTCCGTGGATTAGTAAGAATGGTTGTTATGAACATCCATATATCGTTACAGGCGATATGATTATGCATGATTGGACACAGGCTTAGAGGAAGGACCTAAAGATAATCAATGATAGGAATATCGGAACGTGGAAAGCTGGGAACGTATGAAACAAGCCGTTGCAGGTCGTTGGACGGGAAAGCCGGGCAAAACCGGTACAACCGTACTTAATCCCAGTGAGAGTAGGGGCACAGTACCTGTGAAGCGATGCTAAACATCGTGGAGGGATAGCCCCAAGTCGAATTCAACAGAAAAAAATGAATATACGATAAACGCAGCTTCGAGTATGACAAAGAAAATCCAAACCGAAGGGAGAGGATGCCTGTGTTGACTTCGAAACAGCAAGAACAGAAATCTAAACAGAGAAAAATCCGCAATTCTGAGTATTATGACATGATAAGTACTTTTGATGGATTGTATGCAGACAGTAAGAAAGACAAGATATTTAATCATCTTATGGAAATCATCGAAAGTGAAGAGAATATCAAGCTGGCATACAGAATGATAAAGACGAATACAGGAAGTGATACCGCAGGTGTGGACAAAAGGACAATTAATGACCTTGCTAAATTAAACGAGGAAGAATATGTCCGTCTCATAAGAAAGCAATTCAGCTGCTATCACCCACGCCCAGTAAAGCGTGTGGAGATACCAAAGCCCAATGGAAAGACCAGACCTCTGGGAATTCCAACTATCGTTGACCGAGTGGTACAGCAATGCATCTTACAGGTCATGGAGCCGATATGCGAGGCAAAATTCAGCGATAATTCTTACGGATTCCGCCCGAATAGATCCGCTGAACATGCCATCGCTCAGTGTATGCGATTGATACAGGTACAGCATATGTATCACGTAGTAGACCTTGATATTAAAGGATTTTTCGATAACATCAATCATACTAAACTGATAAGGCAGATATGGGCATTGGGAATAAGAGATAAGAAACTGTTATGCATCATTAAGGAAATGCTGAAAGCACCTGTTATTCTGCCAAATGGAGATAAGATATTTCCTACTAAAGGAACTCCACAAGGCGGTATCCTGTCGCCATTGCTTGCAAACATTGTTTTGAACGAGTTGGATTGGTGGATTACTTCCCAATGGGAAGAAATGCCAACGAAAACAGATTTTACAACAAGAAGCAATAAGCAGGGAACAGTTATCAAAAGCCATGCTTACAGGGCTTTGCGCAGAAGCAGACTGAAAGAAGTGCATGCGGTGCGATATGCCGATGATTTCAAGATCTTCTGCCCTACACATGCAGAAGCCGTCAGAGCGTATAAAGCCACAGAAATGTGGTTAAAAGACCGCCTGGGTCTTGATATAAGCCCAGACAAATCTAAGGTTGTCAATCTAAAAAGACAGTATTCTGATTTTCTCGGATTCAAACTGAAAGTGCGGAAAAAGGGAAAGAAATATATCGTCAGGTCACATATGTGTGACAAGGCATACAAAAAGGCTCATGAAAAGCTGACCAAGGAAGTAAAAACTTTGGCTCATTCGCCAGATGACACAGCTCAGTTTATACAGTTACAGAAATATAATTCTGTAGTCGCAGGACTGCATGAATACTACTGTATAGCAACAGAAACAACAGCGGACTTTGGAAAGCTTGCCTTCAGTATCAATAAACAGCTTAGAAATCGGCTGAAAGGCGATGTGTCCCGTAAGGGTTCTCTGAAAAATGGTTTTATCAAGGACAAGTATGGTAAAAGCAGGCAATTGAGATTTCTGCACGAACGTCCCATTGTTCCAGTGGGAGCCGTTCCGCAGAAAAATGCCCAAAACAAAAGGAAAAACATCAATAAGTACACTGTCAAGGGACGAGAGCTGATTCATAAGAATCTAGCTATTAATACCGACGCAATGTTATGGCTGATGCGTAATCCTGTCAAGGGCAGGTCAATCGAATATGCAGACAACAGAATATCACTATTTGCGGCTCAATATGGAAAATGTGCAGTTACAGGACTTCCTATGGAAGTATACGACATTCACTGTCATCATAAAATGCCATTAGGCAAAGGTGGTACAGATGCATACGAAAATCTGATTTTAGTCTCAAAAGCCATCCATGTGATTATCCATGCATCGTCTGAAATCACTATCAGAGAATATCTGAACCCACTGCAATTAGATGATTCTAAACTTGCAAAGCTTAACAAACTTCGAACTATGGCAGAAATGCCTGTAATCATTCTTTGATAAATATGCTGTTACGAAGTGTGTAAATCGTATATGAAAAACCTTGGCTGTTGAATTCGATGGAACGCCGTGTGCGGTGAAAGCTGCATGCACGGTGTGGAGCGGGGGAAAATCTGGAGATTATATCAAAAGATTACCTATCGCTATCTGGCGCAAAGAGTCAGGGGATGAAGCAGCTGATGTCCGGCGGCGGTGTCATTCTCATCGGCACCCAGCTGATCCCGCTGCTCTCTGGTCTGTTCGGCTAATCAACAAGCGATAGGAGGAAAACCCGCCATTGTTCGATAATATTTTCGCAGCAATCGAAAAATGGATGAGGGAACTTCTTTCCGGCATGGTGGAGTCCAACCTGAGTACGATGTTCACAGCGGTCAACCAACAGACCAGTGAAATCGCTGCTCAGGTCGGGCAGACACCGCAAGGGTGGAACAGCAGCATTTTCAGCATGATCCGTAACATTTCGGATTCGGTGGTGATCCCCATTGCAGGAATCATCATTACGCTGATCCTCTGCTATGAACTGATCTCGATGCTGACGGAACGGAACAATCTGCACGATGTAGACACATGGATGTTCTTCAAGTATTTCGTGAAGATGTGGATCGCAGTCTATCTCGTCAGCCATACGTTCGATATTGCAATGGCGGTATTTGACATTGGACAGTCGGTGGTAAATTCTTCCTCCGGCATTATCCGTGGCAATACCGCCATTGATATTAGTTCTCTTTCCATGCAGATGCAGGCGGCAATGGCAACAATGGCGATTGGCGAACTGGTGACGCTGGCATTGGAAACCCTTGTTGTAAGCTGGTGTCTGAAAATTCTGTCGGTGATTATCACGGTAATTATGTACGGCAGAATGATAGAAATATACCTCTACACTTCGCTTGCTCCGATTCCGTTTGCAACCATGAGTAACCGTGAATGGGGCCATGTGGGTACAAACTACTTCCGAGGGCTGTTCGCGCTGGCATTCCAAGCGTTCCTAATGATGGTCTGCGTGGCAATCTATGCAGCCCTTATCGGTAGCATCCGGGTATCTTCGGATATTCACTCGGCATTGTTCGGCACAATGGCCTACACGGTGATTCTTTGTTTCTCGCTGCTCAAAACGGGAAGTCTGTCCAAACAGATCTTCGGCAGTCACTAAATCCGGGAAAATCCAATGAAAGGAAAAGACAGCAGACAACGCCGTTTCCCGGCGGCGGTCTGGCTGTTCTGGTGATAAATGGCCTATGTAACGATTCCCAAAGACCTTTCCAAAGTGAAGAACAAGGTCTTTCTGAACCTGACGAAACGCCAGCTAGTGTGTATGGGGTTTGCAGCAGGCATTGGCGTTCCGTTCTATTTTCTTATGCGCGACACGCTGGGAACCAGCAATGCAGCGGCAGGCATGGTGTTCCTGATGCTGCCGGAATTTTTCTTTGCTCTGTACGAGAAAAACGGGATGCACCTTGAAACCATCCTGACAAACTTCATCAGTGTCCGATTCAAACGCCCTGCGGTACGCCGCTATGAGGTCGAAAACCTGTATGACAGAGAACTGGAAACCGCAGCACCGATCCAGAAGAAAGGAGGCATCCTTGGTAAAAAGTGAACCGAAGAAGAAACCGCAGTTCGGCGGCTTCTTCCAAAAGTTCTTTCGTAAACCCGAAAGGAACGAAAAGGAACAACGGTTGACCGTGCAGCGTTCCATTCCATATCTGGAAATGGGGCGCGACGGTATCTGCCGGGTGGAGGAACATCTGTATTCCAAAACCGTCCGATTCTACGACATCAACTACCAGCTGGCCCAGAATGAGGACAAAAACACCATTTTTGAAAGCTGGTGCGATTTCCTCAACTATTTCGATGCCAGCATCCGTTTTCAGCTTTCGTTCATCAATCATAAAAGTGACATGAGCGAATACAACAAGGTTATCCAGATCGAGCCGCAGCACGACGCGTTTGACGATGTGCGTATGGAATATGCGCAGATGTTGAAACAGCAGCTTGCCAAGGGCAATAACGGTCTGGTTCGGACGAAGTACATCACGTTCAGCATTGAAGCAAAGAGCGTCCGGGAAGCAAAGCCCCGGCTGGAACGTATCGAAACCGATATTCTCAATAATTTCAAGGTGCTGGGCGTGAAAGCCTACCCGCTGAACGGCGTGGAACGGCTTCAGATCATGTACGAAACCTTTCATCAGGAGGAACAGCAGAAATTTGATTTTAGCTATGACCGCATCCTGCAGAGCGGCATGACGACCAAGGACTTCATTGCCCCGACCAGTTTCCTGTTCAAGAGTGGCAAGGACTTTATGATGGGTGACACCTATGGTGCTGCATCCTACCTGAACATCCTTGCCCCGGAACTGACGGATAAGGTGCTGGCCGAGTTTCTGGATATGGACAAAAATCTGGTGGTCAGTATCCATGTGCAGTCGGTAGACCAGCTGAAAGCCATCAAACTGATTAAAGGCAAAATTACCGACCTGGACCGTATGAAAATTGAGGAACAGAAGAAAGCTGTGAGGTCTGGTTATGATATGGAAATTATTCCGAGCGACCTTGCAACTTATGGTGGCGAGGCCAAGAAGATTCTGGATGATCTGCAGAGCCGTAATGAACGTATGTTCCTTGTTACGGTGCTGTTCCTCAATACGGCCAAGACCAAACAGGAGTTGGATAGTGCTGTGTTTCAGACTGCTGGTATCGCTCAGAAGTTCAACTGTACGCTGAACCGTCTGGATTATTTGCAGGAGCAGGGCCTTATGAGCAGCCTGCCGCTGGCAAATAATCTCGTTCCCATCAAGCGCGCACTGACGACCACTTCCACCGCAATATTTGTCCCGTTTACGACACAGGAGCTTTTCATGGAGGGCGATTCCCTCTATTACGGTCTGAATGCAGTGTCCAACAACATGATTATGGCAGACCGGAAGCAGCTGAAAAATCCGAACGGCTTAATTTTGGGTACACCGGGCAGCGGTAAAAGTTTCTCGGCAAAGCGTGAAATTACAAACGTGTTTTTCACCACAACGGACGATATTATCGTTGCAGACCCGGAGGGAGAGTATTATCCGCTGGTGGAAGCGTTGGGCGGTCAGGTCATTCATATCTCGTCCACCAGTAAGGACTACATCAACCCGATGGACATCAATCTGAACTACGCGGACGATGATAACCCGCTGGGCATGAAATCGGACTTTATTCTTTCCCTGTGCGAACTTATCATGGGCGCACGGGATGGCATGGAGCCGGAAGAGAAGTCGGTCATTGACCGCTGCCTGCCGCTGGTCTACCAGAAATATCTGAATGACCCGAAGCCGGAGAATATGCCGACGCTCGGTGATCTGTACGACTGCCTGCGGGAGCAGAAAGAGCGGCAGGCGCAGCGTATCGCCACGGCACTGGAAATCTACGTCAATGGTTCGCTGCGGGTGTTCAACCACCAGACCAATGTGGAACTGGATAACCGCATTATCTGTTTCGACATCAAAGAATTGGGCAAACAGCTTAAAAAGCTGGGGATGCTTATCGTCCAGGATCAGGTCTGGAACCGTGTTACCGTCAACCGCAACAGCAAAAAGAACACCCGGTACTATATAGACGAGTTCCACCTCCTGCTGAAAGAGGAACAGACCGCAGCATACAGCGTCGAAATCTGGAAGCGGTTCCGAAAATGGGGCGGTATACCGACAGGAATTACGCAGAACATTAAGGATTTGCTGGCCAGCCGGGAAATCGAGAACATCTTTGAGAACAGCGATTTCATTTATATGCTCAACCAAGCATCCGGCGATCGGCAAATCCTTGCCAAGCAGCTTAACATTTCGCCGTTCCAGCTGTCGTATGTGACGAACAGTAACGAGGGTGAGGGACTGCTGTTCTACGGTAACACGATTATCCCGTTCAAGGATAAGTTCGATACATCGCTGAAACTGTATAGCCTGATGACCACCAAACCCAATGAGATGGGAAAATACAAGGAGAAAAAAGAAGCATGAACACACCGAACATTTTTGACCGACTGAGCCGCAGGATTCATCATCACTCTGACATGGAGCCGCACGAAAGCGATTCCGGCCCGCCCTTTGGTGAGGTGGAGCCGCTCAACTTCCACGATGAAGAATCGGTGGTGCATACGGTGCTGGAGGACTTTTACGCCGTTGGTACACTGGCCGATGAACTGACTGACGGCTTTCACATGGAAGCCCACGGTTATCTTGACCGTGAGGAAGTAAACACCCGTCTGATCGCCTTTGCCCGGAAGCTGGAACAGGTGCTTGACAAGTGGGAAACCCACGCAGCCCTGCTCGCATGACGGCTCCAGCCGGAAGGAGGTGATTTCCATAGCAGACAAAAAATTCCGGGGCAGAGATAAAATCGTCCAGAAAATGACCAAGGATGGTCTGGTGGATGAAAACCTCCGCACCGGGGAACAGAAGTCCGCGACTGCAGAAGAAAAGCCGGAGCAGGAAGATTCGGCAAAAGAAACTGCGGAAAAGGAAACAGATGAAAAACCTGTCATGGACGAAGAAATCTGTATGGATGCCGAGGACGGGGAGGAGGATGCACCCCGGCATCACAGTACCGCCAAGCAGAGCGCAGACTATTATAAAGCCCATCAGGAGGATGGTAAGCCGAAAGATGCGCCTGCGGAAGCGGATGTAGAGCCGCAGACCAAGAAAGGCCGACTTTCTTTTGAGGATGAAAAAGGCGGCATTGTCCGTGGCATGGGGATGGGCGTTAAGAAGGTGGCCAAGAAAGGAGTGGATACCGCCACCGGGTTTGCCCATCAGAAAGTACATCAGGTAGAAAAGGACAATTCCGGCGTGGAAGCTGCTCACAAGTCGGAAGAAGCCGCCGAACGCCTGCACCACTTTGTCAAAGGTAGAAAAAAGCCCAAAGACAAATCTGCCAGAGCGGAGAAAAGAGGTGGCGAGGATCAGAAGTCCAGCCGCCTGAAATTTTCCGAGAGCGAGGGCGGCACGGCGGAAAATGCAGCAGAACCGTCGCTGAAAAAGAAACAGCCCCAGCCACCGCCGACTGCCGCAGGAGGTGAATCAAAAACAGTCGGTGCGAAGTTTTACCAGAAAAAGCAGTATAAGGATGCCTATGCAGCCGCCAAGCGCGGCCAGAAAGCCGGAACTGCCGCCAGCAAGCAGGCAGCAGCGGCAACAAACACCATTACGGAGAAAGCAAAAGCGGCGGTGCAGGAGATCGTCCTGCAGAATAAAACCCTGTGGGTCGGTATTGGTGTGGGCATCCTTCTGGTGATGGTCATGCTGGGAGCCTTTTCAAGCTGTGGTGCAGCGATTCAGGGAACAGGCAGTACCTTTGTGGGAACGACATATCCCAGCAAAGATGCCGATATGAAAGGCGCGGAAGAAGATTATCTGGAACTGGAAAAAGAACTGGACAAGCAGATCCGGCAGATGGAATCCACCCATCCGGGCTATGACGAATACCGTTATCAGTTGGATGAGATTGGCCATGACCCGTATCAGCTGATTTCTCATTTGACGGCAGTTTATGAGCAGTTCACCAGAGGACAGGTTAAGCCTGTTATCAAGGAACTGTTCAAGCAGCAGTATCTCCTGAAAGTGTGGGAAACCATTGAGATTCGCACTCGCATGGAAACCAGAGTAGGGGTTCGGCCAACGATAGACGCTTTTGGAAACGTCAGCATGGAAACCTATACCTATCAGGAGGAAGTGGAGTATGAGTACAAAATCCTCAATGTCCTGCTGAAAAATAAGGGGTTTGACACCATCGCGCGGAAGAATATGAACCGGAAGCAGACCGGGCGATACGATGCCTATAACCTGACCTACGGCAATCGCCCTGAACTGTTCGGCGCAGGATCACCGACTTACAGCGGCGGCACAACGGGCAGTATCGGCACAGGCGGTGCTGCTGGCTCCGGCGGCTTCAAGTACGACATTTCCTCGGAAGCCCTTTCGGATGAAAAGTTCGCAAGGATGATTGAGGAAGCCGAAAAGTATCTAGGTATGCCGTATGTGTGGGGCGGCAGTTCCCCAAGCACCAGTTTTGACTGCTCCGGCTTCGTTTGCTGGGTCATCAATAACAGCGGCAATGGGTGGAGCGTTGGGCGCACAACGGCAGAGGGCCTGCGAGGAAAATGCAGCTATGTCTCTCCTGCGGATGCACAGCCTGGTGACTTGATTTTCTTTGAGAAAACCTATAACACCGTTGGCGCGTCGCACGTTGGAATCTACGTCGGCAATGGCATGATGATCCACTGCGGCGACCCCATTTCCTATACCAGCATCAATTCGACCTACTGGCAAAGCCACTTTTTAGGTTTTGGCCGCATCAACTGAAAGGAGGGCCGATGGGCAAAAAATTACAGAAATATCTGGATGAAGCCGAAAAGACGGAACAGCAGATCGCGGAACTGGAAGAACGGCTGAGAACCATCCGGGCAGCACAGAAAAAGGAAGAGGACAGCGAGATCATTCGTGCCATCCGCAGCACCAAGATGGGCGGGCGCGAACTGCTGGCTCTGCTGGACAACATTCAGGCGGGCAACGTGACGTTCCTGACCGCTGTAAACAACGCTTCGGAGGAAGCAGAAACGGAGGAAGCGATTGAAAAAGATGCTTAAACGGCTGGGAGTTGTTATCCCCAGCACAATTCTGACCCTGCTGATGGCAGTGGGCTTTTCGACCCCGGCCTTTGCCTTTGTGGACACCACTGAGGTGACGGAGGAACCGACACAGGTAATTGAGGAGGCAGAGCCGACGGAGGAAGAAAAGATTCCGTTTACCATCGCAGGCAACGGCGAGGTAGAGGACAATATCGTGGATGACCCCAGCAAGGAGTTCTTCACGGTCAAGACCAAGGGCGGCAATACGTTCTTTCTGGTGATCGACCGGGCGCGGAACAGCGAAAACGTCTATATGCTCTCCATGATCGACGAGTACGATTTGCAGGAGTTTCTGGATGATGAAGAACGAAACGGCAAGCAGGAAGAAGAAACGCCTGCGGTAGTTCTGCCCGAAACCAAACCCGAATCTACCCCGGATGTGGAAATCGAAGAACCGAAAGAGGAATCGAGCGGCGGCATGAATAAGATTCTGCTGCTGGTATTCGTAGTTGCACTGGGCGGTGCAGGTGCTTTCTTCTACTTCTACATTTACAAACCGAAGCCGAAAGAAGAAACGCCGCAGAGTGAAAATCTGGAAACCGACCAGAGCCTTGCGACTGTGAACGAGGATAATCAGTCCGACAACGAAAATGGCACATAAGAAAACCGTAACATAAGGATGCAGGGGTAGTCGAAAGGCTATCCCTGCTTTTTTCAAAAAGGAGAAAACGTTGAAATATCTGGTGATTGCAGAAAAACCGAGCGTATCGAAATCCATTGCAAAAGTGATCGGTGCATATCGGCAGGAGGACGGGTATCTGGAGGGTGGGGATTGCGTGGTAAGCTGGTGTCTGGGGCATCTGGCAGAGTATGCAGCCCCGGAACATTACGATGAACGCTATGAAAACTGGTGTTTTGAGGATTTGCCGATTCTCCCTGTTGAGTGGAAACTGCTGGTACACAATACCAAGAAGCCGCAGTTCAATGTCCTGCGCAAACTGCTCCGCAGCAAGAAATTTGATTATGTGGTGAACGCCTGCGACGCAGGACGCGAGGGCGAAGCAATTTTTCGCCGTGTGTATGCTCTTGCCGGAAGCAAACTCCCCATCAAGCGGCTGTGGATCAGCAGCATGGAGGATGCCGCCATCCAGCAGGGCTTTGAAAATCTGAAAGATGGTGCGGCCTACGACAATCTGTTTGCCGCCTCTGAGTGCAGAGCAAAAGCGGACTGGCTGATCGGCATGAATGGAACCCGTGCTTTTACGAAAAAGTACGGCAGAAAACAGACCATTGGCCGTGTGCAGACCCCGACGCTGGCGATGCTTGCCGAACGGCATACCAAAATCCAGAACTTCGTAAAGGAATCCTATTACAAAGTGGAACTGTCCGGCGCAGGTGTCGTGGCGGTATCGGAACAGATGGCGCAGGAGCAGGATGCAGATGCTGTGCAGACTGCTTGCGATGGACAGTGTGCCGTGGTTGGCAGCATCGAGCGCAAGAGGGTAGAAAAGAAGCCCCCGAAGCTGTATGACCTGACGACCTTACAGCGAGAAGTAAACCGCTATTACGGCCTGACTGCCAGCCAGACTTTACAGGCGGCACAGGAACTGTATGAAGAAAAGCTGGTGACATATCCCAGAACGGACAGCCAGTTTGTGACCGAGGATATGAGAACGATGGTGGAATCTCTTGTGCTGGCCTTAGATGGCGCGGCGGCAGACGTAAGCTGCGTTATCGACAACAGCAAGGTCACAGACCATCATGCGATCCTGCCGACGATGCAGGGTGCAAAGTGTGATAAGGAAAAGCTGTCCGAAACCAAGCAGAAGATTCTTTCGCTTATGATCTGGAAACTGGTGCAGGCTGTGCAGCCACCGCTCATCTATGAGGATGTTCTGGTGACGGTATGCTGCCAGGGCAGGAACTTCACGGCAAAATATAAGGATGTTCTGCAGCCCGGTTATACTGCAAAACCTGTTCCGCTTGTGGAGCCGGAGAAGAACAAGGATGCGTCACTTCCGAAAAAGATGGAGCAAGGAATGGTTCTTCCGGTGGTATGGGCAGAGAAAAAGCAGGGCTTTACTTCACCGCCGAAAGTCTACACCGAAGATACCCTGCTGTCGGCCATGGAAACCGCAGGCAACAAGGAATTTGAAAAGGACACGGAGAAGAAAGGTCTGGGAACCCCTGCAACGCGCGCTGCGATTCTGGAAAAGCTGGTATCCGCCGGCTATGTGCAGCGTAAAGGCAAGCAGATGATTCCCACGGAGGACGGTGTGGCCGCGATCCGCAATATCCCGGACTACCTGAAATCTGCCAGCATGACAGCCGAATGGGAAAATGACCTGCTGCGGATGGAGCGCGGCGAGATCAAGCCCCATGATTTTATGCAGGGCATCCATGGATTGCTCGATAAGATGCTGGCTGACCTCCGGCAGATTCCTACCGTCGCGGCGGCTCCCTATTATAATAAGGTAAGCGTAGGAAGCTGCCCGGTCTGCGGAAATCCTGTGCATGAAAGTAAACTCAGCTTTTGCTGTGCAGACCGCAGCTGCAAATTTGCCCTCTGGAAAGAAAGCAGATACTTGTCCAACATGAGAAAAACGCTGGACAAGAAGATGGCGGTAGACCTTTTGAAGAAAGGGCGCACCCATGTAAAAGATTTCTATTCCACAAAGAAGGATAAGACATTCGCCGCTGACCTTGTGATGCGCGTCGAAGAGGGCCGCGCACAGTACAGTCTGGAATTTCCCAAAACACCGATGAAAACGAAAACGTAAAGGAGGTTTGACCCTTGCCACAGATTAACGATATTCGAGAATTGGCGCAGCAGAACGCCCGGTATGTCAGTAACTCGCCACAGGACTGGATGAGTTATCTGGATGTGGCGGCGCGGCTGTATCGCTATTCGTTCACCGATACGCTCCTGATCCACGCGCAGCGGCCTGATGCAACCGCCTGCGCAGAACTGGAACTCTGGAATCAGAAAATGAGCCGCTGGGTCAACCGTGGCGCAAAAGGCATCGCGCTTCTGGATGATACCGGACCGCGTACCAAGCTGCGGTATGTGTTCGATATTGCTGACACCCATCTGGTACGCGGCGGCAGAACACCGCTCTTATGGAATCTGGACAGCCACGAGCATGAGCAGATTATCCTAGACCATTTGGCAGATACCTATGGTTTATCCCAGACAGACAGCATGAATACTGCCCTGCTGGAACTGGCACAGCAGCTGACCGCCGACAATCTGGATGAAGCGATGGACGGTCTGGCCTATGAGGTGGCAGGAACTTTTCTGGAAGAACTGGACGAAGATAACATCCGTGTCCGCTTCCGGGAACTGATGACCAACAGTATTTTCTATACGCTTTCCCGCCGCTGCGGGCAGGAGCCTATAAATGTGCTGGACGATGATGACTTTATCCGTATCGTGGATTTCAACAAGCTGCCGGTACTGTCGTTCCTTGGCAACGCGGTTTCCGAACAGTGCGAAGCGGTTCTTTTTGACATTGGCCGAGAGATGCGGAAAATTTACAAAAAAGAAATCACGCAGCAGCTTGAAAAATCCGTTGACAGCTTGTATAATACCAATACGGACTTTAGCACGTTAAAGCACGAAACCGCAGAAAACACGACCAAAGGAGGACAAGAAAATGGAGTTGACGTATTACCGCAAGGGAGATTATCTGTTCCCGAATCTGGCCGTGAAGAACGAGCCGCAGATTATCGGGAAGTACGGGATGCTGCGCAGGACGTACCTGAAAGAGAACCGCAAGAACTGGTATCAGAGTATGCTGATGAGCGGCAAGCTGAACCAGCATCTGGCGCAGATCGAGGAAGCAGCGGAGAGTCGGGTGGAAACCCTGCTGGACAGCCTGAACGAGAAGTTTCCGGCACCGAGCAAGGAGAAAGACCCGCTGGCATGGGCGGCGCACCAGAACAACCTGACGACGATGGCCGAGGAGATCGTCTTGAAGGAATTGGTGTACAATTAACGGAACCGACAACGGAACAGAATTTGAGCGAAGCAGAGGAAGAAATTGCCTCTGCTTTTTCTTTTCCTGATTTGCCGACTGTGGAACAGCAGATCCGCGCCATTGAAGCACCGATCCGGGCGCGGTATGCGGACGAGATTGCACTTGATTCCGAAGTAGTCGATGAAATCCTGCGCACGGGCAGCAACCGCAGCAAAGGTCAGCTTCGTCTGATCTACAATTTCATGGTTGAGAAAACCCCGGAAGAATACACAGAGTTCGTAAAAAACGAATATGGTACGGGCGGCAAAGGCTTTGAAATTGTCGGTGCAAAGTATGCCGTCTGGTTCGATGATTTAGGAATGCGTATTGCAGCAGGCAGCACGGCAAAGGGCGGTACGATTGCCAATGCGTTTCTTTCGTGGGAGGATGTCAGCAACCGTATCCATGAACTGCTCCGGCAGGGCGAGTATGCGCCGCAGGCAGTTCTGGATGCTGCACGGCAGAACGCCTTACAGGAACACGCGCAGACGTTGGCTTATATGGAACGTGATTTGGCCGATGGTGTTGCCGAAGCAGTCTTTCAGGATACAGAAATCTTCAGGGGCGGTTTCCCGGAACTGACAGACAGGCTGGCAGGCTTGCTTGATGATACGAATTTTCTGACTGACCTAAACGACAGATTATCTGCGCTGGGGGAAGCCTACGCCGAAGATAAAGACCTGATGCGGATGCACTTTTATAAGCCGGATAAGGTGGCGGCGCTGTTCCACCAGTTTGCAAAACCTTATCAAAACTACTCGGCGCGGGATGGCTTTCACTGGAATGAGTACAAACGATTTATCACGGAAGATGAAATCAATGGATATTTCACGCGAGGTAGCAATTATTCGGACAGTCGGCTGGCAATCTATTCGTTCTTCCTGAATCATGAGGACAAGAAAGAGCGGGCTGACTTCCTGAAAGACCATTACGGAATCGGCGGCAGCAGCCATGCACTCTGCGGGGCAGACGATTCTCACGAAGATCACGATGGCAGGGGTATTGCTTTGGAGCGTGGCTCATACGGAAACCCGTATGCCAGCGTTCATCTGAACTGGAATCAGGCCGCAGGCCGGATTGACCAGCTTATCCGTGACAGTGAGTATTTGAAGCCGGCAGACTACTCCCGGATGCCTGCTTATGAGCGCGAGCGGATGGCAATGCGGGTGATGGGATTCTATCACCATCTGCCGAACGACGTGGAACGGCCTTATCTGCAAGACCTTTACCATGAAGAAGGACGAAAGGCTCTCGTTGAAAAGCTGGAAGCCCCTGAACAGGCGGTGGAACTGCTGGAGCAGATGGACAATGCACTGCTGTCCGTGCCGCTGGATTCGGGAGAATATGAGCGTAAGGCAGAATCCCTCTCTATCCTGCACCAATATGTCGAGGGAACGTACACGATTTTCCCGGAAAAGAAGAGGGCTGTTGAGATTGCGGTTCCTGAACAGGGGCAGATGTCCATGTTTGACTTCATGGAGCAGGAGCCGCAATCGAAAGAGCAGTCAACCGCCGCAGCGGTTGAGAAACCCCAAAAGGCAAAAGTCGTTGCGCGGTATCAGTCAACGGTGATGATGCAGGAGGGATATATCGAGGATATTGCAATTCTGCAATATCCTGATGGCAAGTTCTATAACCATTATAACTATGACGAAGAAAAGGGCACGGGTGCTGCAGAAACAGGGCCGTTTAACAGTCTGAATGATGCAAAGTCTGTCATTCGTCAAACGAGAGAAGATGCAAAAGCAGTAGAATCGTTTGAAAATCAGCCTAAGCAAACGTACAGCAGAGAAAACGGCAGTTTTCTGTATCTGGAAAACGACCATCTGTACCGCGTTGAGCGTTCTAATGCCTACGACGTTTATCTGAAAGATATGGAAAATTCGGCGGTGGCTGGCCGGGTCATTCCGTTACCGTCATATAGCGAAACGCTGGCGAAGAATCCGCTGAACGATTTCCTGAAACTGGATGCAGACCACACGCAGAAAGACAGCCGCTGCGTCTATAAAGAATGTCTGTACACGCTGCTGGAAAAGGTAGAGCGCAGCGAAATCTATCCGCTGCTGCGTGACCGCGATACCACCGAGGAAGAAGCGGAAAATCTGATTCGTGAGAAAATCGAGGATTTGTTTGCTTCCGGTGAGGTGGAAAATGCTACTTACTCCGAGGCTATCGACACATGGGCGCACTTTGGAGAGTGGATTCAGGAAGATATTTTCCAGCGCACCTATCAGGACGTTATTACGGACAGACGGGATGCCGTTGCACTGTATCAGGATAGCAAGGACGCACCGCAGTGGGTGCGCGGCATTATGGTTCCGTATGCAGCGGAAGAAAAGGCCGTTGAGCCGACCTTGCAGCCCCTGCCGCTGGATGAAGCCAACGAGTATAATGCGCTGAAAGAGCGTTACCCGGATGCTCTGGTCGGCTATGAGCAATACGGCAACTTTGAGTTCTACGGCGAGGATGCAAAGCGCGTTTCGGAACTGCTTGGCAGTAAGCTGTTGGAAAAAGAAACTGCACTCGGCAAAGTTGAGGTATCTGGTTTTTTGCGTGAACAGTGGATTTCGCAGGCGATGAAACTCTGGAAACAGGGGGAGAGCGTCTATCTGTCCGGCCAGCAGGAAGATGGAACCCATGCGCAGACAAAGTATTTCCGCAGAGAGGAATATCTGCCAGTCAATACCATCATTGAATTGGACGATAGAGAGTTCCGTGTGGATTCGGTCAACTTTGAGCAGGGAACGGTCAGCTTGCAGGACATGACCCTTGCGAAAGAAGCCCGGTATCCGATCTTCCGAACGGAACCGCTGGAGTACATTCGGCATCTGTACGAGCAGGCAGATGTGCCGATGGAAGAAGCGGTGGAAATCACGGTCTTTACTGCTCTGCACAATGCTGGTGTGGCCTACGAGGATTTTTCCCCGGAGCAGATGGATGTAATCTATTCGGTGGCAGAATCGGGCGGCGAGTTGGAAGAACTGCTGAATCCCGACTTCCCGCCGGAACAGATGCAGCTGATCGCAGATGTGCAGAACCGAACGGATGCCATCAGCCGTGCAGCAGCAGAGGAAGCCCTTGAACCGCTGATCCAGCAGCCTATGACTCCGGCAGAGGTCAACCATGCACGGCGGCAGCACAATCTTCCGCTGGACAGTGGAGCAGAAACGGAACATCCTGCACAGCTCAAACAGGAGCCTATGAACTTCCGTATTACGGACGATGATCTCGGCGCAGGAGGGCCGAAAACAAAGTATAAAGCCAATGTGGAAGCCATTCGGGTGCTGCAAACGCTGGATGCAGAGCAACGGCAGGCTACCGCAAAGGAGCAGGAGATTCTTTCCCGGTATGTGGGATGGGGCGGCATTCCGCAGGCGTTCGATGAAAGCAATGCGGAGTGGTCGAAAGAGTATGCCGAACTACAGTCCCTGCTCACGGCAGATGAGTATAAGGAAGCCCGCGCCAGTACCCTGAATGCGTTTTACACTTCTCCTACGGTCATCAAGGCAATGTATGAAGCCCTGGGCAATATGGGATTGTCCAAAGGCAATGTGCTGGAACCGTCCTGTGGTGTCGGCAATTTCATGGGTCTGGTGCCGGACAGCATGGAGAAGATTCGGATGTACGGCGTGGAGCTGGACAGCATTTCGGGCCGCATTGCACAGCAGTTGTACCAGAAAAACAAGATTGCGGTGCAAGGCTTTGAAACAATGCAGTTCCCGGACAGCTTCTTTGACTGTGTTGTGGGTAACGTACCCTTCGGCAATTACAAAGTGCCGGATAAGCGGTATGACCGCCACAATTTCCTCATCCACGATTATTTTATCGCCAAGAGCCTTGACCTTGTGCGTCCGGGCGGTGTGGTAGCAGTGGTAACGTCCAGCGGTACGATGGATAAAAAGGATTCCTCTGTCCGTGAGTATCTTTCTAACCGTGCCGATCTGGTAGGCGCGATTCGACTGCCGAACAATGCGTTCCAGCGCAATGCCAACACGGGCGTGGTTGCTGACATTCTGTTCCTGCAGAAGCGTGACCGTGCAGCGGTGGAGCGGGCTGACTGGGTGAATCTTGGTGAAACGCCGGAAGGATATTCCATCAACCAGTATTTTGCGCAGCATCCTGAGATGGTGCTGGGGGAAATCACCACCGAAAGCACTCAGTACGGCAAGCAGGAAACTACGGTCAAGCCCATCGAGGGCGCAGACCTTGCACAGCAGTTAAAAGAGGCGGTCCGCAACATCCAGGCTACCATCACAGAGCCGGAAATCTCCGACGATGAACTGGATGTGCAGGAAGAACCCATTCCGGCAGACCCAAGTGTGAAGAATTTCAGCTTCACGAACGTGGACGGGCAGATTTACTACCGCGAAAATTCTTTTATGAATAAGGTGGAACTGCCTGCCGTAACTGCAGAGCGAGTGCTGGGCATGATTGCTCTGCGGGAAACCACCCGGAAGCTGTTGGATTGTCAGCTGCATGATGGTTCGGATGCGGAAGTACAGCTTTTACAGAATGAACTGAAACAGCAGTACACCGCATTTAAGGCGCAGTATGGCCTTATCAACAGCACGGCCAACAAGCGAGCATTCCGACAGGACAGCAGCTATTGTCTGCTGGCATCACTGGAAATTCTGGATGAAGAGAAGAATCTCAAACGACTTGCCGATATTTTCACCAAACGTACCATCCGTAAGCCGGAGCCTGTTACCTCGGTGGATACACCCAGCGAAGCTCTGGCACTTTCCATTGGAGAAAAAGCAAAGGTGGATGTGCCGTTTATGGTGCAGCTCTGCGGTAAACCGGAACACGAGATCACGGATGAACTGGCAGGTGCGATTTTCCGAAATCCTGTGACACAGCAGTGGGAAACCTCGGACGAATACCTGTCCGGCAATGTTCGTGAAAAACTAGCCACGGCAGAAACCTTTGCGGCGAACCATGCAGAGTACCAGATCAATGTGGATTACCTGAAACGGGTACAGCCCAAAGACCTGGACGCTTCGGAAATCGAAGTGCGGCTGGGTGCGAACTGGGTGAAGCCGGAGTATATCACGCAGTTTATGAAAGAAGTGTTCAAAACACCGAACTACTATGCCGGGATTGACATTAAGGCAACCTATTCCGAAATTTCTGGTGCATGGAACATTTCGGGCAAGTCGCTGGATCGCGGCAATCCGCTTGTTACCAATACCTACGGAACAATGCGGGTCAATGCCTATAAGCTGCTGGAAGATGCACTGAACCTCCGGGATACCAAAATCTACGATACGATTCACGATGCGGATGGAAATCACCGTGTACTGAATAAGCAGGAAACCATGCTTGCACAGCAGGCACAGGAATCCATTCGGGAAGCGTTTAAGCAGTGGATTTTCAAGGATTTAGACCGCCGTGAGGATTTGTGTGCGACCTATAATCGGATTTTCAATGCGATTCGTCCCCGTGAGTACGATGGCAGTCATATTCGTTTCGAGGGCATGACCCCGGAAATCTCTCTGATGCCGCACCAGAAAAATGCGGTAGCGCACATTCTGTACGGCAACAATACGCTGCTGGCGCATTGCGTGGGCGCAGGCAAGACCTTCCAGATGATTGCTGCCGGCATGGAGAGCCGCAGGCTGGGCCTGTCGCAGAAAAATCTCTATGTGGTGCCGAACCACCTCACAGAGCAGTGGGGCGCAGATTTCCTGCGGCTCTATCCCAATGCCAATGTACTGGTGGCAACGAAAAAGGATTTTGAACCCAGCAATCGTAAGCAGTTCTGCTCCCGTATCGCAACCGGCGATTACGATGCCATCGTGATCGGTCATTCGCAGTTTGAACGAGTGCCGCTTTCCCCGGAACGACAGAAAGCCATTGTAGAACGTCAAATCGACGATATTACGCTGGCTCTGGCAGATGCCCGGAGTGAGGACAGCCGCAGTTTTACGGTCAAGCAGATGGAAAAAACAAAGAAAACACTGGAAGCAAAGCTGCAAAAGCTGAACGACCAGACGAGAAAGGATGATGTGGTTACATTTGAGGAACTTGGTGTGGATCGTCTGTTTGTGGACGAGTCGCATTTCTATAAAAATATGTTTCTCTACACAAAAATGCGAAATATCGCAGGTATCGCCCAGACCGATGCACAGAAGTCCAGCGATATGTTTGCAAAGTGTCAGTATCTGGACGAACTGACAGGTGGCAAGGGTGTGACCTTTGCAACCGGAACCCCGGTCAGCAACTCGATGGTGGAACTGTACACCATTATGCGGTATCTCCAGTACGACACCTTGCAGAAGATGGGACTGAGCCACTTCGATGATTGGGCGGCGTCCTTTGGTGAAACCGTTACGGCAATCGAGCTTTCCCCGGAAGGAACCGGCTACCGTGCGAAAACACGTTTTGCCCGGTTCTTCAATCTGCCGGAACTGATTTCTCTGTTCAAAGAGTCCGCAGATGTGCAGACAGCAGATATGCTGAACCTGCCTGTGCCGCAAGCAGAGTACATCAACGAAGTGCTGAAACCCAGCGAAACGCAGGAGGAAATGGTAAGTTCCTTTGCAGATCGCGCCGAAGCCGTGCGCAATGGCAATGTGAATCCCAGATTCGATAATATGCTCAAGATCACCAACGATGGCAGAAAATTGGCACTCGACCAGCGGCTTATAAATGATATGCTGCCGGACGAGCCGGAGAGTAAGGTGAATCGCTGTGTGGACAATGCGTTCAAGGTCTGGGAAAAATCTGTGCCGGACAAGGGAACACAGTTAATTTTCTGCGATTTATCGACACCAAAAGCCGATGGTACATTCAACGTCTACGATGATGTGCGGGAAAAATTGGTGGCGAGAGGTGTTCCCCGTGAAGAGGTGGCGTTTATTCATGAGTATAACACGGAAACAAAAAAGGCAGAACTTTTTGCAAAGGTACGCGCTGGACAGGTGCGTATCCTGATGGGGTCTACGCCGAAACTTGGCGCGGGAACCAATATTCAGGATCGGTTGATTGCCCTGCATCATCTGGACTGCCCATGGAAGCCGTCTGACCTGGAACAGCAGGAGGGGCGTATTCTTCGGCAGGGAAACCGGAATAAGCAGGTGAAAATCTATCGTTACGTCACTGAAAATACGTTTGATTCGTATATGTGGCAAATTCTGGAAAATAAGCAGAAGTTCATCTCGCAGATCATGACTTCCAAATCGCCTGTCCGTGCCTGCGACGATGTGGACGATACCGCGCTGTCTTATGCCGAAATCAAGGCACTGGCAACGGGCAATCCCTACATCAAGGAAAAGATGGACTTGGATATTCAGGTCAGCAAGCTGAAGCTGCTGAAAGCCAATCACACCAGTCAGATTTATAGTTTGGAATCGGAAATTGCGCGCCGCTATCCGCGAGAAATCGCTGTGGCACAGGGTCAGATCGAAGCCCTGAAAACCGATATGGAAGCGGCAAAACCGCTTCTGGCGCAGGACAAAGACCATTTTGCTATGGAAATCAGCGGCAAGTTGTATACCGAACGCAAGGAAGCAGGTGCAGCCATTATCGAGGCTTGCAAGGCTTTGAAAGCGGCTGGCACCGAGGGCAGGATCGGCAGCTACGGTGCGTTTGAACTGCATTCCCGGTTTGACAATTTCGATAAGGTGTTCCGATTGTCCATCAAGGGCGCGTGGAACTACTCAATGGAAGTGGGCAAAGACCCGCAGGGCAACATTCTGCGTGTTACCAATGCGCTGACAGGCATCGAAAGAGCATTGCCACAGGTGGAACGCAGACTGGAAACCTTGGAACAGCAGTTGGCGCAGGCAAAGGAAGAAGCCAAACGTCCTTTCACGCAGGAAGCGGAATTGGCCGAAAAATCTGCGCGCCTTGCAGAGCTGAATTCACTGCTCAACATGGACGAAAAGGGCAGTGAGGATGCACTGGGAGTGGATGAGGATGCAGCCGAAACCGAGGTTGCAGATAAGCCACGCCAGCCTGTGAACTATGCAGGCCGCGTTGCAGAGCGCAATGCGGACAATGTGCGGAAACCCTCTGTGCTGGCACAGCTTCATGCAAAACAGGCAGAGCGCAGCGCAGAACCGCAGAAAACCCAGAAGCGGAAAAGTCACGACATGGAACTGTAAATAGGATAACCCCGTTAGATCTCTGCAAGGAATCTAACGGGGTATTTTTGAACAAGGAGGGCATTTGCTGACATTAACACCGATCAATTTGAAAACGGCAAACGCATTTGTGCAGCAGTATCACCGCCACCATAAACCGACGCGAGGGCATAAATTTTCAATCGGCGTATCGGACAATGGCGCATTGGTGGGGGTTGCTATCTGCGGCAGACCTGTAGCGCGGCGGCTGGACGATGGCTATACGCTGGAAGTCAACCGTCTATGTACGAATGGAACGCCGAACGCTTGCAGTATTTTGTATGCGGCGGCATACCGTGCAGCACGGGCCATGGGCTACAACAAAGTTGTTACCTACATTCTGGATACGGAAAATGGTGCATCCCTGAAAGCTGCCGGGTACACCTGTGAGGGCAGAGCTGGAGGATTGGAATGGAACGGCGCAAAAGCACCGAAACAGGCCAACCAGTATCCGCGCCAGATGAAAACACGATGGGTCAAGAAAAAGGAGGGCTTGCATGGCAGTTGACCGCAAACAGCAGATGAAAGAAATCACGGAACGGCTGGAGCAGGGCGTAAAGGATATTTTTACATCGGAAATGTACACGACGTACCTGCGCACGATGGCAAAATTCCACAATTACAGCTTCAACAATACGCTGTTGATCGCTATGCAGCGGCCTGATGCCACACTGGTGGCAGGGTTTAACGCATGGAAGAATAAATTTAACCGTTACGTCAAAAAAGGCGAAAAGGGCATCCAGATCATTGCTCCGGCTCCCATCAAGGAAGTGGAAGAACGTGAGAAAATCGACAAGGATACGGGTCTGGCTGTGCTAAACGAAAACGGTGAACCAGAAATGGAACGTGTGGAGTATGTGGTTCCGCGTTTCCGCGTGACGACAGTCTTCGATGTTTCACAGACCGATGGGGAACCGATTCCGTCGCTGGAAGTGAACGAACTGACGGCCAGCGTCAAAGACTATGCGCTGCTTACGGCGGCAATCGAGCAGGTATCGCCTGTGCCGATGCGGTTTGATGAAATCGAAGGGGATGCCAAAGGCTATTACAGTGATGCCGACAAAGAAATCTGCATTCAGGTCGGCATGGGCGAGAGCCAGACCATAAAGACGATGATCCACGAGGTTGCTCATGCGATGCTGCATAACAGCGATTTCATGAAGCGGAACGGCGAGGAAAAAGACCAGCTTACCAAAGAAACAGAAGCGGAAAGCATTGCATTTACGGTTTGCTCGGCACTTGGCATTGATACGTCCGATTACTCTTTTCCGTATGTGGCGAGCTGGGCCAGCGGCAAGGAGATGAAGGAACTGAAAGATTCGATGGATACGATTCGATTGACCGCAGCTGACTTTCTGGAAAAGCTGGAAGCGGCAGTCACGGAAAGGAGCGCAGAGCGTATGACTGCGATGCAGTATGCGGAAAAGTTGATTGCCAATAAGGAGCAGGAAAAGACGATTTTCGATGATGAGCAGCGAAACCTTATCGTGAATTTTGCTTTCAAGCTGGATGACCGGGCAGCAACGGAAGAACTGGTGAACGGTATTGCAGCTGCACTGGCCGAGGATGACAAAGAAGAAGTCAACCGCCTGATGTACGAGACACAGGAGAAAATCGAAAATCTCCCGGATGGGATGATTGGTTTTTCGGAAATGCACGACTATGGCTACCGGAAAGATGATGTGCTGCCGCTGACGAAAGAAGGCGCACGGGAGTGGCATCGGCTGGGTGAGAGGATTTATCCACTGTTCCGTGATGGCACGGCAGGTGATTATGTAAGCCAAGAGGAAATCGAGCAGCACGATGGCATTTTCGGCATTAAGGCAGACGCATGGGATGCGATTCTGCTGGAGCAGCGGGAAGATTATGCAGAGAACGAGTATGCGCGCCCGGATTTTAAGCTGACAGTAATAAATCGTGAACAGGCTCTGCGGCTGTATGACGAGGGTAAACAGATTTATCTTGTCCGCATCAGCCCGTGGCCGATTCTTGTCACGGCGCGAGAGGAAATCGAGCGCGGAAGTGATACCTTCCAGATTGCAATAGCAGATTTGGAACAGGAGCGGAACATGACAGAACAGGAAAATATGCTGCTGTATGGCAGCGAAAAGCAGTTCGGTATTTATCAGATCACAGAGCGTGACCCGGAACACGACTACCGTTTCATGGGACTGGACTATGTGCAGAAGAAAGGCACGACAGTTGCCCGTGCAGATTATGACCTGATCTATGCCGCACCGCTTACGGACAAAGATACGCTGGATGGCATTTATGAACGGTTCAATATCCAGCGTCCGGCAGACTTTACAGGGCATTCGCTGTCGGTTAGTGATGTAGTGGTACTCAATGATGGCAGTACGGTCAAAGCCTACTATGTGGACAGTATCGGTTTTGCGGAACTGCCGGATTTTTTCAAGGAAAGGAGTATGGATTTGCAGAAAGAGAACCTTTTGAACGAAAAATTGCAGGAAATCGAAATCTTTGATAAGTCTGGTCTTTTCAGCAATGGCCGACTGCGGGATGAAGATGTGCCGGAGGGCTTATATCGCTATGATCTGCGCGGCTCGGACTATGACCCAGGCCAGCCCATTACAGTGGAGAAAACGGTGGTGGTGAACCATGCGGCATCTGTTCTGATGGCCGAAGAACTTGACCTTGGCGCAGAGGGGCGGCTGGAACTTGGCGAGGAGGGACTGAACTTCACAGGCGCAGAGTTGACCGTGCGAGAGTTTATGGAGGAACAGCAGCAGAAAAGAAGTGGTCTGATCCACGGCGATTCCGACCACATCGCAGTCGAGGGGCATATCGGCACATGGTATGCTGTTGATGAAACGGAGATTGGTGGCGAGAAGTTCTTTCTGCTGGAGCATGAGGAACACGGTGACATGGCGGCCTGCGTTGCAGTCAATGAGCAGGGCAAGCTGGTGGCAGAGGATTTGTGGAACGGCTTCGATGACGAATTTCTGGATGCGGTAAAAGAGTATCTTTCTGAAAAATGGAATATGCCGAAAAAAGAAGATGTGGTATCGGAGATCATTGAAAAGGCTGTGCCTGTGCCGGACAACAGCGCGCAGGACTATTCGGATGTGCCTGTCTACTATGAGCCGTTCAGCTATGCCAAAGAAAATGACGAGGTGGATTTATACCGCACTTCCTATCGGCTGAACAGCGAGTGTAAGCAGGCAATCCATGAAGCGATTGCGGACAATTATGATGGGATGTACCTTGGCGATGGTGCAGTCGATCAGGTGGTGCGGCAGTACGGTATGGAGCGCGTGGGCTACATTCTGGCGAATACTCTGCACCATAAAAGCTACGATGGCCGCTTTTCTCACGGCAATAAGGAATGGGCAGAGCAGGTCAGCACCCCGGAGCATAATGCAGACCGCATGACCTTCCGCACAGACTGGGTGGTTGACAGCCACCCGGCTATTCTGGATAGCTTTGTGACGATGTTCCGGGAAGAACAGGAAGCGCAGAAAGAACAGGAACAGCCTTTCGTAAAGCAGTTCTATGTGGTCGAAAATTTGCAGGCCGCGCCTTTGAAAATTGAGCGGTTCGGAAATCTCGACGATGCAATGTCGCAGTATCAGGCACTTCCGAACCATTACATGAAAGCCTTGGGCGTGGAGAAGAATCCTGATCCGCTGCCGGGTTCACTGGATGTTTTGCAGTGCAGGAACGGCATTGACACCATCGTAGAGGACTATAAAACGGTTCCGGGCTGGGATAACCCGTATATCCAGAATCATGTTGTCCAGCCGTTGCAGGGGGCGTTAGCCGTGCAGGATGTGGAGTTGGCATACGAATTGCCGGATGCCTATTTTCACATTCAGACCTGTGACGATGGCTTCGACTATACCTTATATAATAAGGACTTCACGGAACGGGATGGCGGTGTCCTTGAAACGGATGGAGATAAGTCTGTACAGGAGGCTATGACGGAGCTGCTGGCAGAGTTCGGCTGCGATGCGGCAGAGGGTAAAGTCATGGATGCGGCAGAACTGCGGGAACAGGCTGATACGGCGGCTGAACAGCAGGCAGAAGTTTTGAAAGAAAAACTCGCTGCAGAAAGACCTGCACCGGAAGAAACGCTCAGCTTTTACGTTGCGGAGTGCTTGGAGTTTACATTTGCGGGAGAGTTCCACGATCATATGACCATGGAAGAAGCCTTGGAAGCCTATGACAAGATTCCGTCCGAACGAATGAACGCCGACAAGTGCATTGGATTCTGCATCGAGGAAGATGGAGGCTTTGTAGGAATGTATGAGCTGGTCGTGAACGATAAAGTGCAGCGCGAGAATATCAATTCCATCAACTACTTCAGGGATGATAAGCTGGTGCAGCAGGCTATTTCCGATATGGAAAAACTGATGGAGGCACGGCAGAAGAGCAAGGAGCAGGAACGCAGCAGTACGAAAAAGTCTGTTCTGGATGCTCTGCGCAGCCTGAAAGCAAAGAAGCAGGAGCAGCCGGCGCAGGAACAGGATAAGCCGAAAAAAGCAAAATCGAAAGGAATGGAATTATGATGAATGTGCGTTTTGATGAACTGGAACTGATGCTGGTGGCGATGTTTGAGCAGCCGACGCTCAGGGATACGATTCAGGTGTTGACGGAGATCCAGCCGTTTGTGGCAGAGGATGCAGAGATGGCTGCGCTCGTTCAGCAGACCATCCCGAAGATGCAGCAGTTGAATGAGCAGCAGTTCAAGGGGCTGGAGTTGGAGTGGCATAGGCCGGAGGATGATGCAGGAAAATGAGTTCAGATATATTTGTGATTTACCAGATCGACAATTCCGAGAAGAATCGTGAGTATCGCTGCCGCAGCTACGAATACCAGATTCAGCATGGCTTTATGATAACCGCAGACAATTATGGTACGGGCTATTCTGGTACGGCTACGCGAGGAATGGGCGCGGAAGCGATTCGTAAAAAGATGGAAAGCATTAACCCGGACAAATTCAAAATTAGAAAATTTGGGGTCAGTGATGTAATCGGATTGACTGAGGCAGGCAAAACCTCTTTTTTCTATGTTGATAAGGATAGGCTGGTGAGATTCAACGGCTTTTTCCCAAAGCCCCAGAGTGGCACATACCTGATTCTTGATGAGGGCGGCTATCAGGTGGCAGGACAAAAAGGTACATGGCTTGTATCGGACGAAGTGGAGGTCGATGGACAGCGGTTTGTTCAGATGAGAAGTGAGCAGACGAATAATCCGCCGCCGAGCATTATTCTCCACGAGAGCGGAGCCTTTGTGACGCAGACAGCTTTAGGTTTCGATGGAGAAGCTACCAGAAAGATGAGTGCTTTTTTACAAAGCCCAAAGCCTGAACTGCTACACCACCAGAAGTTCTTTGAAAACGGTACAGCGGAACGCGCCAAAGAATCCGGCACAGAGCAAAACTACAATATGATAGATGGCTGCGTCAATAATGTGCCGAAAAAGCCCCGGCGCATTGGTGGCAGGTGGTCGGTGCTGGATCGGCTGCATATTAAGCAGGCTGAGCGGCGACAAAAAGACAATGCACCGCAGCAGGAGCAGGAAAGAAGTCGAAAAAGTTAAAATGCCGTAATGTCGTTGAGATGGCTTCCCCCAAAAGGAGGCCATCTTTTTTGCGTTAGAGTCGTAATGTAAAAAACTTTTTTACATTACGATTGATTTCCCGAAGCTGATGGTATATAATAATAGCAGAAGGGAGAGATGAAAAATGCGTTTTGATGAACTTTTTGAAATGAGAAAACTGACAGGAACAAAATTAAAGGACTATATTCGCAGCAATGGATTCTCAAAAGTATCGTTCTGCAAGAAAACAGAGATTTCTCGCCCTACTTTAGATAAGATTTTGAATGGCGAGATAGATAGCAAAAGCACGTTCGATAAGCACTTGAACAAGATTCTTACCAGTTTGAGCATTGACCCGGATACTTTGATGGGATTTTCACCGAGAGTGCAAAGTGTAGATGCCGTGTACTCGCAGAATGCGCCGATTGATTATCAGATGAATGATAAGGCAAAAATGGAGTACGATCTGTTGCAGGATATTCTAAACCTTTGCAGTGTTTATTATTAAAGGCGGAAGGCTATGAGTGAGCGAATTACAGCAGCCAACTTAGATGAAGTTATCAAAAGGAACGAAGTTATCGAGGAACAGATGAAGCAGAGTGCTTCGCTTATCTGGTCAAAATACAATCCGATGCAGATAAATTCTCCGATACAGTTGGCGTTACAGATTTTAAGACCATATGGTTTGATACAGCTGCCGATTGATAATCGCTATTTAAGCGGAGCAATTTTTGTTCGGGATGGAAAACGAATCCCCTTGATAAATACGGCACTTCCGAGAGCAAATCAGTATTTTACGGCATGGCATGAAATTTATCATCTATTGTTTGATGAAGTTTCTTTTGACGCATATAATTCCGTTGCCATTAACCTAGCATGCCCAACATCTTTAATTCCGAAATCCTGATTGATGCCAGTTT
>ENA-UEQW01000577-UEQW01000577.1-human-gut-metagenome-genome-assembly--contig:-NODE-577-length-34134-cov-7.553983_pt1 | contig 34134 bp, 23 predicted proteins | sample MGYA00242947_ERZ507947 | MGnify/ENA primary metagenome ERZ507947 (study PRJEB26167, sample SAMN06115421) | human gut metagenome | host: Homo sapiens | place: China:Guizhou | collected 2015-03-17... | reverse complement strand
CACTTGCTTTACTAAAAAAAGGAATAATGAAATTAGTAGAGCGAAAGAGAATAGCACATTTAATATTTCTTTCTCTTTTTGATTTGACAAATAGGGAGCAGCAGTTTGAGTTGAATGAATGGATTGAAAAACGGAAAGAGAATCAAGAGCTTTTAAAACGTTTAGAGAATTCTACGTATCAGTCTCAGCGTTATTCGGCATATTCCGAATTTGATGCGCTTGAAGGGTGGAAGAAAGTAGAACCTCGTTTAAGAAAAAGGAGTAAAAGATTGTTTTATCGTTTTATTCCTTATGCGGCAGTTCTACTTGCAACTATAGGTATCGTGACATTTTTGTATACCGGATCATTTGTTCACAGGGAGATCGATAACAGGCATGGAGTTACCACATTACCTTCGGGGGTACGGTTAGTGTTGGAAGATGGGAGAACATTGGAGTTGAATACGAGCCGGAGTGTTGGGAATGATTCTGTTGCTGGGATTTTAGAAAATGATGGACAACGACTTGTTTACAAACATTCCAAGTATGCTGTTATCCCTCAACGGCATTTGTTGCAGATTCCACGGGGAGCAGAGTATATGTTGGTGTTATCGGATGGTACGAAAGTATGGTTAAATGCTGAAACAGAATTGAGTTATCCTAGTTTTTTTTCAGGAGAAAGTCGTAAGGTTCATTTAAAAGGAGAAGCTTATTTTGAGGTGACATCCGATGCTTCAATGCCTTTTATTGTAGAAACGGATCGTATGCAGGTAAATGTTTTGGGCACGTCTTTTAATGTTTCGGCTTATCCGGGGGAAGTACAGCATACCACACTGGTGGAAGGAAAAGTTCGAGCTCTGTCAGATGGGACGAGTGTGGAGTTAATGCCTGGGGAACAAGCACTGCTTACGGATAGTGGGATAACCGTGCAGACTGTGGATGTCAATAATTATGTGGGATGGAAGGAGAAAAGGTTTGTATTCAAAAATAGACCGATAGAAGAGGTCGTACGAGAGTTAGAACGCTGGTATGATGTTCATTTTGTAATTTCTCGGGAAGTGCAAGGAATTCGTTTAACGGCTAATTTACCAAAGTATGAAGATGTTGATAAAATATTGGATATTATCGAGGACATAGCTCAAGTAAAATACGAAATAAATGGAGGTGAAATTATTATAAAATCAGAACAAAGAAAAACAGGAAAGTATTAGCACTACTTCCCTGTAATTGATCAATTAAAGTACCCTATTGGCGTAGGGCATAATATTAATTCAAAGACAAAGTTATGAAAAAGAATCAAGAATTTGACGTTGGAAGAAATTCTTATGTCGTTAAAAAGATTTGTTTGATGATGAAACTACTCGTGTGTTTATTGACATTGGGGTTTTCAACGGTACTGGGAAATACCCATGCACAAGTGAAATTGAGTTTGTCCATGACAAACGCTACGTTACCGGAGGTGTTTGAAGAAATAACCCGGCAGACCGGTTATCATTTTGCCTATAGTGATAATCTGTTGGAAAAGCAGAAAAAGGTAACGGTGTCTTTTAGTAAAACTGATTTAGAAGTTGTATTGAAAGAGTGTCTGAAGGAGACAGGATTGGGGTATCGTGTAGAAGATAGGATTGTGATGATTTCTTCAAAGTTCTTGCCCGTTGAAGAAGAGCCCGTTAAACGGGAACTTCGCGGAGTGGTTCGGGACAAGGAAGGATTGCCTTTACCGGGAGTTACTGTCATGATAAAAGGGACTACTCAAGGCGTGGCTACCTATCATGATGGAACGTTCGGCCTCATGATTACTAAAGGGGAAAAGATTACTTTGGTTTTCTCATTTGTGGGAATGCAAACCAAGGAAGTTGTAGTGAGTGATGCGGATAAAATGTTAGAAGTTATACTTGAAGCTGTTGTTGAGGATTTACAAGAGGTGGTTGTTACGGGATACTCTGTTTTACCTAAAGAACGATCTACGGGATCGATTAACGTGATTTCCAAGCAACAATTGGATAAACCGGCAACTAATTTCGCTTCACGATTGATAGGTACTACGGCAGGACTTGCTTCAACTCTTGATGCTGAAGGAAATCCGACATTTGAAATTCGGGGACAAACCTCCTTGTATGCTAATGCACAACCTTTACTTGTGGTTGATGGATTTCCTGTGGAAGGAGGTTTTAATAGTATTAATCCGAATGATGTTGCCAGTGTGACGATCTTGAAAGATGCTGCCGCTGCTTCTATCTGGGGAGCACGGGCTGCTAATGGTGTGATCGTCGTGACAACAAAAAAAGCCGAAGCTGGGAATCGTTTGAAAATAGAGTTGAGTGCTTTTGTGAAAGTCAGTCCCAAACTGGATCTTGATTATATCAATCCCTTGGCTAGTTCGTTGGAAACGATTGATTACGAGGTGAAAGGTTTTGATCGTTGGGGGACAATTCAAAATAACGGTAACTTGCAACAGGATTATTATCGGGCCTATTCTCAAGGATTGACTGCATTGAATGAGCATCGCCTTGGGAATATATCTGAGAAGGATCGGGATGATATTTTAAATTCTTTAAGAAAGAATGATAACCGAGACCAGATTCGGCGTTATATGTTGGCAGTGCCTTTTAGCCAGCAATACAATCTTACGATTTCCAGTGCTTCACAACGTAGCAATAATGTATTATCATTGATGTTCTCGGACCATCAATCTCGGTTTAAAAATACGGATTCTCAAGAATACATGTTGAATTATCGTAATATGGCAGAGGTTACGAAGTGGATGGATTTTAGTCTTTCTGGTATGTTGCATTATAGTAAGGATAATAATAACGGTTGTTCTTTAACGGATATTCAGAATCTTTCCCCTTATGATATGCTAAAAGATGAGGCAGGGAATTATACGAATGTGATTCGTGATTATTATCAACCAATTATTGATAATCAAGTTCCTGTCGATAGATTCCCTTATTCGGATTGGAGTTATAACCCGTTAGTAGAAATGAATAATCGAGATCTTACGACTCAACTCCTGAACGTCCGATTGCAGGCTGGGGTGACGCTAAAGCTTATGAAGGGGTTTACTTATGATGCTAAATTTCAATATGAATTACTACAAAATGAAACGCGTAATTTATATAAAGAAGGCTCTTTCTATGTTCGGAATATGGTGAATACGTCATCTACCTGGAATAAGGCGAGCAATACGATCACTCCGAATCTGATGAACGGGGAAATACTCGATGAAAGACAAGTACGAACAACGGGATATAATTTACGTAATCAGTTAAATTTTAGCCGGAGATTTGATAAGCATGAGATTGATGCTATCGTGGGAACAGAGATTAGTAATTCCATCACTAAAGGTACAATTTCTCCAACAGTTTACGGTTACAATGATGACCGTTTAACCGTAGGGGCGTTCCTTAACGGGACAACAGTGACAGATTGGATGGGATATAGTAAATCGTTTGCGTACACACCGACTTACTCTTACCTTACGAGCCGTTATTTTTCTTTGTATGGAAATTTAGCTTATACTTTCGATGGCAAATATACTTTATCGGGTAGTGTCCGTACGGATGCTTCAAATTTAATCACGGATGATCCGTCGTATCGTTACTCTCCTTTCTGGTCGGTAGGTATGCGTTGGCAATTATATCGGGAGAAATTCATGGATAATATCGAATGGTTGGATCGTTTGACCTTGCGTGTCACTTACGGGTACAATGGAAATGTAGACAGCAGTACATCCTTTAAACCTCTTATTTCATTACAATCTACCCCGGATTTGTACACGGATGATGTGGTGGCGACGATTGCCAGTTTCGGAAATCCAACTCTCCGTTGGGAAAAGGTGGGTACACTTAATGTTGGATTTGATTATTCTCTGTTTGAAGGTAAGTTGTTCGGAAAATTGGATTTATACCAGAAAAAAGGAAAAGATTTGTTGGCGACAATATCCATCCCTTCTATTAATGGTACCACAAGTCAAAAGTTTAATAATGCAGCTATGCAGAATCATGGAATCGAACTGGAAGTTGGAACAACTATTCCAATCACGGAAAATATCACTTGGTTTGGAAATTTGAACTTTGCATGGAATCGTAATAAGATTACAAAACTTTTCCGCCAGAATTATCTTTCTTCCGATTTGGCTTATGGAGATGCAACCAGTGCTTACGTGGAGGGGAAAAATTCACAAACTCTTTGGGCATACAAGTATGCAGGCGTTTATAATGTAGGAACTGACGATTCTCCGAATTGGCAGCCTATGATACAGGGACCGGATGCAGAAACTCGTTTTGCCCTTTCAGACGGATGGCCAATCGGGGATGCAACTACTTATATGTTGGATATGGGAACTAAAGTAGCACCTTACACGCTGGGTTTTACCAATCAGTTTAGAATTTATGATTTTGATTTTTCTTTTATTATTACCGGAAAATTCGGTCATGTCTTTAATCATCATTCGTTCAATTATCCAAATGTTACCTCCAAATCTTTACCTAATGCGAGGTATTCTGAGGTGTTGAATTGTGATCCGATGAAGATGTTACCTTTGCCTCAGAATGATGTAGAAAGAACATACAGTAATTGGTTTACCATGTACAAGAGTATGGATTATTTGGCAGATAATGCCAATCATGTTCGTTTGCAGGAAATTAACCTAAGCTATAATGTTCCGTCCCGTTTGTTGAGTAAGATTGGTCTTTCAGCTTTGCGTGTTTATGCACAGGCTAACAATCTGTTTGTGATTACGAATAACAAATATAATGAAGATCCTGAAAACCCGTTGGGGACTTATCGCTTACAAGCTCAGTATACCTTTGGATTTAAGTTGGATTTCTAAAACATGAGGCCATGAAAAAAGTAACTGAATTATTAAAAAAAGTAACGTTAATCGTTTGTGGAATCCTGTTGTTTACAGCGTGTGATGATTATTTGGATGAATTACCTTCCAAGAGTTCTCGTCTTCCTGTTACTAAAATAGAGCAATTGGATGCGATTTTAGCTAAATATCAGGATTTTTGTATAGAAGCTAATAAAGCGGCTTTTTGTGGGCATGATGATTTTGGTTTTCCGATAGCACTATATGATGCACAGCCTATGTTTTTCCCCGGACCCAACCAGATTCTGCAAAGTTATTTATGGGATTTTGAAAATTTGGAGAAGGCAGGAAGTGATGTATTCTGGGGAGGAAACGGGTACAATCAAGCGGGAGAATATAGTAAAATATTCCGTGCGAATATGGTGCTTGCTGGGTTAGATAATGTTGAAGGAAGTCGTGAGGATAAAGCCCGGTTAAAAGCGGAAGCTCATTTTATAAGGGCTTACAGTCATTGGAATTTGGTTAACACGTATTGTTTACCTTACACGGAGGCGACAAAAGCAGAACCCGGTTTGCCTTTGAAAAAGTTCACGAGTTTTGAAGAATCAGCCGCTCGAGCTACGCTTGAAGATACGTATAAATTCATCGAGTCTGATTTGCAGGAGGCGTTAAAATGTCAGACGGCTTTGGTGCAAGCCGGAAAGCCTAAACATTGGCGGGCAAATACGGCAGGCATTAATGGTTTTGCTGCTCGGTACTACTTGAACCGGAATGATTATGTGAATGCGTTGAAATATGCCGATAATGTGTTGTCAGAGTATAACACATTGGTGGATTACAATACGGAAATGGGGGAAGAAGATGCGATGGGATTCGGGATTTATTTTCCAACAACTTTTGATTGGGATACGGATGTTTATACCAAACGGATCGAATGGAAAGAGACACTATACATGAGATATCTTTATGCATCAAGTGTGGATGGTCTCTATTTCCCCAGTCAGGATTTGCAAGATCTGTATGATAAGGAACATGATCTTCGTTATAAATATCATTTCGTGGAAGGTGTTATGGATATGTATCGTTGTGACTATTCTTATCCGGTGTATGTTTTTTTCTCGATGACTCATATGCCTAGTGGACCGAGTACTGCCGAAATGTATCTTATTAAAGCAGAATGTCTGGCTCGCCAAGGTGATTACATGTTGGCGATGGAAACGTTAAATACGTTGAGAGCTAAACGTATGCTTCCGGGAGAATGGGTGAAATTGCAGGCAAATAATCCGGCAGAAGCCATTCGGCACATTTTAGAAGAAAGACGTCGGGAAATGCCTTTTGCCCAACGTTGGTTTGATTTGCGACGGTTAAATAATAACGAAGATCCCAATGATGATGTAGAGGCTGTTTCCCGTACTTTCTATCGGGTCAGTTCGACAGCTATTTATAGTAAGGAGGCTCCGGTTACTTATACTTTGGAAAAGAATTCCCGTAAGTATGCTTTCCCTATTAATCAGAATGAAATAGAGGTATCAAATGGTGAGATGAAACAAAACACGTATTAAAATGAAAAACTTGGTATTATATTCTTTTTATACAATAATCATTGCTTGGTGTTGTGCTAGTTGTGCAAAAAACGTTACAACTGTAGAAGGCAATATCGGATCGGAATGGAGTGGTAAAACTATTTATTTACAATTGATTAATGAGGAAAAAATGATTCCGGAGATCATTGATTCTACAACGATTCATGAAGGCCACTTCTTTTTTGAACAACAGGCTCGTGAGCCACAAACTGCTTTATTGAGTATTGTTGATCAACATAAAGCGGTATGGACTTCCCAGTTTATTTTAGAAAAGGGAGATATTAAGATTATTGGAAATGAGCAAGGAGGTGTGCGAATTTCTGGTACTCCGAATAATGAGTTATTGCAAGAGTATTTGAATCATTGGTATGTCCCATTCAATAAAATGAAGCAAATATCCAACGAAGTATCTCGTCTGGAAAAAGTAGGGCAGTTAACGTCAGCCGTGTATGATTCGTTAGATAGAATCAGTAGTGGTTATATGCGGGAGATGCGTTTGCTTGCATTGGAGTTTGTTAAAGAAAATATCAATACCCCTGCAGGTAGGAGTCAGGTCATGGAGATAGTGGGACTTCCAGAACGTTTGCTGGTAGAGATCCCGGAGAAGGCAGATTCTGTTAGTTTACGTCATCCGTTAGTACGACAGATCGTGAAACGGGTTAATACTTACAATGCTGTTGCTGTAGGGAAAACCTATCAAGATGCAATAGTTCTTGATGTTCAAAATCAAGAAGCTCATTTGTCTGATTATATGGGGCAAGGTAAGTATGTCCTGATTGATTTTTGGGCTTCATGGTGTAAGCCTTGTTGTGCCGAAATGCCTGAGTTAAAACGATTGTACGATCAATATAAACAACAAGGATTTGAAATTATCGGGATCTCTTTGGAGCAAGATAAAGATTCATGGAAAGCAAAAATAGAAGAATTACAGATGGATTGGCCACAACTACTTGATGTGAAAGAAGAAGCCGCTCGTAAATATGTTGTTGGTGCTATACCCCATACCGTGTTGATCGATCCTTCCGGGGTTATTATCGCTAAAAATTTGAGAGGAAAAGAACTAGAAGAAAAAATAGCACAAAGTATAAAAAGCAATGATTAGAATGAAAAAGTATATTGTCTTATTTTTATTGTTTGGTGGAATCGTAAGTACAACCAACGCCCAAATTAAAATACAGGGGACCGTTAAACATTACAAAGGAGAATGTTTGACTCTATCGTATTACGAGGGAAAGCATGAATTGATAGACACGCTTCAAGTAGGGAAAAGCGGTAAGTTTGTCTATCAGCATGATCAACATCTTCCGGCTTCGTTATCTGTAATGGAGCAGAAAACCCCTCTTTACTTGGAACCGGGTGATCAGTTTAGTGTCGTGATTGATTTGAAAAAAGAAGGTAGCGAGCGTGTTATTTTTAAAGGAGATCGGTCGGCTGAGAATAATTACCAATATGCGATGTCTCAATTAGCTTCTTTACAGGAAGAACTGGTGTCTGGGGAATATGTTGCTTTTAAAGATTACCAAAAAAAGTTAGATGAGAAAGCCCGTATTGCTCAAGAACGGTTGGAGAAGGTTGCAGATGAGCAGATTCGGGAAAAATGGACTCGTTTGCAAAATGTAATACCATTGTATATGGGATTGGATTATTATGGAATCGTGCATCGGGTTAATCCGGATAAAGTCGTTGTAGATCCGGACTTTACCACTTTTGTACAAAGTATTGATTTGAATGATCGTAACCGGGTGGATTACAATGTGATTTTTGGAGTTATTAATTGGTATTTGGATAAAGCTGATAAAACAGATACCCGTGATCGGTCTATTCGTTATCTTGAGAGGGTGGAAAAGATGATCACTGATCGGCAAATTAGGAACGAACATGCCACTGCTTATATGAATTGGAGATTAAAAGGGAAGAAAGTAACTAATATGCAGGAAGTTTTTGATAAATATAAAACAGTTTGTACCGATACAGCTTCGATTGCGGCTTGTCAGGAAAAACTGAATGTATATCTGAACTATTTTAAGATTCGCAATGGGATAGAGGCTCCCGACTTTGAAATGGTGGATGTAAACGGACAAAAATATCGTTTGTCTGACTTTCGGGGAAAGATGGTATATATTGATGTTTGGGCTACATGGTGTGCTCCCTGTAAAGCGGAAATCCCTCATGTGGCAGCGTTACACGAGGAATTCAAAAATGATGACCGGATTGTGTTTATAAGCATCTCGGTTGACACTAGAGCTAAGGTTTGGAAAAAGATGGTTGAGGAGAAGAACTTGGCTTGGCAACAATTTATAGTGGAAGGAGGAACGAATTCTTTTTTCTATAAGCAATATGCGATTGAATTTATTCCTCGTTTTATGTTGATTGATAAAAATGGGATAATTGTTGAAGTCGATTATATGAAGCCTTCTGTCCTCGGATGCGCTAATCATATAAAATCTATATTGGACAAGTAAAACAAAGGCGGGGTGATCCTCGCCTTTGTTGAATATATATAAATTTAATTGAAGAAACCCACGGTTCAGTATATGAACTTCCCGAGTTCGCTGATAATCGTGAGCTTATTACCTTTCCCCTCCTCGTTGTCGTAACAACGGCCAACGATTTGGGCATCAATATTAAAGCTTTTGGAGATGGCGATAATGTCATCGGCAATCTCTTCGTCCACGTAGATCTCCATGCGGTGGCCCATGTTGAACACCTTGTACATCTCTTCCCACGGGGTCCCCGATTGTTCTTGAATCAACTTGAACAAGGGAGGAACGGGGAACATATTATCCTTCACGATGTGCATGTTCTCTACGAAATTCATGACCTTGGTTTGGGCTCCACCTGAACAGTGAACCATGCCGTGGATTTGTTTCCGGTACTTGTCAAGCACCTGCTTGATTACCGGGATATATGTACGGGTCGGGGATAGCACCAGTTTCCCGGCATCAATTCCTAAGCCTGCGATTTCGTCTGTCAGTTTGCATTTTCCGGAATAAACGAGCTCTTCCGGTACGGAGTTATCATAGCTTTCTGGGTACTTTTCGGCCAAGTACTTGGCAAATACGTCGTGTCGGGCAGAGGTCAGGCCATTGGAACCCATTCCACCATTGTATTCTGTCTCGTAGGAGGCTTGCCCGTATGATGAAAGTCCAACGATTACATCTCCCGCTTTGATCCGGTCGTTTGAGATCACATCTGAGCGTTTCATCCGGCAAGTTACAGTAGAATCCACGATAATAGTTCTTACAAGGTCTCCTACATCTGCGGTTTCTCCCCCGGTAGAATAGATATTGACACCTAATTTCCGGTATTCCTCGATCAGCTCTTCCGTCCCATTGATAATGGCGGCAATTACTTCTCCGGGAATTAATTTTTTATTTCTTCCAATGGTAGAAGAGAGTAAGATATTATCCACTGCTCCCACGCACAGTAAATCATCGATATTCATAATCAAGGCATCCTGTGCGATCCCTTTCCACACGGATAGATCTCCGGTTTCTTTCCAATACATGTAGGCAAGTGAAGATTTTGTCCCGGCCCCGTCGGCGTGCATGATGTTACAGTAGCTTTTCTGTCCTCCGAGGTAATCGGGGATGATCTTACAGAAAGCTTTCGGGAAAATACCTTTGTCGATGTTCTTTATGGCATTATGCACATCTTCTTTGGATGCAGACACTCCTCGTTGGTTATATCTTTCGTCTTTTCTCATAACAATTGAAAATTGAAAATTGAAAATTGAAAATGAATGCTTTTTGTGCATATTCAAATTCAATCGTTCAAATTATCTTGATGTTAGCACTGACTTATTATCTCTGCGCAAAGGTAGATATAATTTTCAATTTTCAATTTTCAATTTTCAATTAATTGCTCGTTTATCCAGTAATTCCATGAAACGTTCCTTGTAAGAATCAGAAATAGGGATATAGAGTTTTCCGAACACGATGCGATTACGTTCGATGGTTTTAATTTTATTGATATTGACGATATAGGAACGGTGTACCCGGATGAATATATCCCCGGGAAGATGATCCTCGATACTCTTCATGCTCATCAGCGTGAGGATGCCGCCCTCCTTATCTTCGGTTTGGATGCGAATGTAATCCTTCAAACCTTCGATGTAGAGAATGTCTTTCAACTGGATTTGAATCAGTTTGTAGTCGCTTTTCACGAAAATAGAATCCGGCACATTAGCGGAAACGTTCTCTGCCCGGCTCATCTCGATCCACCGTAAGGCCTTCGTGGCTGCCCGGAGAAATTCCGTGTAGTTGAATGGTTTCAGCAGATAGTCTAGCGCATCAACCCGAAAGCCTTCCAGTGCGTACTGTTCGAAAGCGGTGGTGAATATGATTTTCACTTTGTTGCCCACGAGCCGGGACAGTTCTAACCCGTTGAGTTCGGGCATCTGGATATCTAGAAAAACCAGATCTATCGGCTCTTCCTCTATGACGGAAAGCGCTTTCACGGCACTATCGCATTGTGCGACCAAATGTAGGAACGGAGTTCGGCTCACGTAACTCTCTAACAAATCCAAGGCTAACGGTTCATCATCCACGATGAGGCAATTCAGAGTCATATCCTTTCGTTTTAAAGTTGAATAAGTAGTTCCGTGATAAATCGGTCGTTAAGGGTTTCTGCTTTAAAAATATATTTTCCCGGGTAGAGTAATTCCAGACGGCGTTTTAAGTTCGTTAACCCGATACCGGAACCACTCCGGTCATTATCTTTTTTCGGATAGTTACTGTTCTCCACGAGACAGTTAAGCCGGTTATTTCCCTGTAATTCGAATTTGATGTTGATAAATGATTCTTGCGTGCTGCTAACCCCATGTTTAAATGCGTTTTCGATCAGAGGGATAAACAAGAGCGGGGCAATCATGGCCCCGTTGCCTCTTTCCGGGATGGAAACTTCCAGTCGTGTACTCTTGGGCAAGCGGAGGCTCATTAGCTCGATATAGCTTTTCATGAACTCGAATTCTTTATCTACCAACACGAAATGCTGGTTGTTCTCGTATAAGACGTGACGCAGCATACGGCTGAGATCATGGACGGCATACTGGGCCTTGTCTTGGTTGATAGCGATAAGCGAGTAGATATTATTTAACGTGTTGAATAAAAAGTGCGGATTCAGTTGGCTCTTTAAGTTTTGAAGTTCTGCCTCGGCCTGTGCCTTCTTTAGTTCTTGCTTCTCGTTCTCTGTTTCATACCATCCTCCGGTCATTTTGATCGCCACGCTAAGGGCGACAGTCAGTGCCATGAGCATCATGTCCCGGGCGATAAACACGTATCGGGGAGGTTTCGGTAAGGAAGCCTGTAATTCTTTCATGGTTTCTGGAACGGGTTCTGACAAATGTTTCCGGTGAAAGTCCTGCCAGAAATGAAGGCTGACTCCCAAAAGCATCACGAGAACGATATTACTTAAAATGAATGTTGATACTTTTCGGCGGAAAAGTTGTCGTTCGATCAGCCAGAGGAAATTAGTGTAAAATATAATAAGGCAACTTAACGGGACAAAACAATACCCCAAATATCTATTCAAGGTAATCGAAACACCTTCTCCGCGATAGAAGAAAAAGGGAAGAGCAAAGAATATACCCCATCCAAGCACATGGATAGCTCCCGTTAATATCTTCTTGTTTCTAGTCTTTTGCATTATATCATCTTTCTCCACTTGCAAAGGTAATAAAAAGTTACAAGTTATAGGCTTGCAAGTTACAAGTTTATGGAAGAAGTTCTGTCGAACCGGTAACTTGTAAACTTGCAGCCTATAACTGCCGGATTTCCCGGCAATCTATTCGTATCGTATTGCATCAATCGGGTTTAGCTGGGATGCCTTTTGTGCCGGATACCAGCCAAAGAATATTCCGGTAACTGTGCAGACCAGGAAGGAAAGCACGACAGAATACATCTGAATGTATACGGGCCATCCGATAACGTATTTAATAATAAGTGATGAACCGATTCCAAGGAATACCCCGATAATACCTCCCGTGACGCTGATAATGACCGCCTCGATAAGGAATTGGAATAGAATATGTCGTCCTTTTGCCCCGATAGACATACGGAGACCGATCTCCCGGGTTCGTTCGGTGACAGACACGTACATGATGTTCATGATTCCGATACCACCGACAAGCAATGATATACCGGCAATACAGGCTAACAGCACGGTCATCAAGTCGGTTGTCGTGCTCATCATGGAGCTGAGTTCTTCTTGCGAGCGCACGTGAAAATCGTCTTCATCCCCCGCGGCTATTTTGTGATTCTGACGTAGGATAGCAGATATTTCCTCGATAGCCTCTTCCGAATCGTCCTCCGTGACGGCCGAAGCGAATATTCCTTGAATATAGGTGATGGCCAACAGGCGTTTCTGGATCGTGGTATAGGGTGCGATAATCATATCATCCTGATCTTGTCCCATGGAGTTATATCCTTTGGGGGTTAAGACCCCGATAATTCGGAAAGGAGTTTTGTTGAACCGGATGGTCTTTCCCAGCGGTTCTTCTCCTTTCGTGAATAGGTTATCGACAACGGTTTGTCCCACGATACATACTTTTGCCGAAGTTTTGATGTCGTGATCCGTGAACATTTCGCCTTCTCCCACGCTGAACTTCCGGATGTCAAGATAATCTTGATTTACTCCATAGATAGTTGTCGGGGCATTATTGGCTCCGTATATCACCTGACCGCTTGAATTGACGGAAGGGGTACATTTGTCTATCAAGTCCACGTCACGAACGATCGCCTCGTAATCCTCCAGTTTCAGTGTCTGCATACTGCTGGCACTTTGACGGACGCCCCCGAACTTCCCGTTCCCGGGATGGATCATGATCATGTTGGACCCCATCTCCGATATTTGGTCACGAATGCTACGTTTTGAACCTTGCCCGATAGCCAGCATGGAAATCACGGATCCAACCCCGATAATGATTCCCAACATGGTCAGAAATCCCCGAAACTTGTTGTTAGCCAAGGCTCGTAAAGCTATTCGTATTAAATTTGCGTAGTTCATGTGTTAATTTTAGATTTATGATGTTAGATTTTAGATTGAACCACCTCTCACTTTCAGGTAACAATTCATACTAAATTCTAAATTTTAAATTCTACATTTTAATCATTCTCCTTCGGTAGCGAATCCAGTACTTTTTTGGCCGAGGCCACGTTTGGGTTAACCGTGTCTTCCGTGATGTGACCATCCCGCAGAACGATATTTCGACTACTGAACTGGGCAATTTCGGGATTATGGGTTACGAATATAATGGTTCTTCCTTCTGCGTGAAGGCGTTGAAAGAGCGTGAGAATTTCAAAGGAAGTACGGGAGTCCAAGTTTCCCGTAGCCTCGTCGGCAAGCAGGATCACCGGGTCGTTTACGATCGCCCGGGCGATGGCAACACGTTGTTGCTGTCCTCCGGACATCTGATTGGAACGATGATTGATCCGGTCGCTTAGACCCACGGCTTTTAAAGCTTCCATCGCTTTTTCCCGACGCTCCCGGGATGAAACGGCTGGGTTGTAAAGTAACGGTAATTCCACATTTTCCAAGGCTGTCGTTTTGGGTAACAGATTGTATGATTGGAACACGAATCCGATCTTGCGATTTCTCAGTGTGGCCCTGTCATTTTTCCCCATATCCCGGACTGCAATCCCATCGAGATAATAGTCCCCCGAGGTGGGTGTGTCGAGACATCCGAGGATATTGAGCAAGGTGGATTTCCCGGAACCACTCGTACCCATTATCGTCACGAACTCTCCGGCACGGATCGAGAATGATATACCGCGCAAAGCATGAACGGTTTCAGATCCGACCTTAAAATCCCTCCTCAGGTTTTCTATTTTTATAATATCATTTGCCATGATTTCAAACTTATACGATGATTATTTTTTCTTTTGTCCCGGACGCGGTGGCATGAACGGATTGGATTCCTCGCTACCTCCTTGAGGGGCTATCTTTTTACCGCGTTCAATACCCACGATTAGGCGGGAACCTTCCTGTATCCCCTCTTTCACTTCCGTGTATATTCCGTCGCTGACCCCCACTTTGATCACTTTGGGAACAATGCCTTCTGCCGTTTGCAACCAAACCACTTTTTCTCCTCTTCCTGCTTGTGGAACTTGTGGGGTTTGCGGATTTGCTGGGTCAGTTTCCGGGGTAAAGCGGAAAGCTTTTAACGGGGCTAGCAGAATGTCGTTTTTCTCCATCGTGTAAACCGTGATATTTGCGGTCAGTCCCGGTTTCAGTTTTAATTCGGGATTCGGGGCATCAATAACTACCTCATAAGTTACCACGTTAGACTCTGTGGTCGGATTCAATCGTACCTGAGTCACGTCTCCCTCGAACGTGTCATCCGGGAAAGCGTCAACCGTGAACGTTACGCGTTGCCCTTCGAGCACCTGACCGATGTCGGCCTCGTCCACGTTAGCGATTACTTGCATCTTACGCAAATCGTTAGCAATCGTGAACATGGTCGGGGTTTCGAAACTGGCGGCAACCGTTTGTCCCTCTTCCACTTCTCTGGATAAAACTACGCCATCGATTGGCGAGTAAATTGTGGCATATTCAAGATTTGATTGTGCTTTTACCAGCGTGGCTTGTGCTTTTTCGTAAGCTTGTTGTGCTTTCTCGTACAAGTATAATGCTTCTTCGTATTCTGTTTCGCTAATTAAATTTTTTTCATGTAACTGGCGCAGGCGTTTGAAGTTTTTATCCTGGTATTCGAATTCACTTTTGCTTGATTTTAGATTCGCCATTTCGGATCTCAGTTCGGCTTCCAGTAGTTTCCTGTCTAGTTCGGCGAGTAATTGTCCTTTTTTCACGACAGAATTGTAATCCGCGTAAATGTGTGAAATCGTTCCGGAAACTTGAGTACCCACGTCTACTTTGGTGATTGGCTCTATCGTTCCCGTGGCAGTCACCGTGTTATTGATGGAGCCTTTTTTCAGTTCGACAGTCTCGTACGCTATCACTTTTTTATCTCCCGAACGGAAGAAGAAAAAGGCCCCGACAATAACGGCTATGATGATGATTATGGTAACAATCTTTTTCATGTTGTTCTATAATTAATATTTTACATTAGATTTCGATAGGTTGATTGCGGTAGAAATTGAGTAGCTTGAGTGAAAGAATCGCCTCGAACTTTGCTTGAATCTGTTCCTGCAAAGCCGAAAGATAATTGTTCTTCTCCGTGAGCAGTTCCACCGTATTTTTCATGCCGGCATTGAATTGTTCTTGAACGAGGTTATAACTCATCGAGGCCGATTTCACGCTGTTCGTGGCTGCCACATATCTGCTTTGCGCTGAGATTACATTCTGGTGGAGAGTCTCTACCGTTTTCCACAATTCCTTGCGGGTATTCAATTCTTCCAGACGGGCTGTTTCCGTTTGTAATTTTGCTTTTTCAACAGCTGATTTAACCTGGCGATTTTTAGAAATGGGGATACTGATATTGATCCCCACATTCTCGTTTAGTCGATTATTTAGTTGCTTTGAAAAAGAGTGGTCTGATTTCGAGTCATGATTCGTCCCCACGGATGCGCTAAGTGAAATGTTGGGTAAACGATCACCTGCCGCAATCTTTTCTTCCAACTGGGATGATTCCACGTTTAACTGGCTATTCTTCATCTCCGGCATAGTTTCTAGGGCTACCTGATAAACTTCCATGAGGGAGGGCGCCGGGGTGAGTACCTGGGTATCCTCCAGTTCCGGGAAATAGACTTCAAAACTATCCGTTGGTTCCAATTCCAATAATTGTTTTAGTTGTAATTTATTTAAAGTGAGAGTATTCTCTGCCATTGTCACGTTGTACTGATCGTTGCTGTATTGTGCTTCAATTTGGGCGTAATCGCTGGCAGCAATTGAACCGGCAGCCAGTAATTCTTTGGAACGTGCCAACTGGGCGGCAGAGGTTTCCAACGTTTGCCGGTTGGTTTTTAGCGATTCATTCGCGTAAAGTATTTGCAGGTAGGCCTCTGTGACGGCAATTTCAATGTCGTTCTCAGCCATGTTTACCTGATACTCCTGTGCCGTGTTCGTGATTTGTTGTTGACGGATGGAGCGGGTTAATTTGCCTCCGTTGTAAATCGTCAGTCCCCCGTTTAGGGTGTAACTACCCGTGTAGGCGCTCTGTGATTTAAATGTACCATTTGTTTGTTCTGTTTTTTGGTGTCCCCAACCTTGAGAACTACTGAATGTCAACGAGGGAAAAAGTTGTGCTTTCGCCTGTAACAAATCCACGTTAGCGCTTTGTTGCGTTACTTTTGCCGATTGCACCTGGATGTTATTTTTCCGGGCATAATCGATACAATCCTTCAAATTCCAGGAAGAAGTGGGCTTTTCCTGTGAAAAGCCCACTAAGGACGGAATGATTATAAAAAGGATGGTTGCAATGTTCGTTTGTATATTCATCTTGTTTTCTTTTTTTGCTTTTTACAAAGATATAAGGTGTTGAAAGCGAATACAATTAATTTAGATGTTGAGATTTTTTTTCTCGATGAATAAGTGTTTTTTCTCGACGAGAGGGTATTATTTTGGGGGGAGAGCTTCGTAAACTTTGGGCTATGTCATCGTTATACTTTCGTTTACCTTGATTTTTATGAATTTATTCATTACTTTAGGACGGAATTATGAGAAAGTTGTGTTTTGTGTAAAATTCTAATCTAACAAATTTATGAAAAAAGTGACTCTTGTATTTGTCGCGGTTGCTGTTTTATGCGGGATGATTTGTTTCTGTACGAATGGTGTATCTGAAAAAGAGACAAAAAAAAGTTTAATGATTGAGGTACCTGTTCCCGAACGTCCCGCGGGACAAAAGGATGTAGTGAATTTAGTAACGCCGAAACTGGATACCGTGCGGGTTGGGTTTATCGGTTTGGGAATGCGGGGACCCGGTGCCGTGGAGCGGTTTTTACATATTCCCGGAACGAAGGTGGTTGCCTTGTCTGATATTCGTCCGGAACAAGTGGAGAAATGTCAGGGTATTTTGAGGAAAGCGGGAGCTCCGGAGGCTGCCGGTTATTCCGGGAGTGAGGATGCTTGGAAGCAACTTTGCGAACGGGATGATATTGATTTAGTGTATATTGTAACCGATTGGCTACATCATACCCCGATGGCTTTGTATGCCATGGAGCACGGGAAACACGTGGCGATTGAGGTGCCTGCCGCCATGAATATGGAGGAGATTTGGGCATTGATTAATATGGCAGAGAAGAAACAGTTACATTGCATGATGTTAGAGAATTGCGTGTATGATTTCTTTGAGTTGACGACGTTGAATATGGCACAACAAGGGGTATTTGGCGAAATCCTGCATGTGGAAGGAGCTTATATCCATAATTTGGAGGAATTCTGGCCTTATTACTGGAACAATTGGCGTATGGATTATAACCGGAAACACAGGGGAGATGTTTATGCTACTCACGGTATGGGACCGGCTTGCCAGTTGCTGGATATTCACCGGGGTGACAAGATGAATTACTTGGTATGTATGGACACGAAGGCCGTTTCTGCCCCCGAGTATTTGAAGAACAAGACCGGGGAAGAGGTGAAAGACTTCAAGAACGGGGATCACACGATCACCTTGATCCGTACGGAAAACGGGAAAACCATCCAGATTCAGCATGACGTGGTCTCTCCTCGTCCGTATAGCCGGATGTACCAGTTGACGGGAACAAAAGGATTCGCCAACAAGTATCCGGTTTCGGGATACGCTTTGAAACCGACACAAGTTTCATCGGATGTGGCTCCCGATCATGAGAATTTGAATTCACACGGGTTTGTTCCGGAGAATGTGAAGAAGGCTTTGATGGAAAAATATAAACACCCGATTCAGATCGAATTGGAAGAGCAAGCCAAGAAAGTCGGGGGACATGGTGGAATGGATTTTATCATGGATTACCGTTTGGTATATTGTTTACGGAACGGACTACCGTTGGATATGGACGTGTACGATTTAGCAGAATGGTGTTGTTTGGGTGAGCTGACAGCTCTTTCGCTAGAGAATAACAGTGCTCCCGTGGCGATTCCTGATTTCACCCGCGGAGGTTGGAACAAGACGAAAGGGTATCGTCACGCGATGGTGAAATAGATTTTTTTAATGACTACCTCCCCCAACCCCTCCTTACACAGGAGGGGAAACCGCTTGGTAATCAACCCTCCCCCTGTGTAAGGGGAGTTGGAGGGGGTAGTTTGTTAATTCGGAATAAGACTTATTCGACAGAGCCTTTATTTCTGTAGCATATTTTATTTTTCCAATGCTTTCTTGATCTGTCGTTTTGCCAATGTCAGCGGGGCCAACGAACAAGGTCCGTTCACACAACCTCCGTCACAAGCCATCACTTCAACAAACTGAGCTTCCGGTTTCTTCACCATAGTTTTCAGTAAAGTTTGGTTCTTCTTATCAAGTCCCTCGATAGCGAGAGTCGTGTAACCATTTCCAACAGCTTCTACAATGGCATTGCGAACACCTCCGGCTTGGGCATATCCGCGGGAGAATTTCGTTACTTCCGGATTCAAGGGTAATTCTTCACAATTTTCCGGATTGATATCATAAGCTACCATGAATGCACCCAACTCTTCGAAGCTCATCACGTAGTCCACTTCCGGAACATACATTTCAGCCTCGTAACGTTTAGCCAGACACGGGCCGATGAATACGACTTCGGCATCCGGATGTTGTTCTTTTACCCGGCGGGCGGCGTACACCATCGGGCTACGGGTGTCGGAAACGAACGGTTTTACCATGGGGGCGTGTTTGTCCACCCAACCCACGTATGCCGGGCAGCAAGAAGTAGTCATGAAAGGTTTTCCTTCTTCCATGCGTTCCAAGAACTCGGCAGCCTCGTTACGCGAGGTATCTTCTGCTCCTAAGGCAACTTCTACCACGTCATCGAAACCGATGGCCTTGATGGCGGAAAGAATCTGTCCCGGAGTCGCGTTGAACTGTCCGTAGATAGCCGGAGCCGGTATAGCGATGATTTTCTTGTCCGGAGCGGTAATACCCTTGTACACGTCGATCACTTTGGAACGTTCCATGATGGCCCCGTAGGGACAAGTTTGCATACATTTCCCGCAATAGATACATTTATCTTTATCGATGTGCTCGGTGCCGTCTTCCCCTTTGGTAATTGCCTTTACCGGGCAAACATCCTCGCAAGGTACGGGCGTGTACACGATCGCGTGGTAAGGACAAACTTTAGAGCATAGTCCGCAACCCACGCAGTCTTCTTGCGTGATGCAAGCTTTACCCCCCTTGAAAGAGATGGCTGCTTTCGGGCAGTTCATCAAGCAGGGACGCCCTTCGCAACCGCGACACATGTTGGTCACGAAATACTGGGATTGCATACAAGCACTACAAGCCTCGTGAACCACGGAAAGAATATTCTCTTTCGTGTTCTTGTTGTCAAGTGCTTTCTGTGCGAATTCAGACAAGGGGATCAGGTCAATTTCCTCGTCCGTGATCTCGAAGCCCAAGATGGAAATAATCTTATGCTTCAAGATGTAGCGATCTTTATGCACGCAACACTTGATCGGTCTTTTATTTTTGGGGCGCATTTCTACTGGAATGTACTTCACCCCATCTACTAGATTTTCTTCCTTTAAAAGTTTTACAATTCTAATCAGTAACTCACGTTTCGTGAGCATAGCAAAATTGTCATATAACATTTCTTACTTCCTCTTTAACGATTTGTATTAAACTATTTTTACTAACGCCAGCAATACGTTTTCCATTTACTTCAATAAACGGTGGGGCTTGTTCACTTTCGCCACACTCTAAACAGGGAGAATAGCTTATATTAAGATGTTCGAGGATATTTTGGGGAAGAGATTCAATCACATCTCTCAACTCTGCGCCACCCATGACATAACACATGGTGCCCACGCATATTTTTACATTTACTTTTTTCATCATGTTGTGAGTTGGTTTTGTTTTTGATTTCATTCCCTAAATATACATAATCTCTACATCTTTCAAATACTTTGTCTCCAATAAAAATTTTATTTTTTTGACCACGTTCCTCCGGATCTCCAACTCCACGGGGAGATTGGGATCTTGGTGTGCCGTGTTGATACGGGTTCCCACGAGTAACGTGATCTTATCACTATTCAACAACATTCTCACCATCATTTCTGCCGGTCCGGCTTCCCGACGGTGGTCAATATCTCCTTCCGTCAGGATGCGTTCCACCTTACCTAGCGTCAGGATTCCTTCGGTGACAAGATCAACGCCATCCATCTTGGAGATGGGAGGGAGCTCTTTGTCCACGATGTTCATGTCGACTTCCATTTTCGTTCCCAGTTCACGGGAGATAATGGTTGCCGTGGTTCCCCCGCACAGGATCTTTTTCCCTTGAAATTCCCGAACCCGGTTAGCCAGGTATTTATCGTTCTTTTCGTCGTAGGGAGGACCCGTACACACAAGCAAGTTACGGGGTTTTCGCATATAGATAACACAACAACTCGTGTCGTCCTTCAACGAGTAACCGTCGTTCTTTTCCGCTTGATTCACTATTTTATGTGCCAATTCCTTGGCCGATATATCATTGTATTGATTTACCAAGTTTGCAATATACTCCTTTGCCCCGTCTTCCCAGCCAAAGGGCATTTTAGCCGTGCCCATTCCGGATTGGCTCACCCCGTCACTGAAGAAGATAATCCGGTCTTCTTTTTCCAGCGTGAACTCGGAAATCCACAGGAACGTGTTCTCAAGGTCTTCCCGTTCCACCGGGATTTTTTCCTTGGATATGCTGACGAAACGCCCATTCCGGTACAAATAGTAGGAGGGAGTTTCATACTCTATAATTTTCACGTTACCGAAACAATCGATGTCACAGATGCAAAAGGTCGAATAACTGATCTTTCTCACCATGTCTTTCGGTAAGGTATTCATGATCGAGGTGGAGGTGCGCAGGATGCTCTCGTTCATGGCGGTAAAATTCATGGCCATGGTTGCCGTCATCGTGGATAGGACACAGGCTTTGATCCCGCTTCCCAAACCATCTGACAGCACGCTGATAACACGCCCTTCGCCTTTTAATTTTTGAGACATGAAGCAATCCCCGCAGACCACGTTGCCCGCTTTATTCTTCTGGAAGAAGTCAACCTCGATGAAATTACCGTTGTTTCTCAAGACAAATGAAATTAGAGTGGTTTCTTTTGATCATTTTTCTTGTAAGCCTCCATCACGGTGCGTAACGTGGCATCCGTGAACGCGGCATTTTCCCCGAGCAAACAAGCTACTTGCTGGACGGTTTCCATGTGTTTCTTGATTACCTCCTGGGTCTTTTCAAGCATCCATTCCTTACGGACGTAAGGTTCGCGTAAATCTTGCAATAACCCGAAAACCAACCGGTGAGGTTGTATATTGTAGATGGATATAATCCATGTCCGGTCTTCTTCCCGAACCTGCCGTTCGATAATTTCCTTTCCGGTTGTCAACACGGCACGGAACAAGTCCTCGTAGGAACAGATGTTTTTCAGTGCCACCCCGTTTAATCCGGGATCGACCTCGTAAATGGAGGCAATGTCCTCTCCCATGAGCGTGGCGCAGGATTGATTCATGTCCACTACTTTCAATTCCGAGTTGACGAGTAACACTCCGGCCGGAATCTTCTGGAGAAGTACAGTGGCCTTGTCATGTGCAATTTTTCTCATGTAAGATACACACATGTTCTCTTCAGCCCGTCCTTCCAGCATGGCAATGGCGAAGTCGCGACAAGTGTCGTAGCCGCAACCACTACAATTTAATTCATCCTCCGGTCCGGTTTTACCCACGACGGCCATGGCCTGTTTGATCTCCTCTTCCGTGTAGGAATGATCTTGCACGTGGGGGTCTTTACAGAACAGAATCTGCAAATCGATATTTTTGAAATCATCCTTGGGATTCCCCAATTCCGATTGATGAATAATCTCGTATCTTTTCAAGGCGGGGGATATATGGCTTAATTTGGCAGGCCCGTTGATACATCCGCCCTTACAAGCCAGTAATTCCAAGAAAATGGAATCGTTCTCCCGGTGCGCATCCAACTCTTTCAACACGTCTTTCACCGTAGAAAGCTCCGAGAAAGCCATGTGATGTATTTGTTTTTTGCCTTCGTGCATTCCTTTTAGCATCCCTCCTTCAATGGGGTAGTAAGCGCCCATGCCGGAACGGTAAGGAACAAAACAGGCTTCCGGCTGATGCGGTGCGATATTTTTCAAGTTGATGTCGGATTGCTCAAACCATTTTTTCAAGTCTTTGAACGTGATCACCACGTCAATGAGGTTGTTAAAATAGTCGGCTTCCAGTTTTTTGCAGATACAAGGACCTGCAAACACGATTTTCACGTCCTCCCCGTACAATTGTTTCAAAATCTTGGCGTGAGCCAGCATGGGAGAAATAATCGGGGTAATAAAACGCACGTGTTCCGGGGAATATTTCCGGATGTATTCAACGACAACCGGACAAGCCGAGGAGATGTACACGCCACTCTCGGCTTCTTCCAAGAATTTTTCAGTCCTATCCGTGACAATTTCAGCTCCTAACGCGGTTTCCGATACACTTGTGAACCCCAACCGCTTGATGGCAGCAATCAACACGCTGGAATGAATCCCTTCGAATTCACTCACGTACGAGGGGGCCAGTGATAGAATGACTTTCGGGTTTTGCGTCAAGGTCAATTTCGCACGGGTTAACCCGTCACGAATTTTTTTAGCCCCTGTCGGGCATACTTGCGTGCAATGCCCGCAGTAGATGCAACGGTCTTCAATGATGGATGCCTGGTTGTTTTCCATCCGGATTGCCTTCACGGGGCATTCCCGGATACATTTGTAGCAATCCTGACAATTGTCCGGTTCTGTATAGATGGGTCTTAGTTGCATGGGAACTCTTCTTGTAAGATTTTGTACAAACGCGATAGATTTACTTCTTCATACACTTTGTCATCGATCCGGATAATAGGCCCCTTGCTACACAATTCTTCACACAAGTGCCCGCAGAAATCGATATCTGCTTCCAAGTTGTTTTCACTCAGATATTTCTTGATTGCACCGAGGTTGGTATTGTTCCCCCGGGAAAAACAAGAACTTCCTAAACAGATTCTGATCTGACGCTTTGGCATACTTGTAATTGTTCGATTATCCTATTGCTGCTTTTTATGCTGCAAAAGTAGAATATTTATTGTTATAAACCCAATTATATTGCAACTTTAATATTGATATCTCATTTTTACTTTCAAATTGTAACTTTTTTATGCTATTGAAGGGAAATCGCGTGTACATTGCAATACCTGTAAGCGTATCTTTTATCTAGCGCACAAAAAAAATAGCTCCTTTTTACGGGAGCTATTTTTGTATGAACTTGAAATATGTTTATTTCTTCTCTTCTGCTTTCTTCTTGAATCTTCTAGCCAAGTCGAAAGAAATAGGAGTTGCGATGAACAGTGATGAATATGTACCGACAATGATACCTACTAACAAGGCGAAAATGAATCCCTTGATAGATGCACCACCGAAAATGAATATCGCTAACAACACGACGATGGTTGACAATGAAGTACTGAACGTACGACGTAGCGTGGAGTTCAACGCATCATTTACTACTTGTTCATCGTCCCGTTTCGGGTATAGTCTGCGGTACTCACGGATACGGTCGAATACAACCACGGTATCGTTGATGGTGTAACCCACAACCGTCAATACGGCAGCGATAAAGGATTGGTCAACCTCCAAAGAGAACGGCAACAGGCCAGCAAACAAGGAGAAGGCTCCGATTACGATGATCGTGTTGTGAGCCAAGCCGACAACAGCTCCGGCACCATATTGCCATTTTGAGAATCGTACCATGATGTAGATAAAGATACCGACCAAGGCAAACAATACCGACCAAACGGCAGCTCTTGTCATGTCTTCTGCCACGGCAGGTCCGATTTTTTGGGTCTGTTGTAAGTTCACGCTACGGAATGTTTCGTAATCCGTTCCGGCAGGAAGCATCTCCTGTAACCCGACATATAATAATGAGTCAACATTTGCATCAACATCAGCTCCGGTTTCAGCAATCCGGTATTTCGTGGTGATCTTCACGTTGTTTGCAGTTCCCACGGTCTTCACCTCGGGAGCACTTCCGTAAACACCTGCCAGTTTCTCGGCAACATCACCCACATGTACATCTTGTGCGAAAGTTACGGTATAAGTTCTACCTCCCACGAAGTCGATACCTTTATCCAAACCTCTGGTGAACAGGGATATGAAACAAAGTAGGATTACGATACCTGAAAGCGTGTAACTGATTTTCCGTTTTTGCAAGAACGGGAATTTAGTATTTCTCAACCAATCTGCAGTAAACGAGGTTGTGAAGGTAACATTGTCACTCTTGGATGCAGCTCTTTCAAGGATCAGACGAGTGATGAAGATAGCTGTGAACAGTGAAGAAAGGATACCGATAATCAATGTGGTTGCGAAACCTTTGATCGGGCCTTCTCCGAAGTAGTACAGGATAAATCCGGTTAATAACGTCGTCAACTGACCGTCGATAATAGCCGAGTATGCATTACTGTAACCTTCCTTGATAGCAAGTTTCAAGCCTTTTCCGGCTCTGATTTCCTCTTGAATACGTTCGTAAATCAACACGTTGGCGTCGACAGCCATACCCATGGTCAACACGATACCGGCGATACCGGGTAAGGTCAGCACGGCTCCGATGGATGCAAGAATACCAAACAAGAAGAACAAGTTGGCAAGCAACGCGATGTCAGCGGCCAAACCGGCACTCTTGCTATAGAAGAATAACATGTAGGCCAATACCAACACGAACGCGATGATGAATGACCACATACCGGATTGAATAGCTTCTTGTCCCAATGATGCTCCTACCACCTCGTCCGCGATGATACGTGCGGGTGCAGGTAATTTACCGGATTTCAAGATATTTGCAAGGTCACCTGCTTCTTTCACGTCAAAACGTCCGGAAATTTGAGAGCTACCTCCCTTGATTTCATCGTTTACGTTAGGAGAAGATGCAACCATACCGTCAAGCACGATAGCGATGCAACGTCCGATATTATCTTTCGTTAAGCGAGCCCATGTTTTGGTCCCCTCGCCGTTCATTTGCATGGAAACCACCGGACGACCTTGTTGATCGTAGTCTTGTCTTGCATCGATTACAGCATCTCCTTCAAGCGGAGCTTTGCCGTTACGAGTGGTAATCTTGATAGCATGTAAAGGAACCATACCGTTTACAGCTTTCATTTCCCACAATAAGCGTGCGTTTCTGGGGAAAGCTGATCTTACTTGCGGTAATCTTAAATAGGCGTTGATTTTAGCCGTATCTTTTATGTTGGCATATCCGATGGTTGAACCTCCAACGGGTTGTCCTTGCTGGGTCATGTTGGGCGACAATACGGCAAAAAGCGGGTGCTCTTTCTGGTATTCGGCCATGCTGCTTACCGTTTTCAAAGAATCGGATTCGCCTTTGATCGCGTCCAGAATAGCAGATTCCTTATCTTGTTCTTGTGCCGTTTCGCTTACTTGTGTGGTTGTTTCTTCATTTACTACATTGGAAACTTGTGCGTCAAGAACCTCTTTTAGTTTTTGATCTGCAGCAGCCAAATAGTTGATGAATGCATCTTCTCCGGCATCTTGTCCTTTCGCGTTGTCGAATGTTTCATAGAATTCCAATGCAGCAGTTCCTTGCAACAACTCTCTCACACGTTGCGGTTCTTTGATACCCGGCAACTCGATAACGATTCTTCCGGAGATGTCGGCTTTACGGATATTGGGTTGAGCGACACCAAAACGGTCGATACGAGTACGAAGAATGTTGAACGTGTTGTCGATTGCTCCGTCAGCTTCTTTGCGGATCACGTCAAGAACTTCCTTGTTGGTGGCTCCAACCTTGATCTTTTCTTTCATTTCGTGCGTACCGAAAATAGCCGGGGATGCCAGTTGCGCTCCCGGGGCAATCTTTTCGAAAGCCTCACCGAAAAGAGTCACGAAGTCTTTCGGACTGGAAACTCTCATCTTCACGGCTTCCTCTATCGCCTGATTGAAAGCGGGATCCGTGCTGTGGTTTGCCAGACTTTTTACCACGTCTACCACGTCAACTTCCATGGTTACGTTCATACCTCCCTTCAAGTCCAAACCGAGGTTAAGTTCCAGTTCCTTACATTCCTTGTAAGTGAATTTGGCTAAACCGAGGAAATTGTAGACGGGTTGGTTCGCAACCGAATCTAAATACTCTTTCTCTTTAATAGGGTTACCGTTGGCGAACTCCTTCGCCGCGTTCTCTACCTGGTTGGTTTTATAAGTAAAAAACAACTGATAAAGACTCACCAATGCCAAAGCAACAGCGAGTAGTGTAATCGCTCCTTTATTCTGCATCTGTTTAATGAATTTATAATTACTTAAGCTTCAATTCTTCTTTTAACACATATTTAGTGCGCAAAAGTATAACAATTTTTTCAAAATTACTATACAATTAGGCAGATACTTTTAATGTTAACGCCTTATTTCCATAATCAATGACCGCCTCGTGCCTGACAAGAAAGTCGCTTCCCAACAATCCGGCAATCCTGCGCTGCAGGTGTTTGTCGTATAGAGAGTTCACGTACTGCAAGTCGATGACCGCCGCGTGTACGTTCTCTATCGTGTGGTTGCCAATTTGTAAAGCCGTGATATTCACAAGCTGAACCTCATTGATTTCTCCGCACACCCCCCCGGAGTTAATCTCGGAAACATCATCCAGCGGCTCGTAAGTAAACGGCGTAAGTTTATCTATGACCGTCACGGATGCTCCCGTGTCTATAATAAAATCACCCTCAATGCTACCGATTTGCAGAGAGACGATGATGTGAAAACTGTTATCTTCCAGCTCAACGATCTCTATCGGAATTTTTATCTCCATATTTTAAAGTTTGCACAAACATACGCATTTTCGCCGAAATCCAAAAAAGTGGAATGTTAATTTCGAGAAGAAATCGAGGAAAAAGTGGTTATTGGTTATTGTACCAGTTTATTTTTTGAGAGTAATACATGATGATCGCCAAAATAACGAAGGTAGTTATATCCGATTTTGTCGTGAGATGCTAACTCTTACATGCAAGAAGGAATATTTACCATTCGTAATCCAATGGACAAGGAATTCATTTCTAAGACAAGCGCCAATTCATTTCGCCACGGAGGTGTATCAGGGACGCTCGTGAACGTCTTTGTAACGTCTTTGATTGGTCTTTGATACGTCTTTGATCCCTAAGAACATCGAATATGCCACGGAAGATATGCGTGTATTACCCTGAAAAAGGTTACTTTGAATTTCGTTGTAAAGTGGTATAGAAGTACCTAAATTTAAACGGTGTGGAATATTGGTGTTTGATATGTGTAAAAATTCTACGCTTTCCTATTGCCTCGTGATGAAACCTGAAAACCTTTTTTGCAGGAAATCAATTCGATATATTTTTTCCCTGTGTTTTGGTGTATTTGTTGTGTTGGAAAAATTGCGAGAATGTTTGATTGAAAATTAATATATGTGATATAAAAATGAAGAATCTAGATTTTTTTCAGAAAAGCGTTAGTAAAATCGGCATGATGTTATTGCTTGGTGGCCTGTGTATGGTGGAAACAATTTCTCGAAGTGTTGCGGGCGAAGTCGATTCGACGCGAGTGACAAAGTGGAAAATATTTGGTCGAGTGATTGATGAACAAGGAGAACCAATTATCGGGGCCGCCATCTTGGAACAAGGAACAACCAATGGATGCGTGACCGATACGTTGGGCAATTACAAGTTAACGGTAAAGGCCGGAGCCGTACTTCGGGTTTCTTTTGTCGGGTATGTTACCCGGGAAATCGTGTTAAAAAAGGAAGGGATGCGAAATGTCCGGCTGCGGGTGGATCATGAAGAGTTGGATGAGGTGGTTGTCGTGGGATATGGTTCCGTGGCCCGGAAGAATTTTACGGGGTCCGTGAGCGTGATTAACACCGCCGAATCTCCTTTGGCTTTGTTGCCGAATACGAACTCGATGGATGCGTTGCGGGGAACGGTAACGGGTATTACCGTGTCGCAACAACAAGGAGCGGGACAGGCGCCTTCTTTACAAGTACGAGGGCAAAAATCGATCGGGAGATCGACATCCAACCCGTTGATCGTGATGGATGGGGTGATTTTCATGGGGAGTTTGCGGGATATAGACCCCAATATTATCGAAAGCATGAGCGTGTTGAAAGACGCGACGTCTTTGGCTGCTTATGGATCACAGGCTGCCAACGGGGTGGTGATGATCACGACGAAACAGGGGAAATTGGGAAAACCCGTGCTGAATTTTAATGCATCGTGGACGTTGTCGGAGATGGCGAATCGTCCGGAGGTGTTGAGTCCGGAGAATTATATTAAAAAAATTAATGCGACCCAGCATCTGGCGGAGGACGCCGATCCGTCAGCTTGGATGAGTGGATTCGAGCTAGAGAATTATAAAAACGGCAAGACTACGGATTGGTTGGATTACGTGAGCCGGGCGGGACTGATGCAGAGTTATTCGGCATCCGTATCCGGAGCGACGGAAAAATTGAATTATTTCCTATCCGCTTCTCACGTTGATCAGGAGGGGGTGATTGTTGGCGATGATTATAAACGGGAGGCTTTGTCGCTCCGTTTGCAAAGTGACGTGGCTTCTTGGTTGCAAGTCGGGACACAGATGGGATATACCTTTAATGATTACTCCGGTCCCACGACTTACAATCTGGTACAGGCCTTGCGTTTGACCCCTTACGGCCGTGTGACTCGTCCGAACGGTGAACTGGAGAAGTTCCCGAGAGAATTGGGGGCCGGGTTGACAAATCCCTTGTGGCTCGTGAATAGCGGTATGGTGGATGATCATGATACTTATGCCACGACTTTAATCAAGGGGCATGTGCTTGTGAAATGTCCTTGGTTGGAAGGACTGACTTACCGGGTAAATGCCGCTTATTCCTGGGAGAACGTGGAACGGGATTATTTCGAGCATGAGGGGTATTTTGTGGCAGAGGGAACTTCTGAAGATCGGTATTCAGCCTCGGCATTATCCGGTTTCTTGAGTAAGGCGAACGGGTATAGCGCCCGCACGAAGAACACGTACTGGGTAATGGACCATATCGTGAATTTTAATCGTCAGTTCGGGAAACATTTTATTGATGCGACCTACGTTTACACGAGGGATTCCAAACGGTATGACTACCGGAAGATGACCGGAAGTGATTTCTCGGATCAAGGGAATACCGTCTTGGGAGCCGATGGACTGGTATATGCCAAAACACAGAAAATCACGAATATCGATAAGACAAAGCATAATAATATCGGGTATCTGGGGCGAATCAGCTATAATTATAACGACACGTATCATGTAAGTGTTTCCGTGCGTCGGGACGGATCGTCCGTGTTCGGGAAGAATTCGAAATGGGGAGTTTTCCCGGCAGTCGGGGTGGCATGGACGGTTTCAAATGAACGTTTTATGAAACGGGTGTCGTTCATCGATTATTTAAAGTTGAAGGGATCGTGGGGTAAGAATGGTAATCAATCTCTGGATCCGTACATGACATTGTCTCGGATAAAGTTAGGACAACAAGGCGGCATCGGTTATCCTTTCGGCAATGAATCGACGATTAGCTGGGGCCAACGCTATGATAAACTGGGAAATGCCGATCTGGGTTGGGAGACAACAGAGGCATTTAACTATGGGTTTGACCTCGGTTTGTTGGGTAGCCGGATTTATTTGGAATTTGACGGTTATTTCTCGAAGACGACCGACCAGATTTTTGATCGATTGTTGCCCGTGATGAATAACGGGTTGACAAGTATGAAAGCCACGATGGGGCAGATTGATAACTGGGGGATAGAGGCCACGTTGACCACGCGGAATGTCTGGACGAAAGACTGGAATTGGAGTACGGCCGTGACGTTCTATCTGAACCGGAATAAATTGAAAGATTTATACGGTGACGGGAAAGATGATATCTCCAATAGTCTGTTTATCGGGAAATCCTTGGGAGCCATTTACGGTTATAAGTCAATAGGAATTGTACAGGAAGAAGATATTGAATACATCGAGGCAAATAACGCGGCACCCGGTGACGTGAAGTTTGCTAATTTGGACGGGAGCGAGGATGGTAAGATTACGGCAAACGATCGTACCATCCTGGGATATAACAAGGAAAACTTCCGGATGAGTTTGAGTAGCACGCTTAAATACAAGAATCTGGAGTTGTATTTCTTGTTCGCTGGCGTGTTCGGGGGAAATGGTTACGGGCTGAGCCAGAACACGTATGCTTACCAAACGGCAACGGGAACCGTGTGGGATAATAACCTGAATCATGGTTGGTGGACCCCGGAAAATAGGAGCAACAAGTATCCTCGTGTGGATTATGCCGACAATCGTTTTACCCCGCTGCAAAGTTATGGATTCGTGCGTTTGCAGGATTTAAGCCTTTCCTACACGTTCCACCAGGATTGGTTGAGTCGTTTGCAAATAACGGGTTTGAAGGTGTTTTTTGCAGCCAAGAACTTGTTCACGATCACGAATTGGGATGGTGGTGATCCGGAGATAAAGCAAACCTTGGGCGGTAGTTACGGTTATCCGTTAGCAGCCATGTATTCATTTGGAGTTAATTTGACATTTTAAATTTGGAGCGTGATGATGAAAACTAGAAAATATATTGCGGTTATTTTTGCCGTTATGGTAATGGGAATTTCCGGATGTAACGATGATCTTTTTTTGGAAGAACATCCCGACACGTTTTACACGGCTGAAGATGCTTTCAAGACCGTGGATCAGGTAAAGGCTTGCGTGACGAATATGTATGCCCACGCTCGTTATTGGTTACAGAATGACGTGTTTTTAAAGGGGGCAGGTACCGATATGTTTGATACCCCGATGTGGCGGTCAAGCGGTAACGGGATGTCTAATTTCTCTTCGTGGTCCACGGATAAAAGTGAAGTGAAGAATATTTACGAGGCTTATTATCAGTTAGTGAGTTATGCCAACCAGACGTTGGAAGGGACAGAAGTGAAAACCTTGAACTGGGATAGCGAGGATGACCGGGCGCGGGTACGGGCACAGGCTAATTTCTTCCGGGGATTTGCTTACCTCACTTTGGGTGAGTTGTTCGGGGGAGTTCCCGAGGTGACGAAATTCTACCAGGAGCCCCGCTATGATTTTACCCGGATGACCCGGGAGGAGACGTATCGGTTCGCCATTCAAGATTTGAAGCATGCGGCGGATACTTTGCCTGATTATCCGGGAGAGGCGGGAGACGTGGCGAAAGGTGCGGCCTATCATTATTTGGCAGAGGCTTATCTGGCCTTGGCTACCGAGCTGGGGGATGATCGGGAATTGTTGCAGCAATCCATTCTTTACGCGACCAAGGTTACCGAGTTACACGCTTTGATGACCGAGCGGTTCGGTTCCCGGGCAAAGCCGGGGTCCGGTGAGGCCATGAATGGAGTCGAGGCTTATTACCCGGACGGGGATGTCTTTTTCGATCTTTTTCAACGGGGGAACTTGGATTATGCCGAGGGAAATACCGAGGCTTTGTGGACGTTGCAAAATGATGTGACGGTTTGGCATAACTTCGGGGGAAGTCATTTTTTGCCTTACGCCGGAAGTTTTTCTCCCGTGTTGAGGGAGATGCGTTGGAAAAGCGAATATTCGGAATCGAATGCCGGGTATGGCCCGTGGAACACGAATATTGACGAATCTGTCTATCCCGGGGGAAATCTCTGTGCCTACGTCGGTGGCCGGGGGGTGTCTTTTAATGCCCCGACAAACTACATGATCAATGATATTTGGGCGGGTGATTTTGCCACGGATATTCGGAATTCAAAGGCGAATATCCGTCGGGAATTCGTGTGTATCGATACCAAACACAGTAAATACGGTCAGATCGTGACAGCCGATATGTTGGATGAATCAAACATGGATCATTATTACCCGGTATGGACCAAATTCGCTCCCGTGGATGATTGGGGATACGAGGATTTAGTGTACGGGGGAAATCGTACGAATACTTTCCGGGACGAGTATGCTTGTCGTTTAGCCGAAACTTATTTGTTACGGGCAGAGGCTTATTTCCGTATGGGGGATGCCGGTAGTGCCGCTAATGACATAAATCAGTTGCGCGGTCGGGCGCAATGCAGCCGCATGGCAACAACGGGAGATATTTCTTTAGCTTTTATCTTGGACGAGAGAGCAAGAGAGTTGTTCATGGAGGAAAGAAGATGGTGTACGTTATTACGTATGCAAGGCTCTGTCATGGAGGATCAACTTCGGGCTCATGCGTATTACATTGCTGATTACCCGACTTACACGGGAACAATCGAGTGGAAATTATTCCCGATCCCGCAGAAAGCGATTGACGCGAATATAGATGCCAAGCTGGAACAGAATCCGGGGTGGAACTAGAAAACTAAATTCTGACATAGGTTTACCCTGGTTTACAGTAGCTTTTTTAGGATAATATCCTTGAATCCACTGTAATGCTACTGATATACTAGGGTAATAATCTCTCTCTTGCGTTACATCCCCGGAGATCAACCGTTACTCGGATAATGGGGAAGGGCGATGAAAGGGTGATGAAAGGGCGATGAAAGGAAGGTAGGAGATCTAAACGGTAGTATTACCATTTATTTACGGTTAGATTGCTTGGAATAGATGATATGTCATGAAAGGATTTTTTCACAACAAGGAAGATTAAAATAAAAACCGTCCCGGCGCCCCAGAACGGTTTTTTAAAGAATGATCGTGAAGTACTATTGTTAGTTAAAATAATTTCATGTTGTCAAGTACATCCATTACTGATCTAACAGCTTTAGCTGATTGAGCCAATAATTCTTGTTCGTCCTTGTCAAGTTTTACCTCGATAATTTTCTCGATACCATTCTTACCCAAGATTACCGGAACTCCTAAATAGATGTTGTTCATTCCGTATTCGCCATTCAACAAAGCGCAAACCGGGAATACTCTTCTGTGGTTGCACACGATTGCCTCAACCATTTGAGCGGCTGCTGCACCGGGAGCGTACCATGCTGAAGTACCCATCAATTTAACTAGTTCGCCACCGCCAACTTTCGTTCTTTCGATGATAGCGTTCAACGTGTCATGGTCAATCAAGTCAGTTACAGGAATACCTGAAACCGTGGTGTATCTTGGGAGCGGAACCATCGTGTCCCCGTGTCCACCTAATAACAAGGCTTGAATATCTTTCGGGGAAACATTCAATGCTTCAGCTAGGAATGCTCTGTAACGAGCGGTATCCAGAATACCAGCCATACCGAATACACGGCTTGAATCGACTTTGGCAGTCAAGTAAGCGCAGTAGCACATTACGTCAAGCGGGTTAGACACGATAATAATCTTGGCATTCGGAGAATGTTTGATAATATTTTCAGTAACTGATTTTACAATACCGGCGTTTGTTGCGATTAAGTCATCACGGCTCATACCCGGTTTACGGGGAAGACCTGAAGTGATTACCACAACTTCTGAATTATTGGTAGCCTCGTAATCGTTAGTTACACCTTTGATACGGGTGTCATAAAGATTGATCGGGGCGGTTTGCCACATATCCAATGATTTACCTTCTGCAACGCCTTCTTTAATGTCCAGAAGAACAACTTCATTCACGATGTCCTTTTCAGCGATGCAGTTCGCGCAAGTTGCACCAACGTTTCCTGCTCCTACAACTGTTACTTTCATTTCTGTAATTTTTTTATTGTTATACGTTTCTTAAATGGCTATTTGTTGCTTTTTAACGCCGTCAAATGTAAGCCTTATTTT
>ENA-UEQW01000572-UEQW01000572.1-human-gut-metagenome-genome-assembly--contig:-NODE-572-length-34329-cov-8.600899_pt1 | contig 34329 bp, 34 predicted proteins | sample MGYA00242947_ERZ507947 | MGnify/ENA primary metagenome ERZ507947 (study PRJEB26167, sample SAMN06115421) | human gut metagenome | host: Homo sapiens | place: China:Guizhou | collected 2015-03-17... | reverse complement strand
CTTTTCTCCCCGCTGAGCAAGTTTTCAGAACTTCATAAAAGTTCTGAAAACTTAGGATTTTAATGGCGCGGGACACCTTTCTTGGGTTTCCCGCGCACACCCTTTCTTACCGTCGCAGAAAATTTATCACTTTATCGACAGCCTCAGAGATAGCCGGTGCACCGGCTATCTCCTTCATTAAAAAAGTTTCTTTGAACATAAACTGTATCAGTATGACAGACTGCATTGATAAATAACGCTCGCATTACAAACTTATTCCGTGATCCCGTTCCCGGCTTCCGATAGAAAAGTAGTTTCATCCCGCACACAAATCACAATATCCGGCTTGTGCTCCGCAATATAGTCCTTGAGGGTACATTGGGTATAATATCGAAAATCAATGCTTCGGAGCTCATTTGCCTGTGTCCATAACAGAGTTTCCAGCGGATTTGTAAAAGAATCACCATAGATAAGGATATTTGGTAATTTGGGGCGGTTTGTTGTAATTACAGACTCTCCGATGTCTCCACCCATGTAAACTGAATATGTTACAAGTTCATCTTCATTTTCTGGAAGCGTTTATACAGTGGAATCGACCTGAATGCCGTTATTTGTTCGCACAAAGGGAATATTTTCTTTCGGATAAGCTAACTGAATTGCATCCGAAGTGTTCCAAAGTCCGAACAATTTTCGATTAGAGGAACCCGGAAATGGGTTTTGAAGTGACTTCCATGCATGATTATGTTTACTGGGTAACTAGGCAAAGTAGTTCGTCGGACTGAGTGTTGCTTTTGCAATAAATACTTTTTTGTGTGTTACCTATTTCCCTGTGAAGAGAGATATTTCTTAATTTGCTTAAATGCTTGAAAAGAATCCCATCCCGCCCCCATAACAGAGGTCATTCCAACGGCTCCTTCTTTCAAGGTTCCAGTATATCGTATGACACTGCGATTCTAGCCTTTCATTTGAGGACGTTACATTATTTCCCCTCAAAGAGTCTTAGCCAGATTCGCGTTAAGTCAAGATTATGCACGGAATATTTGTTACTGCTGTCTGAAAAAAAACCGTACCCACTATATGCATTTCGTCCTAGTTGGTCATATTGATAGACCATTACATCGCCTGATTTGGTAAATACGGTCATGATAAAGCCCTGACTGCCAAGAGGAATCTCTTTAGCCTCCGTCTTATTGACATCCGATAGATGTTCATCAATGCACATCTTTCTGAACAAATCGAAAAGTGCTTCTATTTCCACTTCATCATCAACCAAAACTGAATCATTCTCCAGAATATTGAAGAAATTCACTTCTTTTATTTCTTCTTCAGAAAAAGGAAATTCATAAAGGGTTCCTTTCTGAATACTAGAGTAAAATAGAATACCGATTCCAATCAGAAGAAAAGGGACAAGAAAACGGGAAATAATGTGGGTAGGTTTTATTTGAAAATGAGGCCTTTTAAAAACATCCTTAACCATCGTAATAGCCATAACCATTCATTGTAAATCTGTTCCCGCTGGATTCACTAATGAAACTCCACTTGCCTGATGAAGTATAGATTGTTCCGGCGCAATATTCCCCTACCGCCGGGTCCATAAACGCATAAGATTTTACAGTTTGGTTTACGCCACAAATCACAACTGCATGTCCATATCCAGCATAACTGTATGCGCCGAGAATAAGGCGGTCGTTTCTCAATTCATTATATGCGAATGTTTGACTAATGTGGTCATCATATTCATCAATATAATCAGCATCAAACCATCTATTAAATTTGCTAATGATTTCAGCCAAAGTTAGTCCTTCATCAGTGTAGTGGTTAAATAGATATGCAATGCTCTGGTATGTCTCAATACCCCCATACATGTAATTTACCATAGAAGCAATGCAACAAGCCCAGCAGAACCAACTTCCGGAAGGCTGTTGAATCTTATCAACTGAGCAGAACGTATCATAATTTGACGGGCTAACGGCTCGCGTTTGAGTGCCTGCGGGACTAGCCTCAATCGTGATTCCACTAGATAGATTATTGCAGATAATGTTGCTAAAATCAGAACTTGTTACAGACGAAATTGAGGTCCTCGAAATTACCTCAAGGTTAGAACTGTTTGTTTCAAGACTAGAAACAGATGTGGGATCAAGTTTTGTTTGCTCATTGCAATCAGATTCAGCAATAAGATAGTATTCTCCATTTGTAAATACATATGCTCCTTCACTAGTGTAAATGATTGCAAAAGGAGAATTGTTTGCATATGCTTTAATTTTACTAACTAAGCCCTTTCCTAATTGAACAATCCATTCATTTTCGCTTTGCATAATGTAGAAAAGACTTATTACCTCTCCATCCAGTAGAATCGGTACAATATGCAATTCTGAAGGTACAAGACTATTATTATATGTCTCATAAACTGGAATTTCTTCTCCTAATTGAACATTTTCAAAGTTAATATCGCTCAAGCCAAATAGAGCCTTTTGCGGCTCAACAGCACATAAGATATCCTCCATTTTCTCTTGAACGTCGCAATTCGCTAATACACTGGTCTCGACGAAAGCGTAGCCGTTTGAAATTGCGTAAGCAGGAGAAGCAACAGCAAATGTCATAATCAAAGAAAGCACCAAAGCGATAAATTTTTTCATAATGACTCCTTTCAGAATAATATTGACCACCCAATTTGTGCTAAGCGTCTTTTCTCAAAGAAAAAAGTTAATGTTTACATTTTAAGATGCTTTTTTGGACTCGGGTTTCAAAAACATTTGTGGCGGTGCATAGCAATATGCATGTCAGTACCAACATCAAAATTATACATTTTTCATAAAAATTGCCTCCCTTAGACGTTCTTATATAAGAATAACGTATGAGGGAGGCGAAAGCAACCACTTTATAAGAATAAGTTTTTGTATTTGGTCAATATTATGAGAGGAGTTTAAGATGACTGATTTTTCCAGAAAATCACATGTTAAATGGGCATGAACCATAGCCAAGGCTGTCGGCGTCGGCCAGGCTGTCCCCAGCCAAAGGAATACCAGCCCAAGGACTTTCTGGACCTCATAGCTCCCCTGGAGATCAAGTTCAACACCGACCATTTCATCTGCGGCGGGACATACGCTGCGTTATGGCACTGAAAAACTATCCCGCCACCACGGAGTCTATCGCTTTGCTCCAGAATCTTGGAGAAAAGATGAATGTGCCGATGCAGATCTACACCCACCATGTTTCTTCCGCGGAGGAAAAAGCTATCCTTCACAATGCCAGCAACAAGCACCGTATGGAGCGGAGCCAGACAAACGACTTTGCCCGAAGCCTGATAGCGGAAGCTAATCTGCAAGATATGGCGGACATTATCACTTTCAAACATTGGGGCAATGAGCCGCTGCATAAGCCGCCATTACACAAAAGACTGTATGTTCCGTCGTAACCGCTGGTTGATCGACCACGCGAATTTTGTCCTTGCCGTCTACAATGGTTCGTCCAAAGGGGGCACGGCCTACACTGTTAACTAATGACTACTGAACAATGGCCCATTTTTGCTTATCATCGTATACTCATCCCTCATATAGTATGTTCCATGACCTCGAACGCTTCTTTAGAAAAAATCTTTCTCTCAAATTCACATTCGCGGAATTGTTCTTCGGCTGCAATCAGCCGCTTGCGATTAACATACAGACGATTAGATTCACAGTAAGGACACCCCCCGTTATTGCGGCAAGCACTATCCACTGCCTTCGCTCCATGATATTCTTTACGTCTCTCTTTACCGCTTCTAATCGCTTTTTCCAGCCCCATAAATTGGCGGTCGTGTAGAGGTCTAATAATGCAGCAAGATCTTGTGAGTGTACTATATTGGGAAATCTGAAGCACATCAACAGCAATGGCATAGGCACATATGCAAATTATTGCAATAACAGCCTCCAAACAGGCTGACAAACAGAACGCTTTCGCTTTTTGAATTAAATCCATCTACTAATTCCTCTTAAATGTTTATCTATTAGTAATATTATTCAGGCTTTTGCAGAAGTGTCAGGAAATTAACAGGAGTCCAAATATGGTAGGCGATCCCATTCTTCTTTATGATAGGTGGGTTGTTACTAGACTTAACAGCAATATAGTTTTTTGCACGATTATCATATCTACCGGAGAAATAAATATATGCTATAGCGCCATTTGACCTATCGAAAAGAGTTTTCAAAACACTCCTTGAAATATAAAGGTGGTTACAAGTTTCCAAGATTGTATTGCTACGTTCTTTGCTTAATATACCTTTGAGAGATGCGGTTTCTTCGTTAGAAGTTAGGTCGATTTTTAAAGGTTCAGCATTTTGAAACATATTTCTGTGGGGAAAATAAAAAAATACAAGGAAAGAAAAACAGCATAATAACAGGCGTTTGGAAACTTGTGAAAGTTTTTTATCTGTTTTTTGCTGTTGCAAAAATGTAAGAGAAAAAACTATGATTATCCAACAGATAATCGCGCATATACAAAGTATCATAATCTTCTGAGCCTCCAAGAATTTCAAAACATTTTCTCTTGGTCGCCTGGTCGCCCTTTTACATTATCTTTCCCACATAGGGAAGATAGAAGTAGTCTTTTAATTCCGCATCATCTTTTCCGGAGAAAAATTCCAGCACATCGGCGCTGACCGAATTCGGGCGAGAGGTGCCAGCGTATGCAATGGCATCCAGACTGATGTGCAACTCACGGGCGATAGCCAGGATTCTCGAAACAGAATCACGCCTTATTAGATAGCTTTGAACCAGTCCTTACCCTGACTGAGGATATCCATAACATCTTCGCTGCTGCTTATATCCTGAGACTCAATAGCGTCCAGAGCTTCCCAGCTGAGAAAACCAACCGGAGTTCCATTGATGACCAGCATGGTGGACCGCACTGAATTGCCATCAGGGTGCAAGCGCAAGAGACTATCAAAGTATGCGCCACCTGCCATATACTGCATGAGCTCTTGAGGAGAATCTGCTGTCAAAACGGTGCCAATCGAATAAGCAGCCACGCCGATGTCACTTCGATTCATTCGCTCTTCAATGGATAAAAGTTCCACTTTGACAGCCGGGTTTCCACACTTGCCTTGTTCTTCGGCAATATATGCTTCAATGGTATCCTGATAGGCCGAAAGAGCGGATTCTTCGATAGCTGTTTCGTAATCATTAATGGAACGGACCATCCAATACAATTGGTCGTCCTCTACATAAAAGATTCCATCGGGGAGTGCATCTCCGCCGGAGATGCGGACTAGATTTTCCTGAAAACCAGCACTCAGGTTCAGTATGTGGTCATAGTCCCACTCGTCTTCAGGCGGTGTATCTACATACATTTCTAATGTCCAGATAGATTCACCAAAGGTCTCTTCTGAGGAATCCGTCTGGCAGGCAGCGGAATTTCGCAAGTACTGAGCGAGTTCATCATTGGTGGGATTCTCCCGGTATATCGACCAACCTGGGTTTTTGATATCTTCACCATGAATGGAAGAGAGAAGTGTTTCCCAGAAAACTGGTTCCTCTTCATTGGAATTTGCAGAATCATCGCCCGGTTGCGGAAATGTCGTTGCCTCAGGCGAGCAGCCCGCCAAAGCAAAGCAGAGAAAGAAAACCACAATCAGATAAATCAACCGTTTTTTCATTGAATTTTGCGGCAAGAAATTATACTGAAAACTTGCCGCATTCCTCCTTTCAGTGGCTCTACTAAATTCAAATATTTATCATATATGGGAGTTGCCCGGTAAGGGGCAACTCCCATATACATTTGAAATGAGTGTTAGGATTTTGCAACACGGACAGCACCATTCCACGTTACAGTTGTTCCGGTACTTGTTGTTCCGGTCACTTCAATAATCCACTCGGTATCTCCGGTTGAGTACCAATCTGCGTAGGTTCCAGTCACAGAACTAGCATTGTTTGCAGTCCAAGTCTTAACAACTCCACCGTTATTAGCCATCAATTTGAGTGTCAAAGTAGTAAAAACCTGGTTTCCATAAAAGCGGAGGCACAGCCATACGGAAGTTCAAAGTTTTCTAGGATGGTGGAAACTTTGAGGTAAAAGGCCACTAGTCGCCAGCGACCTTTTACAACGAGTTTTAGGTTTTACTCGTTGTCAGAGTCGAATCCGCACCTACAGCATTTAAAGTGACGGTATCGCCAAATCGGTGTCTGCAAAGCAACCCATGCGCCGCATTGGGGACAACGCATGGTCCATACAAGCGCTTGACATATGATCATAATCATGATCATTATCATACAGACAATTTTGAAATTTAGCCACCCAGTTTGTGACAAGATTAGCATTGTAAGGACCCATAATGTGATTAGCGCAAAGAGGATTCGAATCTTTTTTTTAAAGTGTTTAGCTTTTTGGGGGAAATTCTGATTTGTCATCATTCTCACACAAATTTTTGCCATCGGCCCGGAAATCACAATAGGGACAAGCATAGAAATACTTATATAATAATCCCCGAATATTGATGCGTTTGCCACAATAAGGACAGCGGAACAGGGTCAAACTTATTAACAGACCACTAACAATTAGGACCCCAGAAAGGAATAAGGTTGCCAGAGTACCAAGTGGTAACCTTCCGCAATAGGCAATGGCAAGCAACCCTGCTCCTACACATGGCAGCAGTAATGATATAACAATTTTGGCCCGAAAGACTCTTCTTCGTTTTTCTTTTTCCGGGCGCGTTAATTTAATGTTGCTCATTTAGCTGTTCCTCTTGATAGCGCAAATTATGAGGCGGTATATGTCAATTATAGTAATTGTATACCTCTTTATTGTTTTTGTCAATGTTGCAATTTGACTTATAGTTTGTCTCCTATTGAGATGTAAGTATAGGAGTAGCTTTGCGATGATTTCATTTATTTGCGCAATACCTCAAGAGCCTGATGATAAGGCCTTTATGTTGAGCTTGTATGACAGCTACTATAAACTGATGTATTCGATTGCATATAAGTATGTATCAGATATTCAGACGGTAGACGATATTGTTCAGGACAGTATCGTTAGCCTCTATGGTAAGATTGATATTTTAAAGCCGATGCCTGATAAAGTGCTTGCTGGATATATAGTATCTACAGTTAGAAATACAGCAATTAACAGACTTAGAGTCAAGGAATATGAAAAGGATCATATAGCAGAGTTTACAGAGGAGAATGTATCCGGCGCAGATAGATACGTGCCTATGGAGACATTACTTATTCTGGCAGAGAGACGCAAGGCTTTATTAGATATATGGCCAGTATTGCCTAAAGAGACGCAGATATTGTTAAAAGGGAAGTATATTCTTGGCTATACAGATCAGGAACTGGCCTGCCAACTTAAATGCAAGCCAAGCAGCATCCGGATGAAATTGACTCGTGCCCGCAGAGCTGCGTTATTGTTATTATCTGAGCGAAATGAGGTGAAAGAACATGACAAGACGTGAAAAGTTGCAAGAACAATATGAAGACGCCTTGTTTGCCCTTTTGATGGATGATTTGGCAGTTGAAGAGGGAAAAAAGGCGTATGAGGAAAACAAGCGCTTAAAAGCGGATTCCTCCTTTGAGGTTCCGTCGGAGAGTCGAAAGCGTTGTGTAGAGACTATCGCCAGATGTTGCAGAAAAAAACAATTTCAAGGTATCAGCAATCGGTGCTATCATGCGTTTTCAAAAGTGGCAGTTATTGCTATGCTGACGATCATGCTTGCCACAGCTGCTTTTGCCGCATCGCCGACACTTCGCGCAAGCGCGATGAACCTTCTTGTTGAAACTTTTGAAGATCACACAGGGTTTCGGTTAGTATATACCCCACCAACAGAAAACGCTTCTGATGATGGGCTGAACTTCACAGTGAATTGGATTCCTGAAGGATATAAATTGGAAAGCCATCGTGAAAATAGATTTAGTGCCAGATGTGTATATTCTTCGGACAACTGCCAGGAACTTTCGATTGGCCTGTTTGAAGGGGAGAATACAGGACTCTGTTTAGATACTGAAAATGCCGAGGTTCATGATGAGATGATCAACGGCAAGAAGGCAGTCATCATTACAAAAGAAGAAGTGTCACAATTATGTTTGATTGACGAAAAGAAGGGAAATTATCTTCTGATTACAGGAAGCATGGAGCAGACAGATGACCTTGTAAAAATTGCCCAGAATATTCAATTTGAATAAGCAAAAAAGTATGTTGCAGATTCTGAGATCAGTTGTCTCCTAAACATAGGGATATTTCCCGAAACACAATTTAGGAGGAAGTTAAAAATGAAAAGAACTCTAGGTAAGTCTGTCAGTGTGATCCTTGTGTTGGCATGTATGCTTTCAGCTTTTTGCATCGGTGCAAGAGCGGTTGAAGTGGAACCGTGCTATACAGGGATTATGTCGTTGTCTGCCACGCTCGATATTAGTTCTGGAGGACAGGCGAGCTGCTATGGGTATGTTTCGTCTCGTAGTGGGTACAGTGTTGACTTGAAAATGAAATTGCAGAGAGACGGACGCACCATTAAAACATGGACTGACTCGGGAAGTAAGGGGTTTGATATTTTGAAAACCTACTATGTGACTCCGGGCCATGACTATCAGGTAGTAGTGACTGCAACTGTTTATAACTCCAGCGGCAAGATTGTTGAGACGCCTTCTGCTTATTCCAATGAGGTTTCATATTGACTATTTTGTCTGCGCAGCTAATAAAGCCACTTGTGCTGTAAAGCATTGCCTCCCGGAGCGGCTTACGCCGCTTCGGGAGCTTTTTATAGTATGGTTCTTTTAATTTTTTACAGACCCGGCAAAAGGGTTGCCGGGTCTTTCTTTATACTCCAAGCCAACAAGCAGGGCGAGGAGGTGATTTGGATGGGACCGTCTGAGCGGAGGCGGGCAATTTTAGAGCATCTGTGCCAAAAGCGGTTTGACACAACTAAGAATCTTGCAGAATTATTTGGCGTATGTGAGAGAACAATTCGCAATGATTTAGTTGTCCTAACTTGTAGCTATCCAATTGAAACTTCTTTTGGCCCCTATGGTGGAATCCGAGTTGCAAATTGGTTCCATCTAAATCGACACATGTTGTCATTTGAACAGGCAGAATTACTCAGACGGATTCGCCCTGCGCTTAACGCAGACGACACTCGGATTTTAGATGCGATTCTTGCGGAGTTTGCACCGAAAACCGTGAAATAGTCTTCATGTGTTCTTCCTGTGTGCATCGAAAACAATATAGCTATCTGCGTGTAAATGAGAAAGTCTGTCGCAGATTGAAAACAATGTTCGTTATGAATCACCCTGGGTCCAGAACGGATGCTGTAGCTTGATTTTTGCCTGGATAGGAGCGTGTTTACCTCCGTCTGCGAATAGCTTGCGTATCCACGAGGAAAAGTCCTTATCGCCTGATAAGAGCCTTTCCTGGCTGATTCGCAGCCAAAAATCACACGCATCTGAAAGCGTGGATTTGATGCTCCTTGGAAATTTTATAGGCAACCGGATAACAAACCTGAACAGAGCAAAGCCCGGCAGATGACGCGCCATGATCCACGAAAAAATGCATCAGGGGAGCGATTCAGCCAGTCTGTATCTGTGCATGGCAGCACAGTGGCCATGACCTCCGTTCAGCTAACGATACTCCCGCGTTGAACGCCCTCAAAGCATTGCGCGGCGCACCCATCAGCATGGGCCGGGGTGAGATTCCCGTGGGCTGCTGCCAGCAGCCGTCCGGTTTTGCCATGATTACTTTTGAATAATGAGGTGAAAACTACCATGAGCAAAAAAGCAGTGTTATATTGCCGTGTGGATCGGGGGGCTTCTGCTGAAAATGCGCATTTTGCTATAGAACATCAAATTGCTTACTTAACGAGATTTGCAGAAAAGCACCATTATACTGTCATTGACATTTATTCTGACATCGGCCTTCCGGGGCATGACCTTACAAGGCCGGAATTAAACCGCATGAAGCAAGCTGCGGAAAAAGGAATGTTTGACGCAATTTTTGTCGTAAACCGTGATAGGCTTTTTCGGGGAAGGTGGACAGAAGCACCGATGTTTCCAGTGCCGATTATCGTGGCAGACGAGGTGCGCATGAAACGTAAGGAAGAACACCTGCACTGACCACATATCATATTTTCAGTTCATGCCCAATAGCTTAGAAGAAAAGGGGGGACTGACAGTGACAGAGGTTGATCGGGAAATTGCTTTAGCATTGTTAAAACGCTTATGGAAGCGGGAGTTGATTTCGGAAGAAACGTATGTTTCGGCCAGCAGCTCCCGTTTTTTTGACAAAAGACACTTTACATCTGATACTGAGACTGTCAATAAAATGATTGAGGAGGTCAGTACGGATGTTGACAATTAGATGGCTGCGTGAGCAGATGCGGCAGGGAAAATCTATCTTTGACCTGCCGCTCCGGGTCACCTTCTACGCCCGTGTTTCTACGGAAAAGGTGGAACAACAGGGGAGCTTGGAAAACCAGATTCAATATTACACAGAGTTCATTCAGAAGAACCCTAACTGGACGTATATTTCCGGTTATATTGATGAGGGAATTTCCGGAACGAGCACCTATAAGCGTGACAGCTTTCTTCGCATGATCGAAGATGCCAAACGCGGGATGTTTGACTTCATCATCACAAAAGAAATATCCCGTTTTTCTCGCAACACACTGGACAGCATCCAATATACACAGGAGCTGCTGGACAACAATGTGGGCGTACTGTTCCAGAATGATAACATCAACACACTGGATAGCGATAGTGAATTTCGGCTGATCGTCATGGCTGGTGTGGCGCAGGACGAAGTCCGGAAGCTTTCTGAACGCTTGAAGTTCGGATTCCGCCAGTCCATCAAGAACGGTCATGTTTTGGGAAATAATCGCTTGTGGGGTTACGATAAGAAGGACTGCAAGCTGACGATCATCCCGGAGCAGGCGGAAGCGGTCAAGCTGATTTTTCAGCTTTATGCCACTGGGAACTATGGGCTGCGCAAGCTGTCACAGGAGTTGACCTGCCGTGGATACACAAGCCTTTTGGGAAATGAGTTTAATTCCGTCACAATCGGACATATTCTGCAAAACCCAAAGTATAAGGGGTGGTACTGCGGTAATAAGACACAATCCTTGGATTATCGGAAGAAAAAAACGGCATTTCTTGATGAAAGTGAGTGGGTAACATACCCAGATCCTAATATCCCTGCGATTGTATCAGAAGAACTCTGGAATCAAGCAAATGAGATATTCAAGAAACGCAGTGCCAGAACAAAAGCCTACGGCGTAGGTTATCAGAGCAAGTATCCATACAGCGGGAAAATCATTTGCGGAAAGCACGGAACCACCTTTCATCGGCAGAGCTTCAAAACCATGGAGGGACACACAGAATACTGGCAGTGCAAGGTGTATCGTGAGCACGGGAAAGCCGGATGCGATTTGCCAGCGCTCCGAACAAAGGAGCTGGATGCAATTTTGGCGGACCAATTCCAGAAACTGGTAAAAAACAAAAAGCAGATCGTCCGACTTGTGTTGGACAGCGTTTCCAGTGTTCAGCAGAAGCGTGATTACTCCGGACAAATCGCCCAGTTGAACACACAGATCGGCCAACTGGAGGGGAAGAAAGATAAGCTGCTGGAACTCAGCATCGCTAATGCAATCACAATTCAGGAATTCAAAAAGCGCAACAACCGGTTCAATGAGCAGATCGCGGATATGCAGGAACAAATGATCTCTTTACAAAAGCTGGAGGAAAATAGCTCAGCTACGAGTGTTGACTTGTCTGCAATCGAAAAAGCGCTTTGGCAGGAGCTTTCCTTTCAGGATACCATCTCGACGGAGGTTGTTGCAGCGATCCTCGACCATGTGGTTGTTTGCGAGGGCAGCACAAAACAGCGAATTGATCTGGAACTCTATTTAAGGCTGGGGCAGACCGCTTCAGTCACTTTTTCACGGGAGAGATTTGCATTTTGGAACACATCTTCTTCACAATATGTGCCACAAGGCGAAGATTCCGCTCAATGAGGACATTTCGGGCCTCCGGGTCCCCCTGAGCCAGACGTTCCAGCCACATCCTTTCCTCACTGGCGGAAAGGGGACGGGGAAAGGACCCGCTGCGGTCCAGCCGCAGAGAAAATAAAAGCGTATTGGCAAACAGCATCAGCGCGGCAGAGATCATGCGCACCACCTCCTGTTCACCTTTATGACAGGAAGGGAAGTCCCTATGTCTTGCGGCGGCGGGGACGGCGTGTTAATATGAATGGCAGAGACTGATGGCGGCTGCAGAGAGACTGCTCTGATTTTTTCATGCGGCGGCAGCTGCTCCCGTTGACAGATGACGCCAACAGGTGTAAATTACATACCGGTTTCTATAAAAAAGAGACCCTAAAACGAAAGTACAGATCACGTGCTCTGGAGATCAGGCTCAGGGTCTTGCTTTTCAGTGCGGCCATGGACCGAAAACTGCGGGGGCATTTTAATTAGGAGCGAACGCAACATGGGTCTGGAAGAATAGGAGCACCGACCTCGGTGCACTGACGGTGCGCCGGCCGGGGGTTCTGTTCTTATTGACTGCGGATGCCTCCGGGCGTATGCTCGTTGAGAGGCGCAGAAAGGTGGAATGAACATGCGGTATAAGGAGTTTGGAAAGACCGGGATGAAGGTGTCCGAGATGGCGCTGGGAACCTGGGGGATCGGCGGAGCGGGCTGGGATGACAATCCGGAAGAGACCCGTATTGATGCGATCTGCACCGCAGTGGAAAATGGTGTCAATTTTATTGATACCGCCCCGGCCTATAATGCCGGTGCAGCCGAATGTCTGGTGGGGAAGGCGCTCAAGCAGAGCGGAACGCGCCAAAGGGTCATAGTGGCAACAAAGTGCGGAAATTTCTACATGGGAAATGGGACGTATGTTCGTGACGGACACTATGACAAAATCATTCAGCAGTGTGACGATTCCCTCAAAAACCTGCAGACGGATTATATCGACCTGATGCTGATTCATTGGCCGGATGTCAATACCGACTTTGCTGAGACTGCTGACGCACTGAATGCGCTTAAAAAATCCGGTAAGGTTCTTCATATCGGTGTTTCCAACTTTACAAGGGAGCAAATGGAGGAGATCGGGCAGTATTGTACGCTGGAAGCCTATCAGCCGCAGTACTCTATGGTTGTTCGCACAAATGAAGAACAGATGAAGTGGGCGGCTGAACAGGGCATGGGCGTCATGACATACGGTTCTCTGGGCGGCGGGATCTTAACAGGAGCATTCCGGAAGCTGACAACCTTTGAAGCCACGGACAGTCGGAACCGTTTTTATAAGCACTTCCAGGAGCCAATGTTCTCTAAGGTTATGAAGGTCCTGGAAGTCATGGATCGGATCTCCGCTGATCGGGATAACGTGCCCCTGTCTCAAATCGCACTGAACTGGTGCGCACAGAAGGAATTTGTTTCTTCCTGTATTGTCGGTGCACAAAGCAGACGGAAGATCGAAGAAAACTGTGCTGCCTATCAGTGGATGCTGACTTCGGAAGAAATCGCCTTGCTGGACGCGGCGATCGAGCAGTATCTGGTGGAGCAATAAGCTGATAGTGAAGAACTGAGGGAGAGGGGGCTTTCATCCAGCCCGGGAAAGCCCACTTTTAGGGATCGAAACCGTTTGGAAGCCTTCTCTCCTGAACGATATGCAAGTGGTACAGCTTTAAAATGCATATTGAGAAATGATGATCATTGCCGCAAACGCTGTGCAAATAGCACAAAAAATGTTAAATATTTATAAAAAATCTCACAATTGAAAAACAAGAAATAGTATGATATTTTAAAAAAGGCCAATTTAGATCGTTTGTGATTTTTTTTTACATTCCAATCCATTACTGTGGCAACCGTCCGGTTTGGCCAGATGCGGCCTGGTCCGCAAGATGGAACGCCATAGATTTTGGTTAAAACATTCTCTTGTACCGGCGCAAAGTCTGTTGAGATTTTGATGTTTTTACATGTTTAAAATCAGTGCTCGATTCGGAGCACTCTTTTAATCCCCTGTTTCGTGCACGAACACGGAAATGGCAATGAGATACGATACGTGAGGTCAGTGTAATGGTAACCGTTGAAATGGTGGCAAAGATGGCCGGTGTGTCGCGTGGAACCGTTGACCGCGTTCTCCACCATCGGGGAGAGGTCAAGAGCGAAACTGCCGAGAGAGTTCGACAGGTCATGCGCGAGCTGGATTTTCAGCCGAACACATTGGGCCGAGCTTTTTCAATAGCGAAAAAGAGAAACCGGATCGGGATCTTTCTATCAGCGCGTGAACCGGACTTTCAAGAACAGATCAAGCAGGGCATAGAAGACGGTGTCGCCTATGCACAGCAGCATGGAATCGAAGCTGTGATCGAAGTGGTTTCTCCGGATGATGAGCTGCTGTATTTGCAGAAGATCGATGAGATGATCGCTTCCGAGGTTCAAGGGATCGTTTTACGCGGGATCGAGTCCAAGGCGTTTGATGAACGGCTTCAGATCCTGAAGAATCAGGGAATTCCTGTTTTTACGTATAACCAAGATGTGCGGCCGGCACTGAGAAACTGCTATGTGGGCATTGACTCCTGCCGCGCCGGAAAATGTGCGGCGCTTTTGATGCGGCAGATCTCCCCACCTGACGGATACGCCTTGATCGTGGGCGTAACGCCCCAGCATAAGGACAGCGAAAAACGGATAGAGGGATTTCTGGAGCAATGGGGCCTTGCCCCAAAGGCATCGTCAGGATACCGGATCATTTATGGAGAAGGCTATCATGATGTTGCATACGCTCGTACGCGGGATGTCTTGAATGAGATGCCGAACATCACGGGTATCTTCGTCAGCGGCGCGGGCCTGAGCGGCGTAGCGCAGGCGGTATACGAACGAGGGACCGCCGATGTTCAAAAGATTGTGGGGTTTGACGCCACACAGCGAAATATTACCTACATGAAGAATGGTACAGTCCAATTTTTAATCGATCAAAGTCCTTATCAGCAGGGATATAAAGCGGTCCAACTGCTTGTAGATTATCTGTTTGAGGGGCGAGCGCCTGATGTGTCCTGTTATTATCTCGACGCACATATCAAAAATGCTTTCAACTGCTGAGTCCAAAAGACCTTGGCGGGCAAAGGCTGCCTATCCGTACATGAAGGCGCAGGGGGGCGGCGTGATTTTGAACGCTTCTTCCTTCGCAGCGCTGGACCCCAATGCGGGGCGGGCAACATACAGTGCCGCAAAGGCTGCCGTGAAAAATCTCAGCGCATCCATGGCGGCAGAGTTTGCGGCCGCCAATATCCGGGTGCTGGCCTATGTGCCGGGTATGATCGCAACAGAGATCGCTGCGGAGAGCATTGAGAAGTACGGTGATGCGCTGTTGGCAGACATCCCGTGCCGCCGCTTCGGTACGCCGGAGGACCTGGGAAAGGTATTGGTGTTTTTGGCCTCGGATGCCGCAGGCTACATGAATGGCTGTCATGTTGAGATCAGCGGCGGAAAGCGCTGTGTGCAGAATCCTCAGTTTTCCTATCAATAAGCGAAACAACATATATAAACGTGTAAGACAGGCTGTCCGTTTAGGGCAGCCTGCCTCGTTTTTTGCTTGGAATATAGCTCTTGGCGATATACTGACGATCTTAATGACGTAGGAGAATGTTTCACGGAGAAGCGCTTGGTTCTCGTTGTCCCTTATGCTTTTTGCGTCGGAGCGGTTCTGTTCTGCCAAATCAGCCAACCTGCTCCTGTTCCACCACCGCGTCAATCGGTATTTGCTGGGCGACGGGATAGGGCCAGACCGGGCCGTCGATGTCCGCCAGAGCCTTTTCTATAACAGCGGGAAGGTCCTCCGGCTTGGCGTGGATGTTTGCCACCTGAGGCAGGGCTTTCCATTGCCTGAAACTGAGACTCTGCGGCGTCCAGTACCTTCTTGCCGACGATGATGGCGGCCTTTATGACGGGAAGGGAAATCCCTATGCCTTGCGGTAGCGGGGACGGCATGTTAAAATGGCAGAAAAGGGGGTGGGAGAATGGCCTGGTATGTCTATATGCTCCGCTGCGGGGACGGCAGCCTGTACACCGGCTCCACCACCGACGTGGCCCGTCGGCTCCGGGAGCACCAGAACGGGACCGGGGCCAAATACACTCGCGCCCGGCCTCCGGTGTCGCTGGCCTACACAGAGGAGGCTTCGGACCGCTCCGCCGCCCAGCGCCGGGAGGCGGCTATCAAAAAGCTGCCCCGGAAACGGAAATTGGCGCTGATCGAAGGAGGTACACCATGAACCTGAAAAAACGCTTGGTTCTGGGAGAAAATGGTAGTAGCGCTGGTAAGCTATTGGGCCGCATTACCGGAATCGGCCCGGGCAGATACAACAGATGTGGAGGCAGTGTACAGGCACTATGCCACGAAGCGGGAAGAATGACAGTCCTGTGATAATAATTTTTAAACCGTCTGTGTTCCTGTGAATGATGGCGGCCTGCCGACGGAACAGGTTATGACAGCGGATATGAAAGAAAGGAAAATGTGAGAGTTATGAGAAGAAAGGATCGTGAAGTCAGCGCTGAGCAGGCGTGGGAAATTGTGGAGCGCTGCTCCTATGGCGTACTGGCTATGACAAAGCCGGACGGAACGCCCTATGCCGTGCCGGTGAATTTTGCGCGGGAGGGGAACTACCTGTATATTCACTGCGCGCAGGCCGGTGAAAAGACGGACTGTCTGAACCACCAGCCGCAGGTGTGTGTCACCTGTGTGGAAGGCGGCGCATGGGTGGACCAGCCGGCCCTGACCACGCGCTACGCCTCCGCAGTCATGTTGGGCAGAGTGGAAGAACTGACGGATGAGGCGGACAAGGTAAAGGCGCTGCGGCTGCTGTGCATGAGACTGGCGCCAGAGCACCCCAGAAGCCATGGCGATTTTTCGGAATGCCGGGGAAAAACGGCGGTCTGGCGCATCATCGTGGAACAGATCACCGGAAAGGCGAATCCGGGAAGGATGGAATGAAAAAAACGGTGCCGCGAGCAATGCTCGTGGCACCGTGGCTTTTATTGAGAAATCTGTTTTTCTACCGGGGCCTTTCGCTTCGGCGGAAAGCCCAGAAGACAGAGAAGCGCACCCAAAAGGGGATGGAAAATCGGCTTTTGATTCCACTTTATGATCCGATAGAGAAACGGCCTGAGAACCGAGTATACATTCCCTACATCTACAAAGAAGGCGATACAAACAAAGAGTGAGGACAGGATACCGCAGAGAACAATGGCCAAAAGGCCCCGGCGAAGACAGCGGACCCACGGCTTTTCCGGGAGCTTGACTGCCGCGGCGAGAGACAATACTTGTACCAGCGACCAGCCCAGAAGCAATAAGAATACGGGCCGCACCACATACATCAAAGCTGCGGCCCAACGCGGGTCATAGTGGAAGCTTTGGATATCCTGGGCTGTGGGCAGGAAAAACCGATACAGCAGATAGATGACCGCAGTCAGCCCACAGCCTGCCGCAGCTTGGATCAGAGCGTTTTTTCGCCCTTCTGGCATCGGCGGGCCATAGAGGACAGCGTTGGCGTCTGTATCAAAAATTTCCGCTAACCGCAGGATCTGATCCACATCGGGCCGGGTGCGGCCATTTTCATAGTTGGAAACTGTCTGCCGGGTGACAAACAGCTGCTCTGCCAGTTCCTCCTGCGTCAGATGCTTTTGCTGACGCAGATCCCGGATGTTTTTTCCAATGTCACGCATCATGCCTCACCTCACCGTCAGCCTATCAGAAATCGGGAGAAATGTCACGCAAGGAATCTTTTCCATGGTGCACCTTCAATGGAAAAGTTCGCTCAGTTCGCCCGGAGGTGAATGGAGATATTTTCCAACCCGTAAAATGGCTCGGCGGCGGTGGGAGTCAGCCCCTCCAGCACATCAGACTCGTACAGTGTGGAGACCGTCTTGAAGCAGATGGGCAGGATGGGAGCCTGACTCTGCAGGTACCGGCACAGGCCACGAACCGCCGTTTCCCGGTTTCCTCCGGAGCGGCAGCCCTCCAAAAGCTGATCGCACTGTGGATCGCTCCATCCACCGTAATTGAGACTGCCGCCGGTGGCGAGCAGGGAGGAAACATCCCAGTCCGCCGTCAGCCGAACCTCACCGTAATAAAGGTCAAAGCGGCCAGCGGCCAGTGCGGCGGTGTATTCCTCCCAAGGCAGCTCCACGGTTTCTGTGGCAGCGCCGGCGGCGGTGAAGGCGGCGGCAATCTGCCGGGCCATGGAGACTTTGAAGCTGTTTTCACTGTTGACCAGCAGGCGCAGTGTGCGGCTGGGTCGGGTCTCACAGGCATTCAGAGCATCGGTGAAGGCCACCACGGAATCTGTCTGCTCCAAGTCTGCCGGATAGAGAGGGGACACCGGAGAAACGGGGAACTGCGCTGCCTTAGCGTGGCCGGAAAGTAAGCTGCTCACCAAGGCCCTGCGGCTGACACCCAGAGAAAGGCAGCGGCGGAACGCGGCATCGTCCAGCCCCTTTGCGGAGACATTGATCCCAAGATACTGAAATACGGTGGTGTCGGCATCATCGTAGCTGACGCTGCCGGAAACGGCAACAGGGTCCGTGCCGGTGAGATCTGCCACGATCAGCTGCACATCCCGGGAAGAAAAGCGGTAGAGCATGGACTCCTGATCCGCTGTACCGGTGAGGGAGATCCGTTCCACCGGCTGACTGAGGTGCCGCCACCAGTTCTGGCTGGCGATCAGACAGCTTTCGCTGCTTTCGTCATAGAGGTAAGGACCGGTTCCCAGAGGGATGCTGTGCTTCTCTGTGCCGGACTTCAGAATGGGAATGTCCAGCAGAGCGGGCAGACCGGTATTGGGGCGGTTGAGGGTCAGGGTCACCGCACCGTCCCCGGCGGAAATGCTTTTGACATCCGACAGCCGTCTGGCGTAGCGGGCGGAGCTGCGGGCGGCGTTGAGGGTGGCCTTCACGTCGGCGGCGGTGAGGGGAGATCCGTCGGAAAACACCACGCCGTCACGGAGGGTCAGCTTGTAGGTCAGCGTTTCCGAATCGTAGGTGTAGGATGCGCACAGCAGCGGCTGGGGAGTGAAGGTCTGATCCAGCCGGAACAGTCCCTCATAAAGGAGGGAGGCCACCGTCTGCTGAACGCCGTCGGGACAGGTGAGGGGATTCAGCGGCTGCCCCTCTAAATAGGGCAGGGCGAACACGGCGGGCAGACCGCTGTGTTCTTCCTCTACGGGGGTCTCCTCCGACGGAAAGGGCAATTCATCTGCGGAGGATTCGTCGATCTGGGCGCAGCCGGTCAGAAGGGAGAGGGTCAGAGTCAGGACCGCCGCCCAAGCGGTGATTCGTTTCATAGGCCCTCCTTCAGAGAAATGACGGCCACTTGGACGCCTCGCTGATCGCCCATTTTCCGGTGCGACCAGAACAGGTCGGGGCGGCAGGCGGTGCAGATGCCGGAGACTTCGATCCGCTCCGGCAGCAGACCGGCGCGCAGCAGCCATTGGCGGTTCAGCCCGGCCAGATCCACATGGAATTTGGGACCTTTGACCGTGATATAGGCATCGGCATCCGCTCCCAATGCGGCTTGCATGGCCTCCGGCACATCTCCGTCTGTCTCGAAGCAGCAGGGGCCGATGCAGGGACCCAGCGCCGCCAGCAGCTCAGCGGGACGGCTCCCATAGGCCGCACCCATGGCTGCCACGGTTTTCTCCACGATCCCGGCGGCGCAGCCCCGCCAACCGGCGTGAACGGCGCCGATGGCCTGATGGACGGGATCGTACAGCAGCACGGTGCCGCAGTCGGCGGAAAAGACCGTCAGGGGCAGACCGGGGACGTTGGTGATGAGAGCATCCACATCTGTGTAGTCCCGGGGACGGAGCAGACCCTTCCCGGCGTCCTCTGCCGTGACGGTGCGGATGTTGGCGGTGTGGGTCTGCTGACTGAGGACCGCACGGGTCTCGTCCAGGCCCAAAGCGGCGAAAAAGCGGCGGTAATTTTCCCGCAGCTTTTCCGGGCCGTCCCCCTGTCCGGGGCGGAGGTTCAGGCTGTCCCACGGTGCGGGGGACACGCCGCCCTTCCGGGTGGAAAAGCCGTGAGGGACATCATTCAAAACATCGGCGGTGAACCACACCAGACCGGTTTGCTCATGCTGTTGAAAGGGCATAGTTAACCTCGCTTGTTCTCTTAAAAAATGCCCTCTGGAAAGCCAGAGGGCAGGGATATGATATTTTCTGGAGTTCCCGTTCCCCTTTCGGCAGTGGGAAAGGGAAACGGGGAACTGATCAACGCCGCAGGGCGGCGCGGTTTGCACGGGATCTTACAGATCCGGGTGATACTCCTTGCAGGTGCACTTCTTCCACTTCAGCCCGCTGCCGCAGGGGCAGGGATCGTTGCGGCCGATCTTGATGGTCTTTTTCACGGGCTGCTTTTTAGGCGTGGTGCCGTCGCCGCCCACGTTTTCCACGGTGGCCTTGGCTACACGCTCCCGCTTGACCTCCTCGTCCTTCCGCAGACGGACGGAGTACAGCCGGCGGACGGTCTCATCCTGAATGGCGGAGACCATTTCCTCAAACATTTCCAGAGATTCCCGCTTGTAGACGTCCACGGGGTTGTTGTTGCCGTAGCCCTGGAGCCGGACGCCCTGCTTCAGATCGTCCATGGCGTCGATATGATCCATCCAGTATTCGTCTACCACCCGGAGCATGATGACACGCTCCAGCTCCCGCATGATGGGCGTGGTGACCTCCTGCTCCTTGGCCTCGTAGGTCTTTTCGGCGGCGGCGATAAACGCCTCGTCGAAGTCCTCCTGGGTCTTGGAGGGGATTTCCTCGTCGGAGAATTCCACGGCGCCCTTGGCGAAGTAGATACCCTCCATGCCCTTGAGCATCTCGTGATACTGGGCGGCATCCAGATGCTGATTTTCACCGAAGGCCAGCGCCACATGGTTGCTGACGGAGGTGTGCATCATGTTCAGCACGGTCTCCTTGATGTCCAGACCGTCCAACACCTGACGGCGCTGGGCGTAGATGATCTCGCGCTGCTTATTCATGACGTCGTCGTATTCCAGAACGGACTTACGGGACTGGAAGTTGCGGCTCTCCACGGTGGTCTGGGCGTTTTCGATGGCACGGGTCAGCATCTTGTTTTCGATGGGGGTGTCCTCGTCCAGATCGAATTTCTCCATCATGTTCTGGATGCGGTCGCCGCCGAACAGACGCATGAGGTCATCTTCCAGAGAAATATAGAACCGGGTCTCACCGGGGTCGCCCTGACGGCCGGCACGGCCACGGAGCTGATTGTCGATCCGGCGGGATTCGTGGCGCTCGGTGCCGATGATGAACAGGCCGCCGGCCGCCCGGACCCTTTCGGCCTCCTCCTTGATGATGGCCTTGTGGTAGGCCATCCGCTCGGCAAACAGCTTCCGGGCGGCCAGAATATCGGCGTTGTCGGTGTCGGCGTAGCCGGTGGCGTCCACGATGACCTCCTCGGAGTAACCGGCCTTCACCAGGTCGGCCCGGGACAGGTACTCGGCGTTGCCGCCCAGCATGATATCGGTACCACGGCCTGCCATGTTGGTGGCCACGGTGACGGCGCCCAGCTTACCGGCCTGAGCCACGATCTCGGCTTCCTTCTCGTGGTTTTTGGCGTTCAGCAGATTGTGTTGAATGCCTTCCCGCTGGAGCAGGTGGCTCAGCAGCTCGTTCTTCTCAATGGACACGGTACCCACCAGAACGGGCTGGCCTTTCTCGTGGCACTCCTTTACCTGCTGGATGACCGCCCGGAACTTGCCCGCCTCGGTCTTGTACACCACGTCGTGATGGTCTACGCGCTGGTTGGGGCGGTTGGTGGGGATCTCCACGATGTCCAGGTTGTAGATGGTGCCGAATTCCTCCGCCTCAGTCATGGCGGTACCGGTCATACCGGAGAGCTTATCGTACAGACGGAAGTAGTTCTGGAAAGTGATGGTAGCCAGGGTCTTGTTTTCACTGTTGACGTTGACATGCTCCTTGGCTTCGATGGCCTGATGGAGACCGTTGGAGTACCGGCGGCCGAACATGAGACGGCCGGTGAACTCGTCCACGATGATGACCTCGCCGTCCTTCACCACGTAGTCAATATCCCGCTTCATGGTGCCGTGGGCCTTCAACGCCTGATTGATGTGGTGGTTCAGCGTGGCGTTGGAGGGATCGGACAGGTTCTCCACATGGAAGAATTCCTCCGCCTTGGCAATGCCGGAGGCGGTGAGGGTGGCTGTCTTGGCCTTTTCGTCCACGATATAGTCGGCATCGATGTGGGAGTCCTCTTCCTCCTTATCGTCCACCTGCACAACTACCTTTTTCTTCAGGCGGGAGACGAACATCTCCGCCATATCGTACATCTGGGTGGACTTTTCGCCCTGACCGGAGATGATCAGGGGAGTACGGGCCTCATCGATCAGGATGGAGTCCACCTCGTCCACGATGGCGAAGCTGTGGCCCCGCTGCACCAGCTCGCTGGAGTAGATGCACATATTGTCGCGGAGGTAGTCGAAGCCCATCTCATTGTTGGTGCCGTAGGTGATGTCGGCGGCGTAGGCGTCCTTACGCTGCTGAGCGGTGAGGCCGTGGATGATGAGGCCTACCTTCAGACCCAGAAAGCGGTGGACCTTGCCCATCCACTCGGAGTCACGCTTAGCCAGATAGTCATTGACGGTGACAACATGGACGCCCTTGCCCGTCAGCGCGTTCAGATAGGCGGGGAGGGTGGCTACCAGGGTCTTGCCTTCACCGGTCTTCATCTCGGCGATCCGGCCCTGATGCAGCACGATGCCGCCCACCAGCTGCACCCGGTAGGGACGCATGCCCAATACACGGTCCGCGGCCTCCCGCACGGTGGCAAAAGCCTCCGGCAAAATGTCATCCAGGGTCTCGCCGTTGGCAAGACGCTCCTTGAACTCCGGGGTCTTGGCCTGAAGCTCTGCATCGGTGAGGGCCTTGTATTCATCGCCCAGCGCCTCGATCTTATCCACAATGGGGTAGATGGATTTCAGCTCCCGGGAGCTGTAATCACCAAAGATGGATTTCAAAAGTCCCATAGGTTATAAAACATCCTTTCGCACTCCCGTCCGTTTCCGGGCGGAAGAAAAATATACCATGTATAAGTGGGTGCGCACACAAGCACCCACAATAAAACAAGCATACTATACCATATTCGCCCCGGGATTGCAAAGAAAAATGGGAAAGATACGAAAAAAGTTTACAAAGTGTGGACCGTTCAGCGGGGATACGGAGTTTGCCAGAGAGAAGTTTTCAATTTTCTTCTTGAACCGACATCCATCAATGGCGGACTACGGGACCGTGCCGCAGCCACACTATCCTGTTTTTTGTGCAGAAAGGTGAGAACAGCCGAGAAAAACACAGGCGCACTCCGGCAAACCCGGTAAAATGACCGGAGAAGTTCGCGAAACCTTTCTTGTGCTTTCCGGGGCCTTGTGTTAAGATGATCTTAACAGGAGAACAACGCGGAAAACCCGGACGAAAAAAGAAGGAGGCCCATTATGAAGCTGAGCTTTTACGGCGCTGACCAGTGCGTGACCGGCAGCTGTCACTGTCTGGAGGTCAACGGCAAAAACATCCTGATCGACTGCGGCTTGCAGCAGGGACGGGACGAGGTAAACAACGAAGCCCTGCCCTTCCATCCCGGCAGCATCGACTTCGTGCTCATCACCCATGCCCATATCGACCATACCGGCCGGGTGCCCATGCTGGTGAAGCAGGGCTTCCGGGGCCGCATCCTCACCACCCGTGTGACGGCCAACCTCATGGATATCATGCTGCTGGACTCCGCCCACATTCAGGAGTCCGATGCCGAGTGGAAGAACCGCAAGGCAGCCCGTTCCGGCGCCCCCAAGGTGGAGCCGCTGTATACCATTGAGGACGCGGAAAATGTGAAGCAGTACGTCACCACCTGCGAATACGGCGAGGATGTGGAACTGTGCGAGGGCGTCAGCGTCCGATTTGCCGACGCGGGACATCTGCTGGGCAGCGCCTGCATCACCGTTACCGCCACGGAAAACGGCGTCACCAAAAAGCTGATTTTTTCAGGCGATCTGGGCAACGTGGATCAGCCCATCATCCGGAATCCCAGCCACTTTGCCGGGGCGGACTATGTGGTGATGGAGTCCACCTACGGCAACCGCAACCACACTGAGGTGTGGAGCTACACCGAGAATCTGGCGAAGATCATCGACGATACCATGGCCCGGGGCGGCAATGTGGTAATTCCCGCCTTCGCCGTAGGCCGCACCCAGGAACTGCTGTACTTCATCCGGGAGATCAAGGATAAGCAGTTGGTGAAGTCCAATCCGGATTTCCCGGTTTACATCGACTCGCCTCTGGCCCACCGGGCCACCACCATTTTCACCGGCGATCTGGACGGCTATCTGGATGCCGACGCGCTGGCGCTGGTGCAGGACGGCACCCACATGTTCAACTTCTCCAACCTCCGCATGACGGAGACGGTGGAGGAATCCAAGGGGCTGAACGAGGACGGTATCCCCAAGGTCATCATCTCCGCCTCCGGTATGTGCGACGCGGGCCGTATCCGTCACCACCTGAAGCACAACCTCTGGAAGCCGGAGTGCACCATCGTGTTCGTGGGCTATCAGGGGGAGGGCACCTTGGGCCGCTCCCTGCTGGAGGGCGTCAGAAGTGTGAAGCTCTTCGGCGAAGAGATCGCCGTTCACGCCAAGATCGTGAACTTCCAGGGCCTTTCCTCCCATGCCGACCGGGATCACCTGCTGGCGTGGATCGCGGACATCAAGGCCCCCAAGCCCCAGCACGTGTTCATCGTCCACGGCGACCGGGAGGTGGCTCCCTATTTCGCCGAGAGCGTGGAAAAGCTGGGCTTCACCGCCCATGCACCGCAGTACACCGAGGTCTACGACCTGCTCGAGGATAAGATCGTGGCTCCCGGCTACCTGCCGGAACGGAAGGCCAAGGCCGTGGGCGGTCAGCGGGTCAGCTCTGCCTACGAGCGTCTGGTGGCGCTGGGTCAGCGGATGGTGGACGTCATCCGCCGCTCCAAGGGCCGGGACAACAAGACCCTTGGCCGCTGGGCGGATCAGCTCCGTCAGCTTCTGGACAAGTGGGAGGAATCCTGATAGAATATACCTACCCGCAGGACGTACCGTGTGGCAGCGGGGGCGATGCTCCCCGCTGCCGTGCGTTTTCGAGACTTGTAAGCCACCAAAAACGGATTGGTTCAAGTGGTGGAGGAAACCCAAACAGGTCTTTCCCGTACACATCCATCCCTGCCGCTGCGGAATCGAGAACCATCTGAATTCAATTGAGAATAAAAGGGATAAAAGCCATGGAAGCATTGGAAAAAGGCAGCGTCTATACCGCCGTTATTGACGGCTATTCCAGCGAGGGGCTGGGGATCGCCCGGGTAAACGGGGCGGTGGTGTTCGTGCCCCACGCCGTCCGGGGGGAGGAGATCGACCTCCGGATCACCAAGGTGATGAAAACCTCCTGCGCCGGCGAAATCGTAAAGATCCATAATCCGTCTCCCGAACGCATGGAGCCGGAGTGCCCCTATGCCGGGAAATGCGGCGGCTGCGCCTACCGTCACCTCACCTATCCGGAGGAACTGTGGGCCAAGCGCCAGCGGGTGCAGGATGCACTGACCCGCATCGGCGGGCTGGAACTGACCGTGGAGGAGATCCTGGGGGCGAAAAACCCGGAGCATTACCGCAACAAGAGCCAGTACCCCGTGGGGGCTGACGGCTCCATCGGCTTTTTTCAGGCTCGGACCCACAAGGTTGTGCCCATCCGCCGCTGTCTGATCCAGACGGAGGCCGCCGACCGCACCGCCCAAGCGGTGGGGGAGTGGATGCGCCGCTACAAGATCTCCGCCTACGATGAGACCACCGGAAAGGGCCTCGTGCGCCATGTCTGCGTCCGGGTGAACCGGAAAGGCGAAAGCCTTTGCTGCGTGGTGGTCAACGGCAATAAGGTGCCGCGGGAGCCGGAGCTGGCGGCCTATGTCACCGCCGCTGTGCCCCATACCGTAGGCGTCCTGCTGAACAGCAACACCCGCCGGGGCAATGTGGTCTTAGGAGACAAATATCGGACGCTGTTCGGCCGGAATTATCTGATGGACACCCTCTGCGGCCTGGAATTCAAGCTGTCCATGCCATCCTTCTATCAGGTAAACCGGGATCAGGCGGAGGTGCTGTACGGCAAGGCGCTGGAATTCGCGGGCCTTACCGGGAATGAAACGGTATTGGACCTCTACTGCGGTATCGGTACCATTACCCTGTGTCTCGCGAAGGCAGCCAAACGGGTCATCGGCGCGGAGATCGTGCCCCCCGCCATCCGGGACGCCAAGGAGAATGCCCTCCGCAACCACATTGAAAACGCGGAGTTTTTCTGCGGAGACGCGGCGGACATCGCTGCCAAGCTGGAGAGCGACGGCCTGCGCCCGGATGTAGTGACGGTGGATCCGCCTCGGAAGGGACTGGCTCCGGAGGTCATCGCCTCCGTGGCAGCCATGGGGCCGGAGAAGGTGGTCTATGTCTCCTGCGACCCGGCAACGCTGGGCCGGGACGTGAAGATCTTCCGGGAGTTCGGCTACGAAGCCAAGCGAGCCGCCGCCGTGGATATGTTCCCCGGCACCGCCCATGTGGAGACGGTAGTCCTCTTGTCACGGGAAACAAATCCACTGACGGTTGAGGTCAGAATGGAAGTGGAAACCGGAGAGGTTAAGGAGCATCCGACCTATAAACGCATTCAGGAGTATGTGCAGGAAAAGTATGGCTTCAAAGTTCATACGGCATATATTGTCGAGGTCAAGCGCATGGTTGGACTGGATATGCACAAAGCCCCGAATGCTGTTGAACAGAAAAAGCATGAGTATCATCCCTGCCCGCCCGAAAAGGTCGAGGCAATCAAGGATGCGCTGCGGCATTTTGGCTTAATTTCAGAGTAAATCGACTGTGAGGGCAGTAAAAACGCCGTGCTAAAATCGAGTGTAGTGAAAACAGTAAAGTTCTTTCTCCCTGCACGAAAAAAGCACATCGGAAAGTAAAGCACGATGGAGTGTACACGGTACACTTCTGCGCGTGAGATTTTGCGAAACAGTACATTCCTACGCCATGCAGCAAAATGCGAAAGAGCTATCTGCAAGCAGAGCATTGCTTCATCCGCTGAAAATCGCTGTAATCAGGAACAGCCCAGCATCACGTCAAACGGCGTGGTGCTGGGCTTCTTTTATGTTGCGTTTCGGGGCTTTTTTGAGGATAAAATCGCCTATGTGCCGTTCGTTTTTCTATGCCGTATTGACATACTGCGCTCTACCCATCACGGTAACTGCGCGCTCTTGGAGTAAAAATGAACACTTTTCTCTGTATAGGGAGAAAGCCAGAGAGGAAAAAGAGGGTAAGCACAGGCTTTGGGAACGGTGTGTAAACCGCTTGCGGTTTTCCGCGGTTTCCATAGCAGCAGCGAGGGAGAAAAGGGAGGGGGGGCTTTTTCGCTCAGGCGGCTTGCCGCCGCTCTTTTGCTCTCCCTTTTCTCCCTGAATATCAGGGATTATTCTGCATCATTGTTCGGCGTAACAGGGCGAAAGTCCTCCTGTACCCCTTCATTAAGGTCAAAGCACATGGTTTTTGCATCGGCAACCCAGAACCCGCGCACCCTGTAACGCTTGCCGGGAATCCAGTCCTCGCCGGTGACAGCGCGAAGCGGGTCAAGCAGATTCTTGTTGGAAATCGTAACAACACCTTTCTGTTCGCCTCTTGGCTTGGAGAACTTGAAGCCCTTCGGCTCGTTGCTCTTGCAGGAACGGATCGCAAATACTCTTGCTTTCGCATCCAGCAGACACAAAACAAAGGCGGGATAACCCAAGTCCTCAAGCACTTTCTTGGTGAAAGTCACGCCATTCTGATTCAGGAACATGTCCGGGTAGGCGTTGATGTTGGAGTCGATGGTTTCAAAGTTCAAAGCGGAAAAATCGAAGTTCATAGTAAAAATCCTTTCATTTCATAGTGTTTTGCGCCTCATCCACGATTTTCATAAACTCCTGACGTTCCATAAAAGACCAGCGGGAATCCATGATCAGATAGCCCTTGAAAAGACCATCCTTTACACGGTATGCGACGAAGTGATTGCTCAAACGGCGCAATGTAGCTCGTTTTGCTGTGCTGTGCCGCTCTGACAGCAGCTTTTGTACCTTGATCCAATCCTCTTTTTTGATAATCGCTGTGTGGTGATTTTCCTTGAAATACATATTCAAATCTGTATTTTTGACGGATTTATGGGTGCGAAAATCCTTGGTATAGGTTTTCTGCATCAAAGCATCACCGCAGTATTTCTCATTTCGGAGGATGCTGCGGACAGTACCGGCAGACCAGAGATCGTTCCCCATTGGAGACTTGATACCCTATTCTGTCAGTGCGGCGGCGATTTCTGCCGGGGTTGCGCTCTCCAAGCAGCTTTCATAGATGTACTCAACAATTCTTGCCTCGGTCGGCTCAATGACAAGCCGCCCGAAATGATCACGATAGAAGCCAAGCGTATTCTGAACGGAGAATTTGTAGATACCCTCTGCCATCCGCCAGCGGATACCAGCCTTAATTGCCTCGCTCTTTTGCTGGGACTCCATTTCAGCCAGAGCTGCCAGCAATGAGATCAGCAGATTATTCCGCCCATCGCCGGTATAGGTGATTCCCTCTGTCTCAAACTCAACGGAAACGGGCGGGTTCAGCGCAGAAAGCGTTTGCAGATTGTCCAGAATATCCACGATATTTCTACCAAAACGGCTGATGCTTTTGGTGAGAATCAGGTCAATCTTCCCGTCAACTGCGTCGGCAATCATTTCCTGAAAGCCAAGACGTTTTTCAACGGTAGTTGCGCTGATGCCCTCGTCTTGATAAATCTCAACCAGCTCCCATTGCGGATTTGCCTCAATCCTCTTGGTAAAATGGTGAATCTGCATATCGAAGCTGCCGACCTGCTGTTCCTCCTGTGTGCTGACACGGCAGTACGCCGCAACACGGAGTTTGGACGGCTCCTCTGCAAGTTCCCGCCGTTTCTGCGGTGGAATAATAACACCATTTCCACGCTGGTTATAAGAAATCTCGTCCTGCATCTGGCGGCGTTTCTGTTCCCGGCGTTCAGCTCGGCTGCTGGTTTGCCGCTCTGCCTCTATCGCTTTGGGGTCAAGCGGTTTCGCCATATTCTGCCTCCTGCATCAGAATCCGTCTGCGTTTTCTGCTTTGCATCGGCGCACCATCTCCTTTGAACGGTTTTCAATTTCATTACTACCACGCTCCTTTTCGGAAAATTATGACAATCCGCATACGCGAGGTAAACGGAATAGTCACCCAAAGAAAAAGGCAGCAGAATTGCTCCTGCTGCCTGAAACTGTATAAACTTGTGCATTTACATCGATCAAACATGGGGGTAGAAATTATAGACCCCTGCGAATGAGAGACGTTTTACAGCGCCTTAACCGTGTCGATAAACTGGCTCATGCTCATTGCACCCGGCAAGAGGTTTTCCTCATTTTCAAACACCATGTAATAGCGGAAACCCTTGCCCACCGCTGTACGCCACGCTTGACCCAGCGCGATTTTCTCCCGGCTATCGTCGTTTTTCAGGTGTTCGCCCTTGGTTTCCGCACAGATGAGCTTGCCGCTTTGGGTCATAATCAGAATATCGGGGTAGTGCTTGATAAAGCCGTTGATTGCAAACCCTTGACGCGCAATATTTCTGTGCCGCCAGCGGACATTCGGCAGGGCGGTCAACTCTACAATCAGCTTCTGTTCCAGCTTGTTCATGTCGCCGTCCTCCGCCGTGTACAGCGAACGGGCGTATATGGCGGTATTGCTGGCGGGATGAATAGATGTGGGCAGACGGAACGAGGGCATACAGACGATACGTTCCGTTTCCAGCCATTTATCAAAAGTTTCCCGATAGTGGGCTTCCAGCAGCGTTTCGATCTTGTCACGGATCTTCGCCGCATAGCCCAGCGGGGCTTTCTCCATCGCGGCGAGCTGTGCCTTGTCCATATCGTCCACGATACGGTTTATGTAGGCTTTTAATTCGGCAGCGTCTACCATGTTCAGCTTATTAAGCTGACTGAACATCATATGATAAAGTTTTGAAGCGCGGCGACATAAGGAGGCTCCTATGGCAACGATTTTACTGGCGGAGGACAACGAGGCCGTCCGCCTGCTGACCCGGGCCAAGCTCCGCTATCAATTTACAGTGGTAACGGCAGCGAACGGCCGGGAGGCTCTGGATATCCTGAACCGGCAGCATGTGGATCTGATCGTGGCGGATGTGATGATGCCGGTGATGGACGGCTACCAGCTGGTGCGGACGCTGCGGGCGGAGGGCAACGAGATCCCCGTGCTGCTTCTCACCACTCTGCAATCCATGGACAGCAAGCGGGAGGGCTTTTCCTCCGGCATTGACGATTATCTCACCAAGCCTGTGGATTACGAGGAGCTGATCTGGCGCATTCAGGCCCTGCTGCGGCGGGCCCACATCGCCAGCGAACAGCAGATCCTTGTAGGGAACACCCGGCTGGATTCCGCGTCCTACACCGTGACCTGCCGCGAACAGACCCTGGAGCTGCCGAAGAAGGAATTTGACCTTCTTTATAAGCTGCTGTCCTATCCGGGGCAGATCTTTACCCGCAGCCAGATGCTGGACGATGTGTGGGGGTATGTATCAGAGAGCGGGGAGGACACGGTCAAGACCCATATCAGCCGTCTGCGGAACCGGCTGAAGGACGTGGACGACTTTCAGATCATCACCATCAAGGGACTGGGATATAAGGCGGAGCTTGTGAAGGAGAAAGAGCAGTGAAAAAGAAACATTCCAAATACCGGAAAATATGGCTGCTGTGGGTGGCGTTGGAAGGGCTGGTAGCTACCTTCGCCATTATGAATTCATTTCCGCTGCTGCGTTATCTCTATTTTTCCCACGGCACCGCCATACCGGAAGCGTCTGTCAGTGCTGCCGGATCTGTGCTCTCCGCCGTGTACCTGCCGCTTTTGATCACGCTGATCCTGACGACCGGGTTTCTGGAGCATAAGCTCAGCGCCAATGTGACAAACTTGATGGACGGACTTCGCGCCGTGGCGGGAGGAGACTATTCCGTCCGGCTGAAAACAGATAAGCATCAGCTGTTGGACGATCTGTGTGAGGATTTCAACCGCATGACGGAGGAATTGCAAAGCGTCCGCACCTTGCGGGAGGACTTTGTCAACAGCTACTCCCACGAATTCAAGACCCCCATCACCGCCATCAAGGGCTTTGCGGAGCTGCTTTCCGAGCCGGATCTTACCGAGGAGGAGCGGCAGCAGTATCTGCGGATCATTCAGGACGAGTCCGCCCGTCTGGCGGAATTGACCAACCGGACGCTGCTGCTGACAAAATTGCAGTCCCAGCGGTTTTTGCCGGATCAAACCACGTTTTCTCTGGATGAGCAGATCCGTCGGTGCGCCATCCTCTGTGCCCACAGCTGGGAGGAAAAGCGCCTGACCTTTTCCGCAGAGCTGGAAAGCGTGGATTGTACCAGCAATGAGGAACTTTTGCGGCAGGTATGGATCAATCTCTTGAATAATGCGATCCGCTACACCCCGCCGGGCGGCGAGATCGGTGTGGAGCTGCGGCAGGTCGGCGGGGAGGCCGTTGTCCGGGTCTGGGATACCGGATCAGGCATGACGCCGGAGGTCCAGTCCCACATTTTTGAGAAATACTATCAGGGCGCGGCGGAGGATAAAAAGCACGGCCTGGGCCTGGGGCTTTCTATCGTCCATCGGATCATAGAATTGATGGAAGGACGCATTGAGGTGGATAGCCAGCCGCAGCAGGGGAGCAGCTTTACCGTTTATCTGCCGCTGAACCAAAAGGGAGCGTGACGCGGTGGGCCTGCCATGCAGAACGCTTATTTTTCTTTCCGTATTGACTGAAAACAGCGCAGCCCAGCAAAACTCCAAGGGAGGACGATCATGATTGAAAACCAAAACGCATATCCCATGAACCTGCTTGTCACGCTGGATCGGAATTACGTTCCTCAGCTGAATGTCATGTTGTTTTCCGCGCTCCAAAGTGACCCCGCCGCATTTTTTGACGTATATATCCTGCACGACGAGGGGCTGTCAGCCTCCGATTTAACGGCGACCCGGGCGCTGCTGGGGCAGCGGGGGGCGCTGCATCTGATCCGTGTGGACGAAAGCGGGCTGACGGACGCGCCAACGTCGGACCGGTATCCGAAGGCAATCTACTACCGGATATTTGCCGCGAAATATCTGCCGCATACGCTGGACCGGGTACTATATCTCGACCCGGATCTCGTTGTACGGAAAAGTCTGCGGGCGTTATATGAACTGCCTATGGACGCAGCCTTCTTTGCCGCGGCCTCCCACATCAGGGCCTTTCTGCACCGTTTCAACGAACTGCGCCTCGGCATGGGAGAGGATGATCCCTATATCAACTCCGGCGTCATGCTGATGAATCTGGAAGCCTTGCGGGCAAAGCAGGACACACAGGCGGTATTTGACTATATGGAACGCCACAAAGGACGGCTCATGCTGCCGGATCAGGACATCATCAGCGCCGTGTACGGACAAAGCATCATCCCGCTGGACCCGATCCAATATAACATGACGGAAAAGCTCTTCACCCTTCACCGGTTCAACGGGGATGGCATGACGCTGGACGATGTGCGGCAGCGCTCGGCTGTCATCCACTACTGCGGGCGGAATAAGCCGTGGAAGCCCGGATACGTCGGTGAATTGGACGTGTTCTACAACGAAACCGTTTCTCAAATGGAGAAGGACTTGCCATAAAAGTATCAGCAGCCTTACCGGTGTTCCGGCAAGGCTGCTGTTGGCTATATTTGATTGGAGCATCGTCACGCAGATAAACTTGGGATCAAAGAAAAATAAGTCGAGGGAAATTCCCTCGACTTATTTTCCGTGCCCTGTACCGTCCGGCTTGCCCTATAGATTACATTGTGTACCTATGAACATAAAGCGTTGTGGTTTTAAGGTTTTTTGGCGGAGAAATTTTTCCGCGCGTTCAACATAAATTCAACACAAAAGCGACTTTGTGCAATTTGCCATATATAAGAAAAAACCTCGAAACCATTATGGCTTCAAGGTTTTCCTTGGTGGAGAATAGCGGGATCGAACCGCTGACCTCTTGACTGCCAGAATTTAACTTTTCCCGGTGTGTGCATAATGTACAGCTTTTTTAAAAAATATAGAAGAAAAAATCGGACCAAAACAGAGAAAATATTTCTATTTTTTCTGAGTAGTATTTTCTGTTTCAACATGACCGATTGTATACCGTGCTTTCTGATTTATAAGGAGTTTAAATCAAGACCGCTTTTTGAGAGAGACCTTCTGTAAAATCATAGTAATTCCAGACTTTTCGGGTATTCCGTATTGTCGAAACTTGTGATTTCGTCATGCAGAATGCACGAACCAAAACTGTGATTTCGGATACTACTGTGTAGGGACAAAAGCTGTGATTTCGTTGCCGTGAGTGCTCGACGAAACCTGTGATTCTGTCATGTAGAATGCGGACTTTTTCTGGATAAAACCTGTGATTCTGTCATATAGAATGCAAGCTTTTTGAGGGATGAAACCTGTGATTCCGTTATTCGACTGTCACGGAAAATGTAAGGAAAAAGTGGGGTGGGACCTGTGATTTCGCAACTTTTGTGCGCACAGCTTTCTGTCTAATCATACCTGTTCTTTAAAATCTAATTTTTGCCCTCACCGATCCTGCAAGCAGGAAGAACGTTGGAACAACTGAACCGACGAAGAAGGAGGGTGAGGAGAGAAACTGAACAGACGAGTCGGTTATGGCAGACGCCATCTACGGCGGCGCAACCATAGAAGCCACCCAAAATGATATGGTGAGACAGCTGCAAAGCACCATGAAAGGGTATCAGCGGCAGTTGTTTCATGACGGCGTGTATGCCGTGGTGACACTCATGGCAAACGATGATTCGCAGCGAGAGAATCCCGGTCAGGAAGATGGCGAGGAAGGAACTCTTGAAAAGACGGAACAGCCGAGAAAATGCTACATTTTCTGCCCGGAAAGAGACCGTGTGCGGTTATTTGAGGAGTTGGATCACAAAACGGCGGCGCCACTCATTCCCGCGTTTCAGGACTATGTACTTGCTTCGCTCCAAAAGCGAGGCAATCTCCGGCAGTTGGAGGTCATCTCGCAAAAGGAGCGGATCGACGCATGGACGCTGGATCTGGAACCGGATGATAAGAATGTCATGATGCCGGGGTCAAAACAAGCCTTTTATGTATGACCAATGGCAAAGAGCTGGAAAAATAGCGCTGAAATGAGCACCCAGAGGAAATGGCCTTTTGAGGCTGTCTCTCTGGGTGCTTA
>ENA-UEQW01000570-UEQW01000570.1-human-gut-metagenome-genome-assembly--contig:-NODE-570-length-34396-cov-13.767942_pt1 | contig 34396 bp, 28 predicted proteins | sample MGYA00242947_ERZ507947 | MGnify/ENA primary metagenome ERZ507947 (study PRJEB26167, sample SAMN06115421) | human gut metagenome | host: Homo sapiens | place: China:Guizhou | collected 2015-03-17... | reverse complement strand
CTCTTTGTCCTTGGGAATCATAACAAGCAAAAAATAGGGGTATTTTTTACTTTAAGTTACTGATTTCCAAGGATTTTGCAAGTATTTTCATCCCTTGATTTTCAAATATTTACAACTAATTCCGAGGCTTAAATGACCTCTGTTAAACTTATAAATCACAGCAGTTCAACTGCTGATTGGAATAAATATGAAATATTTATATACAATTTACTTTCTATTGTACGTTTCGACGCTTTCGGCACAAACGATCGATTCCCTTTATTCCGTTTTCCGTCACACGAACGGTTCCGAACGGACTGCTACTGCCAACCAACTTTTCGAGGAATTTTACAACCTCGGCCTGACCGACTCACTTTATCAATTCTCCGCCCGGAACCGGCATCGGGAAATAGAGGCACTTATAACGTATTGGATGGCAGAATACGCTTTCGACACCGAGGACTATAAAGCGGCTACAATCTGGGCCGAGGAAGCGCTGCCACTCTGCCGTGAATCGGGCGATGATATTCTTTTATCAGATTGCTTAAACCTATTAAGCGCCAGTCTTCAGCGACGAGGCGATTTCGGGCGGGCCCTGCCTTGGCAGGAGGCTTGTTACTGGATTGACAAACGTTTAGGCGATGCGGAACGGCTGAGTTCTTCACTCAATAACCTGGCAGCCCTCTATCTGGCGACCGAACAACCCAAAACAGCCGAAAAGTATATACTCGAAGCCATCGCCATAGAACGAACGCTCAACAGGCCGGCAATACTTGCTATTCGTCTGGGCATGGCATCGGACATTCTTCTGAAATCCCAACGTCCAAAGGAGGCCTTACCCTACGCCACCGAAGCGCTCGCTCTCGACCGTGCAGGAGGGCGCCAAATAAAGACGGCAATTCGTCAGTCACAACTGGCCGCCGTTTTATCAGCACTACAACGCGACGATGAAGCTCAGGAACTTCTACAAGAAGCAGTGTCCGTATTCGAACGAAATGGGAATATCCACTCTCAAGCGGTCTGTTGCAACCAGCTCGGGAACATCGCTCTGCACAAAGGCCGCAATGCCGAAGCCGCAGATTATTTCCACCGCAGCGTTCGTCTCTGTGCGCAAAACGGCAACCGCTTCATCGAAAGTAAAGCGCAGTACGGCCTATGGCGCGCTTTGCGCACAACCGACCGCTCTGCGGCATTGCGGCATCTGGAGCTCTATACGACACTGGCCGATACAATCTTTTCCGAACAAACAGCCCGGCAACTCAGCAATTTCCAGGCAAAATACGAATTGGCAGAAAAGGAGCACCGCATCGCCATACAACAAAATGAAATCCAGCACAGAAAAAACATGCTAATCGTCCTAATCATAATCATTATTCTTTGTATTATAGCATTAACCGTCATCGGGCGATTATTGGTCCTCCGCCAACGCCACAATGCCATGCTCCAACAAACTCTCAAGTTAAAAGAGCGACTGCTTGCATTATTGCCGCTGCACTCCAACAGCGCAATCCATAACGAAATCGAAACTATCGCAAAAGAGATAACTGTACCACAAATACATTTCACCCCGCGTGAACGAACAATCATTCACTTATGTTGCGAAGGTTTACAAACAAAAGAAATCGCAGACCGGCTCGGCATATCCCAGCGTACGGTCGACACGCACAAAACCAATATCTTCCGTAAAACGGGTATTAACAATACGGTCGAACTAATGCGTTATGCCATGCAAGTCGGGTTAATCGACACAAATCAAAGTTCAAAGACACCAACAGATACGTAATTTCTCGTAGATACAGTCGATTTTCAATTTACATTTTTTGTCAGGGGGGGGGAATCGCTATATTTGTAAATGTGAAAAATAACCCCTTCCTATTATGTTTTCCTTACCCCGAGTTTCACGTAAAACGATATTCGTCCTACTGTTTCTTGGCATAATTCAAGTTTCTTGTACCAATCATTCCTCCCCAGCACAATCTTTCGCAGAACGCGCATGCATAGACAGCCTCGTGCGCGCCAATCGCAACCTTGATTCAATGGAAATATGGCTGGAAAAGTTCTCCCGCGAACAAAACCATATCGGACTTATTTTCGTATGCCGGGAACTGGGGAAACGCTACCGCGAAAAATCACGTTTCTCCGAAGCATTAGCCATTCATAACCGAGGCTTAAGATTGGCAATAGAACTGGCCGACACGCTCGAGATTGCTGATGCCTACAACAATATCGGTACAGATCTGCGACGAATGGGAATGCTCTCCGAAGCAGCAGATTCCCATTATCTGGCCTTACATATAGCCGAACAATATACTGGCAACGAACCGCGCCAAAACCGCAAGAATTATGTCTATGCATTGAATGGTCTCGGCAACATTTATAAAGCACTCGACAACCGTAATGAAGCCGAACATTATTTCCGTCGGGCACTGAAGATCGAGACCGAAATGGGTAATGAATTAGGGCAGGCGATCAACTGGGCCAATTTAGGTAGCATCTATAAATACCGTCAACAATACGACTCTGCCTACCTATGCTTCACCCGCTCTCTCGAGCACAATGAACGGGCACGATCTAAACTCGGCATCGCATTATGCCACACTCATTTCGGTCAGATTCACGAGTGCCGTGGCGACTATGAACAGGCATTCGGCGAATACAACATCTCTTACCGGCTGCTGAAAGCAATTCCCGACAAATGGAATTTGCTCAAATCGTGTACAGCCCTGGCCAGCCTCCATTTTCGACGCGGGAATCTTCCTAAGGCAAAAAAAATTCTCGACGAAGCATTGATCACAGCACGTGAAATACACTCATTCGGCCATTTGGAAGAACTCCATCTGCTTCGCTCAGAATATTACGAACGATTAGGGATATGCCGCAATGCACTGCATGAACTCAAACTCAGCCATCAATACCGCGACAGTCTACTGACAGACCAAAACGAAAGCATGGTTTATGAAACCCAAATACGTTACGAGCGCGATAAGAAAGCACGCGAAATCGCCGAATTGAATGAACAGAACGAACGACAAATACGCAGCAGACGACAAGTAACCATTACATCGGGTATTGTCATATTGCTGACGTTCATGATACTCGGAGTTCTGGTCTACGCCCTGCGCATGAAGATCCGTTCACAACAGACCACACGGCGTATGGCCGCCATGCAGCAAAATTTTTTCACGAACATCACGCACGAATTCCGCACACCGTTAACTGTCATCCTCGGCCTGGCCGAACGTCAGATGGCAGCAAGCAGCGACAAGGCCTGCAACAAGGATATGCAGGTCATCATCAGGCAAAGCAACACCTTGCTGGAACTGATCAACCAACTGTTGGGTATCGCCAAAATACGTTCCGCCATAACTACCCCGGAGTGGCATACGGGTGATATCATAGCTCTGTTGCATCTGATACTGGAGAATATCCGCATTTGTTCAGAACAGAAACTCATCGAGATCGAGTTTGCACCGACTCTGTCCTCGCTTAAAATGGATTTCATCCCGGATTACATGCAGAAAATTCTACGAAACCTGCTGATCAATGCGGTGAAGTTCACGTCTCAAGGCGGCAAAATTCTCATAACCGTCACAGCAAACAAAGGACAGGCCGCCATCACCATTGCAGACTCAGGCATGGGAATTAGCCAGGAAGACCTGCCATACATTTTCGAACCTTTTTACCAAGGGAACAATCCCGAAGCATATCTCGGCACGGGCATCGGGCTGTCGATGGTGCGCCAGATGACCGAGGCGATGGGAGGTACAATCGAAGTATTCAGTATCGAGGGACAAGGCTCGTCATTCATCGTGCGGTTGCCATTGCATCATGGCAAAGAATTTCTAAGCGAATGGATCCCGGGAAACAATTCCCCCGAAAAATCGGGTTCCATCGTCGATGAAATACCGGAAAACAATTCTGTGACAAACTCCGACAATAAACAGAAGAATACGATTCTGATCGCGGAGGACAATTCCGATGTCGCCAGCTACATCAGCAGCGAACTCAGGAGCGATTACCACCTGCTTCTGGCTCGTAACGGCCGTGAAGCGCTGGCGAAAGCCGAAGCCTACATGCCGGACCTCATCCTCACCGACGTCATGATGCCCGAGATGGATGGCTATGAACTATGCCGTGCCATCCGAAATTCAGAAACTCTCAACCATATCCCCATCATCATTATTTCGGCCCGAAGCGATGAGCCGGATCGTCTCGCCGGTCTGGCGACGGGCGCCGACGCCTATTTGGTCAAACCGTTCAATACAGAAGAACTTCAGTTACAGATCCGGAAACTGCTGGAACAGCGACGCATCCTGCGTGAAAAATATGCACGGCAGATGCAAGTAGGAAACATGCCCCCTCAAGAGCTACCCGAAGCGAATCGGGAGTTCATGACACGTCTGCACCAAATCATCTACTCAGAGATGGCCGATCCGACGTTCAACTCCGAGACCATTGCAAATAAAATCTGCATGAGCCGTTCGCAACTCAACCGCAAGGTCAAAAGCATCACGGACATGGATACAGCAACATATATCCGACAAGCACGGCTGCAATTCGCCCGCAATCTGCTCGTCTCATCCGACAACGCCATCGGCGATATTGTTATCCGTTGCGGTTTTGAATATCAGAGCTATTTCAACCGGATTTTCAAGCAACATTTCGGGATGACCCCTATGGAATACCGCAAACGGAACCGAAAATAACCCTTTGACCGATGAATTCAGGCCGCTTCCCGTTCCCGGGGAGCGGCTTTTTCATATTCGTACTCCTCCTATGCTTTTTGCACCCGACAAATCACGCATATCACTAATTTATAGAAATTTAGAAATAATCGTGCGCAGGAAATTCAAATCACAACCAAGTAAATCGCGCCCCCAGTATAAAAATCAACATCAAGATTATTAACACCGACGGCCCTATTCTGCGAACTTTGCAAACAAGACGAAAAACAATAGAAACTAAAAAAGGTACACATTTTATATAACCCAAACTCAAATTCCTATGAAAAAACTTTTTTCTTTATTACTTCTTTGTGGAGCCTTGTGCACACTGGCTTCATGCGAGAAAGACAACGACAATCCCGAACCGGAGACCAACCGTTTCGTATTTTCCGGGAAGAACTACTCCAATTTTACTGTCTCTGTCACTAAAGATGAACTGAACAAAGGTAATTACGACATTCATATACTTCCGGCAGAAGACAACACGATGGAGTTGTGTCTGCAATGTTCCATGCAACACGACGGGGTGAGTCTGGACCTTACGAAGGTAGACCCTCTACTGGCAGTTCAGGATTATAAGGGATGGCATTGGTATATTGAAGCCCAAACAAACGGAATCACAATATTGGAAAGTTGGGGAGGCGATGATGACCCCAATTTTGGAGTGGCAGGCGACATCCTGTATATCAAAAGTCTGAATAAGGACCACACTCAATTTGAGATCCGCTGTAAGTTCACCGACTCCCAGAAACATTCTTCTTTGGACTTCTATTATAAAGGAGACGTAACACTTGCCAAGTAAATTGCCAAAACAACGGCTTCGTGAATATACACAACCACTAAACCACAATACCTATGAAGATGATGCTGCAAAACATCCGGGAGTGGAGCGAGGCTCTGCTCGCTGACGGACAACGACAAAACGACACCGGAAACAAAGCCGCCGGCAGGCGCGCCCGCAAGGCGAGTCTTGAACTGGAGAAAATCCTGAAAGAATTTCGCAAAATCTCGCTTGCCTCCGGAAAAAGGTGATAATCCCAGACTATTTCTAAAACCGAGGCCCCATGAACACAGACCCTCCTAAACCGAAAAAAATGACCAGTGAGGAGGTGCAACGAATGTTGGCTGATTTCTATCAGGAAGTTGAACGCCGCGAACAGGAAGAGGAACGTCCCTTGCACATCTCGACAAACAAGGTACCCCGACCGACATGCTGGCAACGACTTCGCAGCTTGTTCTCCTCCAGTCGTCCGACAATCAATAAACGAAAAAAATAAAAACACTATAAACCCTTTAAAACATATTTAATCATGAAAAGAAAACTTTCCTATGCCATCGTCATCGCACTCTGCGGTATGATGGGATTCACCTCGTGCACGAAAGATTACGACGATGATCTGCGCATTCACCGCGAAATGATCGAAAACAATGAAAAGGAACTTCGCGCCACCATCGATGCATACCAGGTGCTGGTAAACAACACCATCGAACAGATGGAGATTGCTTACAAAAATGCCGACAATCTGATCAAACAGGAGATGAAGGCCGAATTCGATGCTGCCAAGGCCCGCCTGACGGCACTCGAAACCGCACTCGAAACCGCCAAAAACAACATCACGGCCCTGCAAACCGATCTAACCACATTCAAAGCTGCGGTTCAGCTCGATTTCCAGGAGGTGAACAACAAGATTACGGCTATCAACGCACGCATCGACGATGCCGAATTGAAAATCACGGCACTCGATGGTCGTCTGACCTCGGCAGAACAGGCCATCATTGATTTGAAGGCGTGGAAAACTTTGGCCGAAGGGAAACTGGAGGATCTGAAAAACAGCCAAACGGCGACCGCAGCCGATGTGGAAGCTTTGAAGACCCGCATCAACACGGCTGAAGGCAAGATCACGGCACTCGAAACGCTTTGTAACAACCTCAAAGCGGAATTCGAAGCCGCCGACGTAGCACTCGGCCAGCGCATCGATGACCTGACGACGGCACTCGGAACGCAGGAAACCTCGCTCACGGCACTCATCACCAACACACAGAATGCACTCAACGCACGCATCGACGACTTCAAGAGCGAAATGACCACGGCTTGGAACGACTATAAAACGACGGTGGACGGCAAACTCGCCGCAATGGCGACGCAACTCACCGCAGTAATCGCCGATGTCAACACGCTGACCGGCGAACTCGCTACGCTGAACGGCAAGGTAGGCACTCTCGAAACCGCCGTAGCCAACCTGACGGCTCAGATCGCAGGCCTCGCCTCGCAGACCGCGCTGGACGCCCTAACCACACGCGTAAACCAGCTCACCATAGATCTTGCCGCCAAAGAGGCTGCCCTGAAAGTGCTGATCGACGCCAATAAGGACGGTATCACGGCCAATAAGGCGGAAATCGAAACGCTGAAAGTCGAAATCAACACGATCAAGGCTGACATGCAAGCGATGAAGACCGAATTGACGCAGGCGATCGCCGATGCAGTATCCGACAAGGTAACCCAGACTGCTATGGATACCGCCATCGCACAACTCGAATCGGATTATAAGGCTGCCGACCTGGCTCTGCAAGCATTGATCGACACGATCAACAACACGACCCTTCCCGCCATGGACGGCAAAATCACGGCACTCGAAGGCCGCATGGATACCGTGGAGGCCGACATCGAAGCCATCAAGAACCGCATCCAGGCCGTTCGGTGGGTTCCCGCCTACAGTGACGGCAAGCTGACGCTCCAGGCAACCAAGAATGTCGGTGGCACGGAATACGACTCCGCCGCACTGGAAGAGCAACTCTACGTGACCAGCGCCAACGCAAACATCATCGCCGACATCCTCGACGCCTCCAAGGGCTATACGGTTGAGGTGATCGCCAATTCGGTGAATACCCGCGCCATTGTGACTTCTCCCTTCGGAGCGGCTGTCGTTTCGGACCCCGGAGTAGCGAACGTACTGAAAATCGCGATGGAATATACCGACCGCGCAACCCTCTGGACCAATTATAATGGCGCAACTACTCCCACGCCGATCAAAGTGCAGTTGGCCGTGAAGATTTCGGACGCCAAGGGCAATTCGGCCATGACCGACTTCGCCGACGTCGTAATCGTCAACAACTAGCAAAAAACGATGATGTGCGGGGAGAGATACCCACAACTCCCCGCACTTTTTCTAACGTTAAAAACAAGGAACAATGAGTAAACTGATCGCACGGATGTTCCTATCTGCCATGTTGTGCACCGTGACGTTCTGGGGCGGAAATATCCGGGCCGAGGAGCTCCCGACCAGAAAGAGCACGGAACAGCAACCGACACGGTGGGAACACTACAACCAATATGCAAGATGGAGTTTCGGTGCAAACATCGGACTGCCGTTCTTCGCAGGAGATTTCCAGAGCAACTCCTATGACAAACTCTACTGGGGTATCATGGCCGATCTGCAAGGAGGCTACCAGTTCACGCCGGTAATCGGCCTGCGCGCCAATTTAGGCTATGCTCAGGGCAAAACCGGAGCCAAGGATTTCGAACAGGATTATTGGCTCGATCCCTACGGCTGGGGAGATTACCGCCCGTCACCGCTGTCCGGAAGCATGCAATACAAGGACCTTTACAGCAAAGTGCGAAGCATCAACTTCACACTCCATGCCGACATCAATCTCAACAACCTGATTCGGCCCGTACCCGTTGGAAAACGCCGATGGACTGTATCCGTAAGCCCGGGAATCTACTTCCAGAAATTCTACCCCGACATATTCACCCGGAACGGAGGCCACCATTTCGCCGTGGAGCACTTCAATCCGCTGACAGTCAGCCTTGGAGGTGAAGCCATGCTGCGTTGGAAAACAGGTCGTGCCATTGACCTGCAAGCCCGTTACGGCATCAACTGGATACACCAGAACGTATTTGACGGCATCGCCACCTATCGTCCTCGCGACAATCAAAATTTCATGATGCATTTCTCGGTAGGTGTAGTGTGGAAGATCGGCGCACGCCACAAGAAGAAGGATCACCTGATGTACGCACCTCGCTATGCCGCTCCCCCGAAAGACCGCGGACGCATCATTGACACGGTCGTGGTGAAGATGGAGCCACACGTGGTGATGCAGGAACGCACCGTAGAAACGCCGGTGGAAAAGGCCGTATGGTACTATATGCCGACTATCCATTTCGTTCGCGGCAGCGCCGAAATCGACACGAAGACCTACGCCGAAGAACTCGACGCTATGGTCCGCCTGCTGAACGAAGTTCCCGACACCCCGGTACGCATCTATGGATATGCCGACCACAGCGGTACGGAGCAGATCAACAAGCGACTGACCCAGCAGCGCGCTGAAGCCCTGCGCGACTACCTGATCGACAAGGGAATCGCTCCCGAACGTATCAAGACGGTTAAGGGGATGGGCATTGATTCGTCTCTCTCTGGCGGCGAAGCCTATTCGCTCAAGGCCCGACGCGTGGAAGTTTTACGATAAACAAGACTATTGCTCTGAAATCATCGTAAAATGCGGAAGTGTATGAAAATGTATGGCTTCCGAAAATAATCAGTATTCATAAACGAGAAATCACTTGCTCCTGCTATCTCGGAGCAAGTGATTTTTTAACATCACCCTCACGCGTGGGGAATATATGGGGAAAATCCCTCTATTACAAACTGCCTAATTCATTGAAATCAATGAATTAGGCAGTTTTTCCTGTACCCGGAGCCGGGGTCGAACCGGCACGACATTGCTGTCATTGGTGTTTGAGACCAACGCGTCTACCGATTCCGCCATCCGGGCATTTCCGCGAGCGTTACGCGGCGAATCGGGTGGACAAAGATAGGTGATTTTCGTAACTTTTCAAAAAATACGGCTATTTTTCGAAAAAGGCCCTGATTTTTTTCGCCTTTGCCGCCCCGACCAGCGCCGAAAGTTCTTCGATGTTGGCCGCACGGACCTTTTCCACCGTGCGGAAATGGCGCAGCAGGGTCTGGACCGTCTTGTCTCCAACCCCCTCGATCTGCTCCAGTTCGCTGTGGATAAACGCCTTGCTGCGTTTCTGCCGGTGGAAGGAAACGGCGAAACGGTGCACCTCCTCCTGAATGTGCGCCAAAAAGTGGAACAGGGGCGAAGTGGGACGGATGCCGACCAGCACGGGCGGAAAGCCGCAGAGCAGTTCGGCGGTGCGGTGCCGGTCGTCCTTGGCCAGTCCGGCAATGGGGATGTCCAGCCCGAGCCGCTCCAGCACCTCGTGAATGACTCCCATCTGCCCCTTTCCGCCGTCGGCGATAATGAGGTCGGGCATTTCGGCCCCTTCGGCCATCAGCCGCGTATAACGCCGGAAGACGACTTCCCGCATCGAGGCGTAGTCGTCGGCCCCCGTCACGGTCTTGATGTTGAAATGGCGGTACTCCTTGCGGGAGGGTTTTCCATCCCGGAACACCACGCACGAAGCCACCGGATGAGCGCCCTGCAGGTTGGAGTTGTCGAAGCATTCGATGTGCCGCGGCTGTCTGTCGAGGCGCAGCTCCTTTTGAACGGCATTCATCAGCCGCTCGGTATACCGTTCGGGATTCTTGATTTCGAGGTTTTTCAACTGCTCGGCGCGGTAGATGCGGGCGCTCTTCCGCGAGAATTCCAGCAGTTCGAGTTTCTCCCCGCGCTTCGGGACCGTGAAAGTCACGCCTTCGAACAGCAGCGTCGTCGAGGGCAGCAGCGGCACGATCACCTCGCGGGAGAGTTCGCCCCCGGCGATGTTTTCGACGATGTGCTGGATGGCCAGCGTCAGCATGTCGCGCTCGTCGCCCCCGACGCCCGTCGAGAGTTTCACGGTCTGCACGCCCACGACCGAACCGTGGCGGATGCGCACGAAGTTGCACCAGGCCACGTCGTCGTCGGGCAACAGCGAGAAAACGTCGACGTCGACGATCTTCGCGCTGACGATCACCGACCGTCCGGCATAGTTGTCCAGGGCGTCGAGCCGCTGTTTGTACCGCTGCGCCAGCTCGAATTTCAGCTCCCCGGCCGCACGCGCCATCTCCCCTTCGAGGTATTGGCGCACGGGACGCAGGTCGCCTTTCAGCACCGAAACGACCATGCCGACCAGCTGCGCATACTCCTCCTCGGACTGCCGCCCGACGCACGGGGCCTTGCAGTTGCCCAAGTGGTATTGCAGGCAGACCGTATATTTATCTCTGGCGATCAACTCCGGGGCGAGGTTGAGTTTGCAGGTCCGCAGGGGGATCACCTCGCGGATGAAGTCGAGCACGCTGCGCTGCATCATCACCGATCCGTAAGGGCCGAAATACTGCGACCCGTCACGCGTCAAGATGCGCGTCGACTGCACGCGGGGAAAGTGCTCGCGCCGCACGACGATCCACGGATAGGTCTTGTCGTCCTTGAGCAGGATGTTGTAACGCGGCTGAAGGCTCTTGATCAGCGAGTTTTCCAGCAGCAGGGCGTCGGTCTCGCTCCCCACGACGATATGGCGGATCTCGACGATCTGCTTCACCAGCACACGCACCTTCGCGCTGTGCTCCTTCGACTGCACGAAGTACGAAGACACCCGCTTGCGCAGGCTCTTGGCCTTGCCCACGTAGATGATCGTCCCCGAGCGGTCCACGAACTGGTAGACGCCCGGCGACAGCGGCAGCAGGGCCACCTGCTCCTTGAGATCCGGTTTTTCCGTTTCAGCCATACGCCCTGCAAATTTAGCAAATATATTGCAAATCGGAAAGCCTATAAAAAGGTCGCATTTTTTGTTTAATTCGTCCGAAAATCATATCTTTGCACATCACTATTCCACTACACGCCAAGCCTATGAGAAAACTTATCCTCCTACTCCTGTCCGGCATGCTCTCCACCGCATGCGTGGACAAAGATTACGACCTGGGAAACATCGACACCGACAACATCGCCATCGGCGACGAAGGGTCGCAGTTCCGCATCCCGCTGGTCAAGGTGCTCGTCTCGAAGGACGAGATCAAAAACAACGGCGGCAACATCGAAGAGATCTTCCGCGAAGCCGACATCTGGTTTCCCTCCCAGCTGCCCGACGGCAAATTCGTCGACCTCGTCAAATTGCAGGACAAAGACGATCAGACGTACGTAAACACGCTGCTCCGAACGCTGCGCGAGGAGATGCAGGCCAGCGACGCCAAACTCGCATCGGTCGTCGATCTGGTTTGGGACAAATACGCCGCGGAATTTCTGTTGCTTCTCAACCTGACGGCTCCCGACGAGCAAACCTTCAAGACAGCATTCAAAACCGCCTACCGCAACGACGCATCGCTGCGCGAACGGCTCGCGGACGAAGTCAGCGCATTGGCCCGCACCTACCTGACCGCTCGCTCGGAATAGACCAGCTCGAATACGAAGTCGGCCATATCGACATCAGCAGCGACATAGTGGACATGCTCGCCGACAACCTCGACCCCGAGGGCACGCCCAACGCCAGAAACACGCTGTTCCTCTACGGCCAGATCACCAGCGGGCTGCCCCTTTCGCTGCTCCTCGATCCGAGTTTTTCGCCCACAGAGATCACGTTCCAGGTCGGAGTCGGCGCAGACAAGGCATCGAACGACATTCCCCAAACGCAGCTTTTCGCCGAAGACCTGCGGCAGATCGTCGAGGGCATCACGATCCGGATTCCCGTGACGCTCACGGAATACTATCCCGGCAAAGGATTCAGCGACGACCGGTACCAGATCGTCATCAGCCTGAGCCTGCTCAAGAACGGAGGACTGAAACTCGACATCTAAACCGCACTCCATTATGAAAAAATATACACCCTCATCGCGGCGGCGCTTCTGGCGACCGGCGCCGCAGCCCAGAACCCCACGGCCTATTTCATGGAGGGTTCGACCTTCCGCAGCCAGTTCAACCCGGCTTTCGCGCCGCTGCGCGGCTACGTCAACATCCCGGCCATCGGCGGCGTGAACATCAACGTGGGCGGCAACATCGCCGTGGACAACATCCTCTTCTCCCGCGACGGCAAGCTGGTGACGCTGCTCGACAGCTCCGTGTCGGCCGCCGACGCACTCTCGGGCCTCAAGCAGAACAACCTGCTGGGCATGGACTTCCGCATGAACGTCATCGGATTCGGCGCCTTTACCAAAAACCACAAGAATTTCTGGTCGTTCGACCTCAACGTGCGGGTCAACGAAGACGCCAACCTGCCCTACTCGCTCTTCGAATTCATCAAACTCGGCAAGGAGGGCCAGATCCGCAACTTCGGCACCTCGACGGACACCTACCTCGAGGCGGCTTTCAGCTACTCGTTCCCGCTGATGGACGACCGCCTCTACATCGGCATCCGCGGTAAGTTCCTCGCCGGACTCGCCCGTGCGCAGGTCACCTACGACCGCTTCGACATCTCGCTCCGCGAAGACCGCTGGGCCGTTCTCACCCAGGGCACGCTGGACCTCACGGCCGCCGGGGCCAAAGTCGAAACGGGCCCCGACAGCGAGACCTTCGAGATCGGCGATCTCGACTTCAAACCCACCAAACCCGCAGGATACGGCTTTGCCCTCGATCTGGGCGCCACGTACGACATCCTGCCCAACCTGCAAGCGTCGCTGGCCGTGACCGACCTGGGATTCATCAGCTGGAGCAAGAAAAACTCCGTCATGGGCGTCTCGACGCAGGAGACGGAATTCACGGGCGCCACGGTTCCGGAAAACGCCTCGGAGCCGGTTCCGGATTTCGACCTCGAAATGCTGAAATTCAATCAGGTCGACGGGCGCAGCACGACCAAGATGCTCCGCGCGGCGGTCAACGCCGGACTCGAATACGAAGTGTGGCGCCACAAAATCGGCATCGGCCTGCTCTACACGGCCCGCGTCTGGGAATACAAGACCATGCACAACATCACCGGATCGGTCAATTTCCACCCCGTGCGCTGGTTCACGGTGTCGGGAAGCTATTCGGTGATCGACAACCGCGGCGGAGCCGTCGGCCTGGCGCTGAACCTCTGCCCCAACTGGATCAATTTCTATCTGGCAACCGACGTGCTGACTTCGAAGCACACACCGCAGTGGGTCCCCATCAAGCAGAGTTCGATGAACGTAACGCTCGGCCTGGGCATCCCCATCGGCAAGCGGAGCCACCGTATCGCGGCCTACGTCCGCGAAGGCGACAGACGCTGACCCCACCCCGCAAACAAGCAAATTCCCGGCTCATCGAGCCGGGAATTTGCTTTGCGAATGCGTCCCGCAGGCCGGACCGGGCACCCGGACAGGCGGCCGCAGCGCGAAAAAAAACGGATTTGCCACGCGAAAAAGGCCCGCCCCTTCGGAATTTTGGACGCACCCATATCACTTTCGGGCAAAGCGATTGCAAATCCGGAAACTTTCTCTATCTTTGCCCCGTAAGGAATCCGGAAATGTTTTCCGCCATCTCCTTCATCCCCGAATACATTGCGACGGCCCTAAAATCTGTGTGAAGTTGCGTCACTACTTTTGAATTCTTCAAAAACGGGCCGTCGCAATCTTTTCTTCGCTTTCAGCAAAAACCATACCGTTTTTACCGTCGGTTTCCAGCCGCTCCAGCGCCGCGCGCGTCGCCGCACGCCCCGCCTCGAGAATCTCCTCCGAACGGTAGAACTCGAACATGCCGTAGCTGTCGGCGGGCAGCCCGACCATGATGTCGGGTTTGTACAGACGGCACATCAGCTGCGTGATGCGCTGCTGCATGATCTGCGACGAAGCGATCAGCACCTTGTAATAATTCAGCGACGCATTGGCCCGGCGGACGGAATCGGCCCCGAACCGGGCGCTGACGTCCACGGCGACCAGCAGGTCGCCCTCCTCGCGCCGCACGCGGTTCAGCGGCAGCGGGTTGACCGTGCCGCCGTCGACCAGCACCCGGCCGTCGCGGTGCACGGGCCTGAAAACCGAAGGAATCGAGATCGAAGCCCTGATGGCGTCGTACAATCCCCCGCTGTCGAGCACCACTTCGTCGCCCGTCAGCAGGTCGGCCGCCACGGCGGCGAAAGGCACGGGCATCCGCTCGATCTGCACGTCGGGGACCAGCTCCTTCATCGCCTCCATCACCCGGTCTCCCTTGACCAGCCCTTCGGTGCTCAACGCGAAATCGACCAGGCTGAAAACCTTGTATTTATCGAGTGCGCGCATCCACTTCTTGAACGGTTCGAGGTACCCCGAGGCATACACGCCCCCGACCAGCGCACCCATCGAGGTCCCCGCCACGGCGCTGATCTCGAATCCCTGCCTCTCCAACTCTTCGATGGCCCCGATATGGGCCACGCCCCGTGCGCCGCCGCCTGCCAGCACCAGCGCCACTCTTCTCTTTTTCATATATTCCCTCCATTAATGCGGACCCGGACCTTGTTCCACGCATGGGTCCCGAAAAGACAACTTGCACGCATCGTGCCGCACATCTCGCGCAAACGCGACATCGGCGCGACGAACCCCAGCTCCGAGGCGTCGACCCACGGACGCACCGAAGGGTCGAACAACGCCAGGAAGACGCTGCGTCCGCCCCGGCGGTTCTCCCGCACGGCCTGCGTCACGACGGCGCTGCATCCCGACCCGAAGGGCGCACACACGGCATCGTCGGCATTGTTGTCGTAAACGGCCCACGACACCAGTCCCGACAATATGTCGGGCGTGGCGAAAAACAGCGCCCCGTCGGCCGTACCGAAAGCCTCCGCGGCCTGCGGCGTATCAATGCGCGCAAAATTGAGCCACGCACCGGAGGCCTCCGGCACGCCGAGCCGCCCGATGAACTCCAGCACCATTTCGGGCGTCTGCTTGTAGTGCTCCTTCTGCGACACGAAGGCCGGCACGAAGGGCGGCATCGGTGCAAAGCCGGTGTAGAACTTCCCGCCCCCGCAGCCGATATTGGCGGCATTGAGGCTCACCGCCGACCCCTCGCGGGCTTCGGCCAGCGCCTTGAAAAAACATCCTTCGACTTTGGGCACGGCACGCACCGGCCCGTCCGAATACCAGAACAGCAGCGGCAGTCCCGCGGCGGGTCCGAACGCCTCGCCATAGGCGGAGGCAAACTCTTTCGCATCCATCATTCAATCCGTTATTATGTAATCCATCGCCACGTCGTGCGGCTCCGCAGGCAGCTCCCCGACCAGTTGGTGGGCAAAGCACACGCCGACTTTCACGGCGTGCACGTCCGGCCGGGCGAGGTATTTGTCGTAGTAACCCCGGCCGCGGCCGCAACGGGCGCCCGCGGCGGTAAACGCCGTGCCGGGAACGATCACGAGGTCGATCTCCGACGGGTCGCACGTCTGCGCCTCGGGTCCCGGCTCGGCGATGCCGAAAGCCCCCGGACGCAGCGTCTGCGGGTCGTATTCGCAGAATCGCATCACATCCCCTTCGACGCGCGGAACCACGATGCGTTTCACGGCGCTCCACCGCGCCAGCGTCTCCGCCGTGTCCGGCTCGTCGGGAAGCGAGCAGAAAACACCCACCGTCCGGGCCGCGCCGAAAGCCTCCAGCCGCCCGGCCCGGCCGAATATCCGGCGCGAGGCTTCGGCGCGCTCCGCAGCGTCCATTCCGAGGTTCCGCCGGCGCATCGCGGCGCGCAGTTCTTTTTTGGTCATAAAACCCTCCTTTCAGGCATAAAATTCCCGTCCGTTTCTATTGTTATTCCGCAAACAATGGCTATCTTTGCGTGCGTAAAATAAAAGCGCCGGAACACAAATCATTAACAAATATAACAAATTAAAATCATTATGAGCTGTTTTCTATCTAATTCCTCGCTTGGCAAGAAGTTAGTAATGAGCGTGACGGGCGTGTTCCTCGTGCTCTTCATCCTCTTCCACATGTCGATGAACATCACGGCGATCATCTCGCCCGAAGCGTACAACATGATTTGCGAACTGCTGGGCGCAAACTGGTACGCGCTGGCCGGAACGGCCGTTCTGGCGCTGGGCGTCTTCGTCCACTTCCTCTACGCCGTCATCCTCACGCTGAACAACTACAAGGCGCGCGGCTCGCAGCGTTACGCCGTGACGGTGCAGGAGCCGGGCGTGGCATGGGCTTCGAAAAACATGCTCGTACTGGGCTTCATCATCCTGGGCGGACTCCTGATCCACCTGTTCAACTTCTGGTCGAAGATGCAGCTCGTGGAGATTCTGGGCGGACACGAGAACTCGCTGGGACTCGACCCCGCGGACGGAGCTTCGCTGATCGCCTACACCTTCTCGCAGTGGTACTACGTGGTGATCTACCTCGTATGGTTCGCCGCCCTGTGGTTCCACCTCACGCACGGCGTATGGTCGATGTTCCAGACCGTGGGCTGGGCCAACGACACGTGGTATCCCCGCCTGAAGTGCATCGCCAACATCGTGGCCACGATCATATTCCTCGGATTCGCCGCCGTGGTGCTCGTCTACTTCTTCTGCCCCTGCATCGCAGGCGCATGCTAATCACCCCCTTTGTAGAATAATAAACACACAAACGATATGGCTTTAAAATTAGATGCTAAAATTCCTGCCGGTGCTCTGGCCGAAAAGTGGAGCAACCATAAGACAGCTATCAAGGTCGTAAGCCCCGCCAACAAGCGCAAGCTCGACATCATCATCGTCGGTACGGGTCTGGGAGGCGCCTCCGCAGCCGCTTCGCTCGGCGAACTGGGCTACAACGTCAAGGTATTCTGCATTCAGGATTCGCCCCGCCGCGCCCACTCGATCGCGGCCCAGGGCGGTATCAACGCAGCGAAGAACTACCAGAACGACAACGACTCGGTATACCGCCTGTTCTACGACACGATCAAGGGCGGCGACTACCGCGCCCGCGAGGCCAACGTCTACCGTCTGGCCGAGGTCTCGAACCTGATCATCGACCAGTGCGTGGGCCAGGGCGTCCCCTTCGCCCGCGAGTACGGCGGCCTGCTGGCCAACCGTTCGTTCGGCGGCGCGCAGGTATCGCGTACGTTCTACGCCCGCGGCCAGACGGGCCAGCAGCTTCTGCTGGGCGCCTACGCGGCCCTCAACAAGGAGATTGCGGCCGGTTCGGTGAAGAGCTACCCGCGCCACGAGATGCTGGACATCGTCATCGAGGACGGCGAGGCAAAGGGCATCATCGCCCGCAACCTCGTGACGGGCGAGATCGAGCGCCACGGCGCCCACGCCGTCGTGATCGCCACGGGCGGCTACGGCAACGTCTTCTTCCTGTCGACCAACGCCATGGCGTCGAACGGCTCGGCCGCATTCCAGTGCTACCGCAAGGGCGCCGGCTTCGCCAACCCCTGCTTCACGCAGATCCACCCCACCTGCATCCCCGTTCACGGCGACCAGCAGTCGAAGCTGACGCTGATGTCCGAGTCGCTGCGTAACGACGGCCGTATCTGGGTTCCCAAGAAACTCGAGGACGTGAAGGCCATCCGCGCCGGCAAGCTCAAACCCTCGCAGATCGCCGAGGAGGACCGCGACTACTATCTGGAACGCCGCTACCCGGCCTTCGGCAACCTCGTGCCGCGCGACGTGGCTTCGCGCGCCGCCAAGGAGCGTTGCGACGCAGGCTACGGCGTGAACGAGACCGGTCTGGCCGTATACCTCGACTTCAAGACCGCCATCGAGCGTCTGGGCAAGGACATTATCAAGCAGCGTTACGGCAACCTCTTCGACATGTACGAGGAGATCACCGACGTCAGCCCCTACGAGCAGCCGATGCAGATTTTCCCCGCCGTGCACTACACGATGGGCGGCATCTGGGTCGACTACAACCTGATGACCACCATCCCGGGTCTCTACGCCATCGGCGAGGCCAACTTCTCGGACCACGGCGCCAACCGCCTCGGCGCATCGGCCCTGATGCAGGGTCTTGCCGACGGTTACTTCGTGCTGCCCTACACCATCGGCGACTACCTCTCGCACAAGATCCAGGCCCCGAAGGTGAAGACCGACACCAAGGCCTTCGACGAGGCCGAGAAGGGCGTCAAGGAGAAGATCGCCAAACTCCTCGCGATCAACGGCAAGCAGTCGGTGGACGACATCCACAAGAAACTGGGCCACATCATGTGGGAGAACGTCGGCATGGCCCGCACGAAAGAGTCCCTCGAAAAGGCCATCACCGAGATTCAGGCCCTGCGCAAGGAGTTCTGGAAGGACGTGAAGGTCGTAGGCAAGGAGAACGACTTCAACGTCGAACTTGAAAAGGCGCTGCGTCTGGCCGACTTCCTGGAGCTGGGCGAGCTGATGGCCCGCGACGCCCTCAACCGCGAGGAGTCGTGCGGCGGCCACTTCCGCACGGAACACCAGACCGAGGAGGGCGAAGCCAAGCGCGACGACGAGAACTTCGTATACGCCGCCGTATGGGAGTACAAGGGCATGGACCAGGCTCCGGAACTCACCAAGGAGCCGCTGAACTTCGAGTTCGTGCACCCCGCACAGCGCAACTACAAAGATTAAGGCCATTTGACGTTGAACTTTAATATCGAATCGAAACCATGAATTTTACATTAAAGATATGGCGTCAAAAGGACGCTAAATCCAAAGGCGCTTTCGAGAGCTACAAGGTGGAGAACATTTCGGCCGACACCTCGTTCCTCGAAATGCTCGACATCCTGAACAACAATCTCATCCACGAGGGCAAGGAGCCGGTGGCCTTCGACCACGACTGCCGCGAGGGTATCTGCGGCATGTGCTCGCTGCACATCGACGGACAGGCCCACGGTCCCAGCCAGGGCGCCACGACCTGCCAGATCTACATGCGCAAGTTCAAGGACGGCGCGACGATCACCATCGAGCCGTGGCGCTCGGCAGCGTTCCCCGTCATCAAGGACCTCGTGGTGAACCGTTCGGCTTACGACCAGATTCTGCAGGCCGGAGGCTTCATCTCGGTGCGCACGAACTCGGTGCCCGACGCCAACGCCATTCCGATCTCGCAGGCCGACGCCGAGGAGTCGATGGACGCCGCCGCCTGCATCGGCTGCGGAGCCTGCGCCGCGACGTGCAAGAACGGTTCGGCCATGCTCTTCGTCGCCGCCCGCGTGTCGTCGCTCGCCAAACTGCCCCAGGGCCGTGTCGAGGGTGCGCGCCGCGCCAAGGCGATGGTCGCCAAGATGGACGAACTGGGCTTCGGCAACTGCACCAACACGGGAGCCTGCCAGGCCGAGTGCCCCAAGCAGATTTCCATTGCGCATATCGCCCGTCTGAACCGCGAGTTCCTCTCGGCGAAGTTCGAGGACTAACGACTGTCGCAGCAGCGATAACGACCAGGGCCGGAGCGTTGCTCCGGCCCTTTTTATGCCGGGCGATATGCGCGTCGCGCATCCAGACAGACAATCCCTCCCGGCCTCCCTTTGAAAGGGGGGGGGAGAAGAGACCCCGCCGAACCGCGAGTTCCTCTCCGGCGCATACCCCCCCCCGAACCCCAAATTGCCGCCGTTCTAAATATAGGTATGAAAAATAATTTCAAAAAATGAGGTACTCTGTATTACATAATACTAAAATTCGTATTATATTTGCATTGTAATAATAGTAAAACCCGCAAAACATCAAACCGCGACAATACTTTTACGACCATGAAAGAGACTGTAAACGTAAACATCGGCTCCGTGGCATTCATCCTCGACGAGGACGCCTACCGGGTACTGGGCAGCTATTTCGACGACATCCGGCGGCGCCTGCCGGAGGGTGACGCCGAAACGATGGGCGACATCGAGGCCCGTGTGGCGGAGATATTCCGCGAGCGGGTCGCCTCGCCCATGCGGGTCATTACGCTCGACGTCGTCCGTGCGACGATGGCCCAGATGGGCAGTCCGGCCGATTTCGGCGAACCCCGCGGCGCGGAGCGGTCCGAGTCCGCCGAGGGAGGGACCGGAACCGAATCCGCCGAACAGCCGCCCCTGCGCAAACTCTACCGCTCGCGCACCGAGCGTTCGATCGCCGGCATCTGCGGGGGTCTCGCCGCGTATTTCGACTCCGACCCGACGCTGATCCGGCTGCTGATGCTCCTGCTGATCCTTTTCGGCGGACTTTCGATCTGGGCCTACATCATCCTCTGGATCGTCATTCCCGAGGAGCCGGCCCGAAAATTCAATATCAACAGCAAAAACCGATAAAATCATGGCAACGAACGAAAACAGACGGTTATTCCGTTCCCAAGACAGCATTATCGCAGGCGTCTGTGCCGGCCTGGCCGAATTCTTCGGACTCGATACATCACTGGTACGCATCGCAACCCTGCTCCTGATCTTCTTCGGAGGTCTCTCGCTCTGGGTTTACATCATCCTCTGGCTGATCGTTCCCAAAGCCCCCAAAAGGTTAAACGCATAGCACCATGGCTGAAGACAACGTAAAGGCGCAAATGCGCAAAGGAATTCTGGAGTACTGCATCCTCGCCATTCTCTCCCGCGAGGACTCGTATGCTCCGAAGATCATCGCCGAACTCAAGCAGGCCGAGATGATCGTAGTCGAGGGTACGCTCTACCCGATCCTCACCCGGCAGAAAAATGCCGGACTGCTGACCTACCGCTGGGAGGAATCCCCGCAGGGTCCGCCCCGCAAGTACTACACGCTCACGGACAAAGGCCGCGAATACCTCGCAACGCTCGACGAAGCCTGGGATGAACTCGTCGGACAGATCCAACTCATCCGCCACGGAAAAAACAATTAACCCCCAAAAAACAAAACCATGAAAAAACTCCTGCTGATAGCCGTCCTGATCGCAGCGTGCCTCTCCGCAACCGCTTATGTCGCCTGCGTCGCAGCGCCCCTGCTGGGCAAAAACATCAAGGGCAGCGGCAAGATCGTCGCCAAAACCGTTCCGGCACCCGATTTCGACGGCATCGAAGCCTCGCGCGCCGTGAAAGTCGTCATTTCGGACAAGGTGTCGGACATCCGCATCGAAGCCGACGACAACCTGATCGACCTGGTGGTGGTCCGGGCCGTCAAGGGCAAACTCGAAGCCACCCTCGATCAAAAGGTGAACAACATCCAGAACGCCAACGTCACGATCACCGTCCCGGCCAACGGGAAAATCCGCTCGCTCGACGCTTCGAGCGCCTCGAAGATCATCGGCGAGACGACGCTCAAAGCCGGCAAATTCAGCATCGAGGCTTCGAGCGCCGCCAAGATCAAAGCCGCGGTGGAAGCCGTCTCCTGCACCATCGAAACATCGAGCGCCTCGAAGGTCGAGGCCTCGGTCGAGGCCGAAAGCTGTTCGCTCGACGCATCGAGCGCATCGAAAATCATCCTCGAAGGTTCCGCCGGGACGTTCAGGGCCGACATGAGTTCAGCATCGAAACTCAACGCCGAAAAATTCTCGGCCGTCAACGCCACGATCGACACGTCGAGCGCCGCCAGCGCTTCGATCGACTGCAGCGGAAAACTCACCGCCAGCGCATCGAGCGGCTCGTCGGTCCGCTACTCGGGCGACTGCCGGACTTCGCTGGAAAAGTCGAGCGGCGGCAGCATCCGCAAACTCTGAATTCCGAAACGACGCGACAACCATGAAAGAGGTTAAAAAATGCAGCATCTCGGGTGTGGCGTTCACGATGGACGCCGACGCTTACGAGGCCCTCGAAACCTATCTCGAAAGCCTCAAGACAACCTATAAGGACACGGCCGACGGCGCGGAGATCGTCGCCGACATCGAAGCCCGCATCGCGGAACTGATCCTCTCGGCGCAGGACAACACCCGCATCGTGGAGAAACCGCTGATCCTGAACATCATCCGGCAGATGGGTTCGGCCGAGGACATCTCCCGGGAGAGCGTCGACCGCGACCTGCACTGCGACACGCCGCGCATCCCCCGCCGGCTCTACCGCGACACGGAAAACGCCAAGCTGGGCGGCGTCTGCGCCGGAATCGGCAAATATTTCGACATCGACCCCGTGTGGGTGCGCCTCGGGCTGTTTCTGCCCCTGCTGTTCACCTGCTTCGGGTGGATTCCCTTCCTGCACTGGTTCAGCCCGATGTTCGGCAACCTGTTCGGCATCTTCCTGATCTGCTATTTCATCATGTGGTTCGCCGTTCCGGCGGCCCGTTCGGCGCGGCAGAAACTCGAAATGAACGGCGAGAAGATCACCGCACAATCCATCGGCGAGGTCACCGCGGCCACCGCCACGGCCTGCGCCGAACCCGACGCCAAGGCCAAACCGATCGTCGCCGAAGTCGTATCGGTCTTCGGCAAGGTGGTGCTGATCCTGCTGAAAATCATCGCCGGGTTCATCGTCTTCGGACTCATCATGGCGGCCTGCGCCCTGATCATCGGCATGTTCGCCCTGATCGTCGGCGGAGAGGGTTTCTTCACGCCCGCCGTCTTCGGCAACACGGTGTCGATCTGGATCGCGAGTCTGGGCATCCTGGCCACGCTCATCCCCATCATCCTGCTGATCTACGTGCTGATGTGCCTGATCGCCTCGCGCAAACCCGGCGGCAAGACCGTGCTGGCCATCTTCCTGCTGTGGCTGGCCTCGATCATCGCCGTATCGTGCGTGGCCATCCGCGAGAACGTGGGCGACAAGTTCCGGACGAAACGCAAGGTTCTCGAACAGGTGTTCCAGAGCGAAATCGTCATCGACGGCGACACCACCACCCTCGAACGCCTGCTGGAAGATTACGACGACGAAAGCGTGATCGAGGAGGGCCGCAAGACGCTCCACATCTCCGTGCCCTCGAAATCCATCGACATCACCGTCGACAAGAAGCAGGGCGAACTGCGGGTCAACGCCGACGGCCGGAAGGTCTCGGTCAAAGCCTCCGAGACCGGCGACGAAGCCTCGGTGACGATCCGCCGGGAAACCGACGCCGCCGACAGCGCAAAAACGACCCGCGGCAGCGCCGCCCGGTCCCGGTAAGCGAAGCCGGAAATCATTCGCGTTAAAATAAAAAGTTCCCGGCTTATCAGGCGGCATCCTTTTTGGGCCGCCCGTATTTTTGAAATTTTTGAAATATTTTCGTACCTTTGAACGGTTTTGTTTTTAACAAATGAGAGTATGGCCGGAATCAAGAGCATAGGCATTCTGACATCGGGCGGCGACGCGCCGGGCATGAATGCGGCAATCCGCGCGGTGACGCGCAGCGCAATCTACAACGGATTTACCGTAAAAGGAATCATGCGCGGATTCAAAGGTTTGGTATTCAACGAGATCGTTGAATTCAAATCGCAGAGCGTGAGCAACATCATCCAGCTGGGCGGCACGATTCTGAAAACCGCCCGCAGCGAGGAGTTCAAGACCGTGGAAGGCCGCAAGGCGGCTTACGACAACATGGTGGCCGCGGGCATCGACGCTCTGGTGGTGATCGGCGGCGACGGATCGCTGACCGGCGCGGGACTTTTCGCCGAGGAATACAACGTGCCGATCGTGGGGCTTCCCGGAACGATCGACAACGACCTCGGAGGCACGGACTCGACGATCGGCTACGACACGGCGCTGAATACGATCATGGAGTCGGTCGACAAACTGCGCGACACGGCGTCAAGCCACGAACGCCTCTTTTTCGTCGAGGTGATGGGCCACACGGCGGGTTACCTGGCGCTCAACAGCGCCATCGCGACGGGTTCCGAGGCGGCGATCATCCCGGAGATGGAGACCGAGGTCGACCAGCTTGCGGAACTGATCAACCACGGGTTCCGCAAGAGCAAGAACTCGGCGATCGTGATCGTCGCGGAGAATCCCAAGACGGGCGGCGCCACGGCGCTGGCCGAACGTGTGAAGAAGGAGTTCCCGCAGTACGACGCGCGGGTGACGATTCTGGGCCATATCCAGCGCGGCGGCTCGCCGACGGCCGTGGACCGCATCCTCGCCTCGCGCATGGGCGAAGCGGCCATCGAGGCGATCCTCGACGGACAGCGCAACGTGATGATCGGCACGATGAACGGCAAGATCGTCTACGTGCCCTTCGCCAAGGCCATCAAACACGACAAAGGCATCGACCGCGGAGCGCTGGAACTGGTGAAAATCCTGTCGATTTAGACGGCTCCGCCTGCCCGCCGCGAACGGCCGCAATGCAAACGAATTCAACAAAAACCCGAACATAAGCGAATGAAACGCGTAATTGGCATCGGCAACGCCCTGACCGACATGCTGGTCAACCTGAAAACCGACTCCGTGCTGGGGAGGTTCAAATTAGCCAAAGGCTCGATGAGCCTCGTGGACACCCGGCTCCAGACCGAAATTTCGAAATCGGTGGCCGGACTCCCCTATTCCCTCTCGCTCGGAGGATCGGCCGGCAACACCATCCGCGCCATGGCGCAACTGGGTTGCAGCGTCGGGTTCATCGGCAAGGTGGGCCCCGACACCACGGGCGACTTCTTCGTGCAGGCGCTGGACAACCTCGGCATCGAGCCGATCATTTTCCGGGGCAGGGAGCGTTCGGGCAAATGCGTGTCGCTGATCTCCGCCGACGGCGAGCGCACGATGGTCACCCACCTCGGCGCGGCGCTCGAACTCTCGGCCGGAGAGATCGAGCCGTCGATTTTCGAGGGGTACGACTGCCTCTACGTCGAAGGCTATCTGGTGCAGAACCACGACCTGATCCTCAAGGCTGCCCGTACGGCCAAGAAGTGCGGCCTGAAGGTCGCCATCGACCTGGCCAGCTTCAACATCGTGGCCGAGAACCTCGAATTCCTGCGCGGGCTGGTGAGCGAGCACGTCGACATCGTTTTCGCCAACGAGGACGAGGCCAAGACCTTCACCTGCGAGGCCGAGCCGCTGAACGCCCTCCAGGCCATTTCGCAGATGTGCGAACTGGCCGTCGTGAAGATCGGCACGAAAGGCGCGCTGATCAAACAGGGCGAGGAGGTCGTACACGTGGGCATCATGGCCGCGGCCAAGCGCGTGGACACCACGGGAGCGGGCGATTTCTACGCCGCCGGATTCCTGGCGGGGCTTTGCGACGGACTTTCGCTGCGCCAGTGCGGCACGATCGGCGCCATCACCGCCGGCAAGGTGATCGAAGTTGTCGGCACGACCTTCGGCGAGGAGGCCTGGGCCGACATCCACCGGCTGGTGAACAAGGTCAAAAACGAAAAGTACCTGTTTTAAATACAAAGGGTTGAACAAATGTTCAGCCCTTTGTATTTAAAACAGCAGCGCATACCGGAATCACAACCAATTTTCTTCCGGAGAATTCGCTGTCGCCCAGCGTTCCGCCGTATTTACAATTCTGCCCCACCCCAAATCCCTCCCTCGGGGAGGGGCTTATCGCATGCGACCAAAGCCTGCAACTCCTAATTTTTAATTTTCGTGAACAGCCCCCGGCTGATTTCCAGACGCATGCGCAGCAGCCACCGCGATTTGCGGGGCGGCATCGTGCAGCAGAGCACGAGCGTCGCCGCCCATTTGGCGATCTCCAGCACGAAGGTCTTCGGCAGCCGGCGGTGGATTTCGGCCCGCAGCCGCTGGCTCACCCCGACGTTGTAGCTCAACCGCCGAAAATAAGCCCCGGTGAGTTTCGCCGGCGGAATGATGTGCCACATCACCGCCCCCGGCACATACCAGATCGTCTCGCCGCCGAGCAGGAGACGTTCGAAAAAGTCGTTCTCCTCGCCGCCGATCAACTCGCCGTTCACGCGCCCCAGCGTCGGATCGAACCCCCCGTAACCGGCCAGCCCCGCACGGCGGAAAGCCATATTGCCGCCCCCGGGAACGCGTCCCGCCGGGAACGGACGCACCCGCTCTCCGAAAGCCATCGGATTGGCGATCGGCATTTCGACGTATTTCGACATCCACGCCGGACGTCCCGCGGGGTATTCGGCGACGATGCGCCCCCCGGCCACGACGGCCCCGGGACGGGTTTCGAAGAATTCGAGATAGGCGCGCAGAAACCCCTCGTTGACCCGTTCGTCGTCGTCGATGAAGGCCACCAGCGGCGCCTGCGCCTCCCGCAGTCCGCGGTTGCGGGCGTACGACACCCCCGGTCCTTCTTCCGCGACGAGCCGCAGGCCGCACCCGGGATGCGCCGCGGCAAAGGCCGCGAAACGCGCCTCGGTGTCGTCCGTGGAGTTGTTGCTCACCACCACGCACTCCCACTCGTCGCGCGGAAGATCCTGCCGCACGACGGATTCGAGCGCCGCAACGAGTTGTGCGGCACGGTTGTGGGTGGGAATGACGAGCGAGATTCGAATCATCGTGCGAATGTAGCAATTTATCCGTAAAAAACCCGTATATTTGTCCGAAATATAAAAAGCGACACGACTATGTACAAACTGATTCGCACCCTCCTGCCGGTCCTTGCCGCAATGATCGCCACGACCGTCTCGGCGCAGAGCGTCAGCTGGAAAAGCTCGGTGCAGCACCTCGACGGCCAGACCTACCGGATCGTGCTGGAAGCATCCATTCCGGCTCCCTGGCACATGTACGACATGGGACCCTACGAGGGCGGGCCCAACGCCACGACGATCACCTTCACCCCGGGCGAAGGCGCCGTCCTCGAAGGAGGCGTCGAGCAGCTGACCCGTCCCGAACGCCACTACGACAAAACGTTCGGAATGGAGATCGGAACCTTCGCCCGAAAGGCGCAGTTCGCCCAGAGCGTGAAACTCACGGCCCCGCAGGCGACCGTCAAAGCGGAACTCGCATGGATGATCTGCAACGATACGAGCTGCCTGCCGCCCGACGACACGGAACTGACGATCACCCTGCCCGCAGGTGCGACGCCCGCCGTGCAGCCCGCGGAAACTCCGGCCAAGGAGAGCGCCGCGGCACCGGAAACCGTCCCTGCGGCCGAAATCGCTCCCGCACAGAAGGACGCCGCAGGCGGCGGCTCGCTGTGGGGGCTGATCATCGAAGCCATTCTGTGGGGCTTCGCCGCCCTCCTGACCCCCTGCGTCTTCCCGATGGTCCCGATGACCGTCTCGTTCTTTATGAAAGGCTCCGGAAGCCCCGCGCTGGGCCGCATCCGCGCCGGCATGTACGGGTTCTTCATCGTGGCCCTCTACACGCTGCCCATCGCGGCGATCATCCTCATCACCCGCCTGGTGGGCGGCGACGCCGTGACGGCCGACATCTTCAACTGGCTGGCCACGCACTGGCTCCCGAACATCCTCTTCTTCCTGGTGTTCATGGTCTTCGCCGCATCGTTCTTCGGCGCGTTCGAGATCACGATGCCCTCGTGGATGGTCAATAAAACCGACTCCAAAGCCGACTCCAAAGGCCTTGCCGGCATCTTCTTCATGGCCCTGACGCTCGTGCTGGTGTCGTTCTCGTGCACCGGACCCATCGTCGGCTCGGTGCTGATCAAATCCACCGCCGGAGAGTTCTGGAGTCCGATCGTGACGATGCTGGCCTTCTCCGTCGCCTTCGCGCTGCCGTTCACCCTCTTCGCCTTCTTCCCCTCGATGCTCAAGAAGCTGCCCAAGAGCGGCGGATGGCTCAATTCGGTGAAGGTCGTGCTGGGATTCATCGAAGTCGCGCTGGGCATGAAGTTCCTCTCGGTGGCCGACCAGACCTACCACTGGGGACTGCTCGACCGGGAGATCTACCTCGCCGTGTGGATCGTGACCTTCTCGCTGCTGGGTCTCTACCTGCTGGGTAAAATCAAGTTCGCCCACGACAGCGACATGCCCTACCTCGGCGTAGGACGCCTGGCGCTGGCCATCGTCACCTTCTCGCTGGTCGTCTACCTCGTCCCCGGCATGTGGGGCGCCCCGCTCAAAGGTCTTTCGGGCTACCTGCCGCCCCTGCACACGCAGGACTTCGTCATCGGACAGGACGGCTCCGGACCGGCCCCGGCAGGCGGCGAGGCGCGCATGCTGCTGACCGTCGACGGACAGAAGCCCAAACACAGCGACTTCCTCCACCTGCCGCACAACCTCGAAGGATTCTTCGATCTCAAGGAGGCCGAGGCATACGCCGCCAAGGTCGGCAAGCCGCTCTTCATCGACTTCACGGGCCACGGATGCGTCAACTGCCGCGAAATGGAGGCCCGCGTATGGTCCGACCCGCAGGTGCTGGACATCCTGCGCAACGACTACGTGATCGTGGCGCTCTACTCCGACGACAAGAAAGTGCTTCCCGAGAGCGAATGGGTGACCACCGATGCGGGCAAGGTGCTCAAGAGCCTCGGCAAAATCAACTCCTACTACGCGCTGAAGACCTTCGGGGTCAACGCCCAGCCCTACTACGTGTTGCAGGGGCGCGGCGGGAAGGAGCTGGTTCCGCCCCGCGGCTACGACCTCGACGTGCAGGGATTCGTCGATTTCCTCCGCAGCGGCGTCGAAGCCTACGACAGGCAGAAATAGGGATTCCCTCCCCGAAAAAAGCCTGCGGCCGAAACGGCCGCAGGCTTTTTCAGTATTCCGGACGGAGGATCAGTCCGAGAACTCGTCGAACATCGTCGTGCTCAAGTACTTCTCGGCCCGGTCGGGGAAAACCACGACGATATTGCCCCGCTCGATCTTCTGCGCCGTACGCACCGCCGCCAGCATCGCCGCGCCGCTCGACATGCCGGCGAAGATCGCCTCCCTGCGGATGATTTCCCGGGCCATGGAGATCGCCTCCTCGCTCTCGATCATCTCCTGCACGTCGATCTGCGACGGATCGTAGATGTCGGGCACGATGGCCTCCTCCATGTTCTTGAGCCCCTGAATGTAATGGCCGCGGATCGGCTGTGCGCAGACGACCTTGATGTCGGGCTTCATCACCTTGAGGAAACGCGAAAGACCCATCAGCGTCCCCGAAGTCCCGATCGCGCAGACAAGGTAGTCGATGTTGCCGCCGGTCTGCTGCCAGATCTCCAGCGCCGTCGACTGGTAGTGGGCCAGGTAGTTGCTGGCGTTGGCGAACTGGTCGGGCATGAAATACCTGCCGGGAGCGTCGGCGACTTTTTTCCGCGCCAGGCGGATCGCCCCGTCGGTCCCCTCCTCGGCGGGTGTCAGAATCACCTTCGCACCGTAGGAGCGGATGATCTTCCGCCGTTCGATCGACACCGCTTCGCTCATCACGATCTCCACGGGATAGCCCTTGACGATCCCCACGATGGCCAGCCCGATGCCCGTGTTGCCCGATGTGGGTTCGATGATCGTCTTGCCGGGCGTCAGCCGTCCGTCCCGCTCGGCGGCCTCGATCATCCGCAGCGCAATGCGGTCCTTGATGCTTCCCGTAGGATTGAAGCCTTCGAGTTTGGCGAATATTTTCACGTTCGGATTGGGGCACAGCCGGTTGATCCGCACCATCGGGGTCGTGCCGATGGTCCCCAGAATATTCTTTTTAACCATAAATCACCGCTCATTAAACCGCGTAAAGATAATCATTTTCCGGAAAAAAGATTAATTTTGTGAAATGTCATGTCCGTCTCGTGAAGACAAACGGGTCCCGGCCTCACGAAACGGCATCCCCGGACAAGGACCCACCCTACCCGAATGAACCCATCGAGATTCAGGCCGGCCGCCGGCATGGCGCTGCTGACCTTCGCCGGAATTCCTGCGGCACAGCACGCCGACGCACACCCGAAACGCCCCGGACAACAGCCGCCGAACATCGTGCTCATCCACCTCGACGACATGGGCTACGGCGACCTGACCGCAACGGGGACCACCGGATACCGGACACCCAACATCGACCGGCTCTGCGCCGAAGGCATGCGCTTCACCAATTATTACAGCGCCCAGGCTGTCAGCAGCACTTCGCGCGCCGGGCTTCTGACGGGATGCTACCCCAACCGCATCGGATTCGCCGGGGCGCTCGGTCCGAAATCGAAAACAGGACTCAACCCCGACGAGGAGACCATGGCCGAAAACCTGAAGAAAGCCGGCTACGCAACCGCCATCGTCGGCAAATGGCACGTGGGATGCCGCCCGGGGCTTATGCCCCTCGACCACGGTTTCGACGAATACTTCGGGCTGCCCTACTCCAACGACATGTGGCCCCACCATCCGCAGACGTCGTCCTATCCGCCGCTGCCGCTGTACGAAGGGCGCAAGGTCGTCAACCCGTCGGTCTCGGCCGCGGACCAGGCGCAGCTCACCACCCGGTACACGGAACATGCCGTCGACTTCATCACACGCAGGTCCGAAGGCCCGTTCTTCCTCTACCTGGCCCACTCCATGCCGCACGTGCCGCTCTTCGTCTCGGACAAGTTCAAGGGCAAAAGCGAGCAGGGACTGTACGGCGACGTGATGATGGAGATCGACTGGAGCGTGGGCGAAGTGCTCAAGGCGCTGGAAAAGAGCGGCGCGGCCTCCAATACGATCGTCGTGCTCACTTCGGACAACGGGCCGTGGATCAACTACGGCGACCACGCCGGCTCGACGGGCGGTCTTCGCGAAGGCAAGGGAACCACCTTCGAAGGCGGGCAGCGCGTGCCGTGCATCGTGTGGTGGCCGGGGACGACACCCGCCGGAACGATCTGCAACCAGCTGGCCTCGTCCATCGACCTGCTGCCGACCTTCGCGGAGATCGCGGGCACGCCGCTCCCGGCGAAGCAAATCGACGGCGTAAGCATCCGCAGCCTGTTCGAGGGCGTGCCGGACGCCACGCCGCGCACGTCGTTCCTGTTCTACTACCGGAAAAACAGCCTGGAAGCCGTGCGCGACGGACGCTACAAACTCGTGTTCGCCCATCCGGGCCGCAGTTACGAAGCATTCCCGCCCGGCAACGGCGGACGCCCGGGCAAGGTGGCCGAAGGGCACGAATTCCCGCTGGCGCTCTACGACATGCGCCGCGACCCCGGCGAACGCTACGACGTTCAGAACCAGCATCCCGAAGTGGTCGAGGAGCTGATGCGGATCGCCGATGCGGCGCGCGAGGACCTGGGCGACGACCTGCGGGGAATGCCCGGCAGGAACAGGCGTCCGGCAGGCAGGGCCGAATAAACGACGAGGGGCAGGTCCGGACGGACCTGCCCCTTGCCTTTGCGGCGCGGAAAACGGACTATTTACGCTCCTTCCCGGTTTCGGCGAAAGCCGATTTCACTTCATGCTCTTTCTGCTGACGGGCTTTGGGCGTCGGAGCCTTGCCCTCTTTAACCAAACGATTGATGTTACGCTCGAAATTCTGCTCGCAAGGTTCGCAGGCGGTGTCTTTGTTCTCTTTCATGGCTTTGGAAATTTTATGGTATCGACTCCTGCTGCAAATAGCGCGCCGTTTGCCCGACCATTCATTCCGGCAAACAAAAAAACGGACAACTCCGTAGAATTGTCCGCTTTGGTAGCGGGAGGAGGACTCGGCCATCTGATATTCAGCATTGTATATCAGATCGTTACAAGTAAACCTATATAGAAAAGTATTCCAACAAGCAGTTCCTATTTTATTAACTTATCCAAAATAATGACAACCGTTTATTATCTATAACCTGATACATAGTATCTAACTTAGGGCTATTATTAAAAAGTCGTCTTGACAAATGATTTCGCGCCTCATTTAACAAATTCGGTTGTACTACAAATAAATACGGTGGCATAATACATGGAGTATTCCCAAGAATATCAATTGCCCCCTGTACTTTATCCATTAAATCGTTTTTAGAGATGCGCTTAAAAGACTTATGTCTATACTTAAAATCAATCAATACAATTCCACGATTACGACGGTCCTCAGACACACCAAATGCGATATCCATTGTTGGCCGTTGTTCCCGTTTTTCTCGCATAGCAAGACAGCGTTCGACAGCATCAATATTAATAACCGGTTCATCACCAAACACCTTCACCTTATCGCACCCTCCTTCATCGATAATGATTTTATGAATAGCACATCGACAATTCGGATGAGCAATATATATTGGATGTGTTTGGGTTGTTTCCTTGCAATATTTCATATTTCCCAGATTACTCATCTTCATCTATACCATACTGATTTATCCTATCTAATGCTATATTAAAAGACTCAAAAATCGGGTCTATATTTCTTTGCAGATCAATATAATAATAGCTATATGTATTCGGCAATTTGTGAGCTAAATAAAAATTTAAACTATCTGCAACTTTTTCTTTCTGAGCGATATATTTTATAGCACTTACCATATCCGGATTATGACTTGCGATAAAAAACTTCACACCCAATTGTTTATTTAATAGAACAATTAAGCGTGCATATTCCACAATCCATTGAGGATGTAAATGCGCTTCTGGCTCGTCAATTATTAAAATTGTATTTTTATTTAAACGCCCATTATTTAGCAAAATTTGAAGTATTCCAAATGATTTTATTCCCGTAGCACCATCATTCAAATTAAATACAGCACCATCATTACGTTTATATATGAAATCATCATCAATGGTATCCGAAGAATAAGATACTTCTCCTGATATAATTTTATTAACCAAATTCAATTGCCTATCTAATGGAAATGCCAACGCAGGTGCTTGCAATACTGATATTAAATCTTCCCAATATTCATTATCAGTATAACTATCTGACATAATTGCCATTGGCGTATCAATATATACACAATCCTGTATACCATGAGTCATAAGAAGTTTTTGATGCTCCCAATCCGTTATTGGAACACCAAATTCAATGATGTTGAATTGTTTCTTCAAATCATCTCCAAAATGACGATACAGTTCTGAAATAAAGACATTATTATTTCGAGATTCCAATGTGCGCATTGCCGCAGCAAAGGACTGATGAATTGATATCTTTAATTTATCAAGCAAACTAAAAACATCATCCATCTTGCCTTTCTCTCCTTTATTAGGATTATCATCATTTAATAACGTCTGAAGAATTTGCTGAATGCGCTGTAACCGTTTTTCAATTAAAGGCTGCCTACTCCTTTTAGCATTAGGCGCGGTTTTCTCTGATAAATAATCATTTATACCATCTTGTATGGTATTAATATAAGAATATATCTTCTCCTCATACTGACTTAAATCAGAGTCATCATCGTTTTTGATTAATAAAGACCTATAACTTACTCGTCGTATAGAATATTCTTTAGAGTTATCAGGAGATGAAATACGTTCAATTCGTGCAAAATCTTGCATCAAATCAGTTAATGCTCTTAATATTTCACGCAGTCTTCGATTTAAATCTCGTCGAACAATTTCATCAAAATTTCTAGAAGTTTTAATCGTAACATATAGCAATCGAGAAAGAGTGGTTTTTCCACAACCATTCTCTCCCGTAACAACCGTTATTCCATTTAGTTTAATATCTGCTTTATTAATCGCCCTAAATTTAGAGACGGTTAAATTCATCAGATTAGTATTCATCTCCTTCATAATACCTCTTTTATAGTATACAAATATACAACAAATTTAATTCCGCAAAAATCTTGTAGCGATTTAAAAAGTAAAGACACTATAAAACCATAGTGTCTTACTCAAAATAAGTTACTCGACAAACCACCTGTACTCGGGTTCTCCGATGAGCGCCTTTGCCACTCCCTCCGTGAATACCGTCGCATTCCGGCTTCTTGCGAGGAACGAATCTATGTAGCTGGACTTGTTGGCTCCTGTAAAGAGGTTGAACACCCTCCATAGATCAATCTCGCGCTTCCTGTCGCATGCAAACGCCGTATCGTTGTAATAGGTCCTTGCAATGACGTTCAGTTGACAGTCCGTGAATTCGAACTCCGGGAGTTGCTTGCGTTGAGCAGGCGGGAGGAACTGATACAACCGAGCCTTTCCCACCATCTGGGCGAACTGACTTTCCGACATGGAGGTATCGAGCAACGCCCGCATCCGCTCCAAATGCCGCTTGGCATTGTAACTTACGATCAACTCCGTAATCTTTGCTGTCAACTCCTGCGTGTTCGTCACCCGCATCTCCCCGGCCAGTCCGTCCGTGGCCACACACATATTGCAACACACCATATTCTTGAACCCGATAAAGACTTTGAATTTCTC
>ENA-UEQW01000564-UEQW01000564.1-human-gut-metagenome-genome-assembly--contig:-NODE-564-length-34650-cov-7.010181_pt1 | contig 34650 bp, 31 predicted proteins | sample MGYA00242947_ERZ507947 | MGnify/ENA primary metagenome ERZ507947 (study PRJEB26167, sample SAMN06115421) | human gut metagenome | host: Homo sapiens | place: China:Guizhou | collected 2015-03-17... | reverse complement strand
ATTTTCCATTATGAATGGTATTGAAAAAGGTGATTCTTCTACGTCTCCGCTGAAGGATATACTTGCTGATCTGACGGTAAAAGACGTTGAGCGATTGAAAGATTATTATGTTGAAGAAGCGAAACGTTTGATGGCATTTTTTGGACAGGAGGAAGAGGATGCTTTAGGTTTTATGAAAAAGCACTTGCGGATTGTCGAGGCTTTGTTGCGAGAATTGCAGTTTCCATGGGAGGCTTGTATACCGGTACTGTACGGTAGTTTTATGCACTATATTGTTTTGGAAGAGGAAAAAGGGAAACGGAAACGTTTATCCAATCTAATGACAGAGTTGATAAAGAGAATGAAATTCTTTGCTAAAAAAGAGGCGTTAATCATGGGGACAACACGTCACTATCAAGAACAGCGGCAAGAAGTTGAAGCTTTGATCGCTTTACGAGATAATGAGTTTAATGCATTGCGATCGTGAACGAAAGGAGTGAAGGTGTTTTTTCTGACGGGATGTCGGGAAAGCAACAAGGTATGTCACTGAAAGATTATTATTTGATAAAATCACAAGTGGTGAGAAGATGCCGGAGGCATAAGTTGATGGAGGAAAATGAAGAAAATTTGTTGGGAGGTTTACTATATGATATGGATGAAATAAAACAACTCTTGGATTATTTGAAACTTCCCTGGATGAAGTTGGCAAACGTGTTTTTTCAAGGGTATATCGATTCTCCTTTGATGGGTAAGCACGAGAGAGTGTTGGCTTCACGCTTTATTGAATTGATGGTGAAGTTGTCTGGGGAAACTTCTTTTGTCGAGAAATGGATGGAGTATCATGCTGCCCAGATCAATGAAATTAAGGAATTGCAATCCGCCTGTAAGATAAAACAGGCTTGCAGTATTGCGGTCGGGGAGAAGTTGTTGCGAGATCTCCCGTTAAGGCAATTAGTTGAGATACATGATATGATAGAAACGTTTCTTGGATACAATCCTTGAGAAGTGAAGAGGAGGTGGAGCTTTTTCACTCCGTGGAGATATCGTTCAATGCAATGGCGATTGGCACGAAATGTCATACGCTACCCGTAATGATTTTTGTTGGTGAATCTCTATTTTTGTGTAATAAAAATTTACGTGGGAGGACGAGGGGAAATCAGAAGGTATGTGGGGGGAGATAAGGCAACACAAGCAGATGAGTGACGTGTTGCCTTCGTTTCATAGTCGTTTGGAAACTGGGTTTGATGCATTGGCAATACCGCCATGGTATTCTAGGCGTGATCGAACACCCCCTTATCAGGCAACTATTCGTGTTGAAAAAATAGGTCTTTAGGAATGAAGTCGTTTAATGGTTTCTTCCAATTTGAACATTTCATCCCGAAGGCGGGCGGCTTCCAGAAAGTCCATCTCTTTAGCGGCTTTTTGCATGGCCGCTTTTGTTTTTTGCAGCATTTTTTCCAGTTCCGGTTTGCTCATGTAAGCGGTAACGGGGTCGGCAACCATGTTCACGTGTTCTTCTTCGATGTAAGCACGGGAGGTCTCTTTCAGCACGGATTCCGTGGTTTTACGTATCTGGGTAGGGGTGATGCCGTGTTGACGGTTGTATTCCATTTGTTTCTCTCGACGATACCGGGTTTCATCGATGGTTTCCTGCATGGAGCGGGTAATCGTGTCGGCATACATGATGACTTTACCGTTTAGGTTACGGGCGGCACGTCCCGAGGTCTGTATTAGTGAACGGGTGGAGCGTAGGAATCCTTCCTTGTCGGCATCGAGGATGGCAACAAGGGAAACTTCGGGCATATCCAATCCTTCACGCAATAAGTTTACTCCCACGATCACGTCGATCACTCCTTTACGTAAATTTTCGATGATCTGTACTCGTTCCAGCGTGTCCACGTCGGAGTGGATGTATTGGCATTTGATGCGAATACGGTCTAAATATTTGCTTAGCTCCTCCGCCATACGTTTGGTCAACGTGGTAACAAGTACTTTCTCGTTGATCTCGATACGTTTTTGTATCTCGTTGATGAGGTGGTCTATCTGGTTTTTGCTGGGAACCACTTCTATTTCCGGATCGAGGATTCCGGTGGGGCGGATGATTTGTTCCACGACTACGCCGTTGCATTTCTCCAATTCGTAATCGGCCGGGGTGGCACTGACGTATATGGTTTGCCCCGTGTTCGCTTCGAATTCTTCGAACGTAAGCGGACGATTGTCAAAGGCTGCCGGAAGACGGAACCCGTATTCCACGAGGGTTTGTTTGCGGGAATGGTCGCCGCCGTACATGGCTCGCACTTGCGGGAGGGTCACGTGAGACTCGTCCACGACAAGCAGGAAATCCCGCGGGAAGTAATCCAGCAGGCAGAAGGGGCGAACGCCGGCTGCCCGTCCGTCGAAGTAGCGGGAGTAATTTTCGATGCCGGAACAATAGCCGAGTTCTCTAATCATTTCCACGTCATATTTTACCCGTTCATCCAGTCGTTTCGCTTCAAAATGTTTGCCGATGGAGTTTAAGAAATCAACTTGTACTACCAGGTCGTGTTCTATGTCATGAATGGCTTTCGCGAGCGTGGCTTTGTCCGTGACGAACAGGTTGGCGGGGTAGATGTTCAGATTTTCCATTTCATCAATCGTTTTCCCGGTCTGTGGGCTGAATGATGTGATCCGGTCAATCTCGTCATCCCAGAACTCGATTCGATAAGCCATTCCCTCGAAAGTTTCAATGGACGGGAAGATGTCCACGGTTTCTCCTTTTGCCCGGAAACTGCCTCGTTTGAATTCCAGTTCGTTATTCACGTAAAGGGCATCTATCAATTGGCGTAAAAGTTTGTTCCGACCAATTTTCAGTCCCCGCTTCAAGTGAATGATGTTCGAGCCGAAAGCTGTCGGGTCTGCCATACCGTAAAGGCATGAAACGGACGAGATCACGATCACATCCCGGCGTCCGGATAGTAAGGAGGCCGTGGTGCGTAACCGCAATTTGTCGATTTCATCGTTGATCATAAGATCTTTCTCGATATACGTGTTCGTGGTGGGCAGGTAGGCTTCCGGCTGGTAATAGTCGTAGTAAGATACGAAATATTCCACCGCGTTTTCGGGGAAGAATGCCTTGAATTCCCCGTATAACTGGGCGGCTAGCGTCTTGTTGTGACTGAGAATGAGTGTCGGACGCTGCACTTTTTGAATCACGTTGGCAATGGTAAACGTCTTTCCCGATCCGGTAACTCCCAACAAAACCTGTCCCGGGACTTCATCCAGAAGTCCTTGCGTTAGTTCCTTGATTGCTTCCGGTTGATCCCCGGTCGGTTCGAATTGGGAAGTTAGCTTAAACATGACTAAATATGTTAATTTCTTGATTTATGATTTACGATTTATGATTAATGAATGCATCGAATAGATGCAGTTGGAATCTAAAATTTAAAATCAGTAAATCTAAAATTATTTGAGTTTGCTCATGAATTTCTCCGGGTTGATGATAAAGCGGTCGTGGATGGCCGAGCCGATGGGGGCGGTTTCATCCCATGCCTCGATGGAGAAACGGATGCGGCGACCGTCCACTTCGGTGATGGTGGCTTTGCAAGTTACTTTTTTGCCAACAGCGGTGGCTTTCACGTGTTTGGTGTTGATTTCGATGCCCACGGTGTCGCTGTCTGCATCCAACATTCCTTCCAGGCATTTGATCGCCGTGTTTTCCATTAAACCGACCATGGCGGGGGTTGCAAATACTTCCAATTTTCCAGAACCGTAAACGGCAGCCGTGTCTTTATGTTGCACGGTAATTTCTTGTGTGAATGAGTGTCCTATTTTTATTTCCATAATCGTTAAATTTAGATTGCAAAGTTAACTAATAATCCTGTATGGAGAGATCGTTTTAGGAAGTTTTCACGCGAGGTTATGGTTTATTTAAATCGGTTAACTGAAAAGCAGGCGTGCAGCTACAATCACGAGTACCACGAGTAGGAAATACCGAATATATTTGGCTCCCCATTTGATGCTGAAACGTACTCCCAGCCATGCCCCGAGCATGTTGCCACAGGCTAGGATAAGCCCGACTTTAAGATCCACGAGGTCATTCCAAATAAAGATTGCCAGGGCGATAATCGTGTAGAATAGTACGATAAATAGTTTTATGGCATTGGCTTTTAACAGATCGTAACCACATCCAAGTACCAACCCTGCCAATAGGAAAAATCCAATACCGATCTGGATGAATCCGCCGTAAATTCCCAGGAGAAAAAAGATCACGTTGCGTAGCCAAGGGCTTTTCATTTTTGCCTTGTCCGCGTTTGCTTTGACCCAGGCATCCGGATTCAAGAGTAACATGAAAAACATGATGATCAGCAGTCCGGCAATGACTTTTTTGAATATCTCTTCGTTGATGTCCACGGCGATGAAGGCTCCCGCGATACTTCCGAGAGCCACGGGCAGCAATAGTTTAGAGTCCGTTTTGAAATCAAGTATTTTCTTTTGTTTGAAACTACCGACAGATACCACGTTTTGCAATAAAATGGCAATCCGGTTCGTCGCGTTTGCCACGTTCGCCGGTAGGCCAATAAAAATAAGAAAAGGTACGACCAACATGGAGCCGCCTCCGGCAAACGTGTTGATAAATCCCGCGGTGGTACCGAGGAGTATGGTGACGATGATTTCGGTTATTGTCATGGGGCAAAGGTAAGAACTAAAAACTAAAAGTTAAAAGATAAAAACTAAAAGTTTACCGTGAGTATTTCCGGGGATAGCGAAAGAATATAGCCAAAAGGGCGGCCACACCCATCAAGTACGGGTAGTAGAGGTACTGCATGATGGCTAGCGGGGTAATGGAGGCTAGGCCGGCGGCCATGAGTAATTGTGCCCCGTAGGGAATGATGCCTTGCACGAAACACGAGAAGGTGTCTAACAGGCTGGCGGATTTCCGGGGATCGACACCAAAACGATTGGCAATGTCTTTGGCTATGGGGCCGGACATGATGAGGGCTATCGTGTTGTTGGCCGTGCATAAATCGGCAAAACTGACAAGGGCGGCGATGCTTAGTTCTGCTCCTTTTTTTGATTTGACGTGGGTGGTTAGTTTTTGAATGATGTAGGCAATTCCCCCGTTGTAGCGAATCATTTCGAGCATTCCGCCTGCCAGCAAAGTGATAATGATCAGTTCTCCCATACCGGATATACCCGTACCTATGGCAGCGATCCATTCCCAGAATTGAATACTTCCGGTAATTATTCCGACTATGCCGGAACAGAGAATGCCGAGTAGAAGTACGATCATGACGTTCACGCCGACTAACGCGGTGGTAAGTACCAAAATGTAAGGAATTACTTTTAGCCACTCGATCGGGGTGACGGTGGGAGTTGTCGTTATTTCACTACCTTGAAACAGGTAAATGATGGTTATGAGAATGGCAACCGGGATGACAATTAAGCTGTTGACTTTAAATTTGTCTTTCATGTTACATCCTTGGGTACGGGTGGCGACAATGGTTGTGTCGGAGATGAAGGATAGGTTATCTCCGAACATGGCGCCCCCGACCACGATTGCTACCATGAAAGGTGTGTTTAGGTCTGTTTGTGTGGCAATACCGACGGCAACGGGGGTAAGAGCCACGATTGTACCGACGGATGTTCCCATGGAAAGAGAAATGAAACAAGCCGCAATGAACATGCCTGCTAGTAAGAGAGTATCCGGAAGTACGGATAAGGCCAAATTGACGGTTGCATCTACTGCCCCCACGGCTTTGGCTGTTTGAGCAAATGCTCCGGCAAGGATAAAAATCCATACCATGAGCATGATATTACTGTTGGCGGCTCCTTTACAGAATAGGTCTATCCGTTTGTGAAGTCTTCCTCCTGAAGAGGTTGCTACGGCTACAATCGAGGCGACTAAAAAGGCCACGGTGATGGGCATTTTGTAGAAATCACCCATGATAACGGAGGCTACCAGGTAAATGCTTAAAAAGATGATTAAGGGTGTTAGTGCCCAAAAGTTTGGTTTCGTTTCTTGTTGCATAGCTTAGAAGACTTGTTTTACAATTTCTTGGATATTTTCCGATTTCCCCATGGTATAATAGTGAACGGCGGGAACCCCGTGCGCGATGAGTTCTTTACTTTGCGCCACGCACCATTCGATACCGATTTGGTTGATTTCTTTGGTGTTTTTGCATGAACGGATCTCTTTGACCAGTTCGTGTGGGATGTCGATACTGAATGTACGCGGGAGCATTTCCAGATGTTTGAGTGTTGATATGGGTTTTAGTCCCGGTATGATGGGAACGTTAATTCCTTGAGCCCGGCATTTGTCGACAAACTGGAAAAATTTGGCGTTATCGAAGAACATTTGGGTGACAATGTAATTCGCTCCCGCGTCGACTTTCTTTTTCAGATTTTCGATGTCACAAGCCTGGTTGGGTGCCTCGTAATGTTTTTCCGGGTATCCGGCAACTCCGATGCAGAAGTTCGTGGGAACGGTATCTGTCAGCGTGTCATCCAGGTATTGACCGTGGTTCATGCGGGTGATTTGTTCAACCAGTTCGCAACTGTATCGGTGTCCGCCATCTTCAGGAGAGAAAAAACGCTCACCGGGTATGGGATCGCCCCGTAGAGCCATCACGTTTTCAATGTCAAGGAAATTCAAGTCGATAAGTTCGTTTTCGATCTTGTGGCGGGTCGCCCCTCCGCACACGATGTGAGGTACCATGTCCACGTTGTAGCGTCTCATGATGGCGGCAGCCAATGCCACGGAACCGGGGCGTTTGGTTATGGTAACTTTTTTAATTGTTCCGTCCGGATATTCACGGTATACCACTTCATCCCGGTGAAAGGTGATGTTGATGAAAGGGGGTGCAAGGGCAATCAGGGGTTCGATGGCCTCATATATTTTATTGATATCTCCACCTTTTAATGGCGGTATCAGTTCGAAGGAGAAGACGGGTTTGTCTGTATTGTTGAGTATGTCAATGACTTTCATGATTTAGAATTTAAAATTTAAAATTTAGAATTTGGGTTTAGAGTTTAGTCTGAATGTTTTTTCATTCTAAATTCTAAACTTTACATTCTAAATTGTGCTGAAATATTTCGCTTTCGGATGAGAAATCAGCATTCCACACAAACTTGTGGAAGGGTAGATGGAGTATCCTTCCGTGAGTTGTACCCCGATTTGTGCAGGAGCATCCAGTATGTCGAAAGCTAATTTCTTCATCGCGTGATCCGGACAAGTCGGGTAACCGAAAGCGGGGCGGATGACGTGAGTACCTTCGTTTATTTTTTCCTGCATCCATTCCGCACAAGCTTCAGCCAACCGGGCACACAGGCTTTCTCGTAGCAGGTGTTCAAAGTCATGGCAATCGTTGCATTGGTGATCATCCTTTACTTTTAAGCAGAATAGTCCTACGCTACCGATCCCTTTTTCTTTCGGGATAACGAAATCTGCCAGAGAAAGGCATTCTTCCAAGTCTGTTTGTTGTCGGGGCATCGTGAATCGATGTTGACCATCCAGAACGATGTCTTCATTTTCCGAATAGGCATCAAAGAAGCGGACAATGATTGAGGCGTCAAATTCATTTCCGGCAATTACTTTACCCAGCATATCCAGGGCTGCCTGGTAAGTACGGTCAGCCTCGTCGTTCGTGTAGATGATTTCCGGGTATTTGCCTTTAAATCCCCAGAAATGGAAAAATGGTGTCCAATCTATCTTTTCTACTAAATCTTCAAGGTTCAAACGTTTTACAAGTAGATTGTGTTCCCCGAAGGTCGTGGGTGTCACGTGGTCCCAATCGTACCGGGGGGCTCGCCGACGGGCTTCTTCGAGTGATATTTGTTTTTGTTGGTGTCGGTTGTACAACGTTCGTATGTTTTCTTGTTCATCTTTTATTTCACGAATATAGTTTTCCCGATCACTCAGCAAACGTTTGATGATTCCCACGGTTCGAGAGGCGTCACCGCCCGACACGACGCAATAATCATATTTGGGTGCCAGTTTAACGGCTGTATGTACAGTGGAGGTAGTAGCTCCGCCAACAATTAGGGGGATTTGTAATTGTTCTTTTTGTAGCAGTTCGCACAAGTTTTCCATTTCACCCAGCGAAGGGGTGATCAAACCGCTAACCCCGATAATATCCGCCCCATGTTCTTTGGCAGCCTTGATAATGCTTTGATTGTCAACCATGACACCAAGGTCTATGACTTCCAGGTTGTTGCAGGTAAGAACAATGTTCACGATGTTTTTACCGATGTCGTGGACGTCTCCTTTCACCGTGGCAATCACAACACGGGGGCGACGGGTTATGTTTTGACCGGATGCGTTGTGACGTTCGATTTCCGGCTGCAGGATGTGTACGGCTTCTTTCATGACTTTGGCAGATTTCACGACTTGCGGTAAGAACATTTTTCCTTCCCCGAAGAATTGTCCGACCCGTTCCATGCCTTTCATTAAAGGTCCTTCAATGATCTCGACCGGGCTGGTATATTGTGTGAGAGCTTCCTGCAAGTCGTCCGTTAGGTAGTCTGTGATGCCCTTGATCAGAGCATGTCCGAGACGTTCTTCCAAAGAATGGTTTCGCCATTCTTCCTGTTGTACGGTTTTTACTTCTCCTTTCGTTTCTTTGTATTTTTCGGCAAGGGAGAGCAGGGTTTCCGTGGCTTCGGGCGTACGGTTCAGTACGACGTCTTCCACGGCCTTCAGTAATACCGGGTCGATTTCGTCGTACACTTGTAACATGGCAGGATTCACGATCGCCATATCCAGTCCTGCACGGATGGCGTGGTACAGGAAGACGGAGTGCATGGCTTCCCGTACCGTGTTATTTCCACGGAATGAGAATGACAAGTTGGAGACGCCGCCGGATGTGCGACATCCTTTCAGGTTTTGTTTTATCCAACGTACCGCCTCAATGTAGTCTACTGCATAGTTGTTGTGTTCCTCGATTCCGGTTCCGATGGCTAGGATGTTCACGTCGAATATGATGTTTTCGGGTGTGAATCCGGCTTGTGTGGTTAACAGGTTGTAAGCTCTTTGGCAAATGTCTATTTTGCGTTGGAATGTTGTGGCTTGTCCTTCCTCGTCAAATGCCATCACGACTACGGCAGCTCCCAGGCGTTGAATCTCTTTGGCTTTGTAAAGGAACTCTTCTTCTCCTTCTTTTAGGCTGATCGAGTTCACAATACATTTTCCTTGCGTGTTTTTTAACCCAGCAAGGATGGTTTCCCACTTGGAAGAATCTATCATGAAAGCCGCTTTGGCAATATCGGGTTCGTTGCTGATGATATGCACGAAACGTTCCATTTCGGCTGTACCGTCCAGCATGGCATCATCCATGTTAATGTCGATAATGGATGCTCCTGCCTCGATTTGTTTTCGGGCAATGGTGGCGGCCTCCGTGTAATTTTTTTCCCGGATAAGACGGGCAAATTTAGCCGAACCTGCCACGTTTGTACGTTCACCGATGTTGATAAAATTGTTTAATTCTTTATCCACCACGACGGTATCTAGGCCACTCACTTTCAGTTGGTGTGTGGGTGTCGGGACTTTTCTAGGGGGAATGTCTTTCAAGGCGTTTGCGATTGCCCGGATGTGGTCCGGTGTCGTTCCGCAACATCCCCCGGCAATATTGATCAATCCCTCTTTTGCCATGTTTTGTAGACAAAGGGCGGTAAATTCCGGCGATTCGTCGTATTCTCCCATTTCATTCGGTAGGCCTGCATTCGGGTATATACTAATGTAACACGGGATACGAGGTGCCAGTTCCCGTAGGAAGTGGTGTAGTTCCTTTGCTCCGAATGAACAATTCAAACCAAAACTAAGGATCGGGTAGTGGGAGAGGCTCGTGAACAGGGCTTCCAGTGATTGTCCGGTTAGGGTGCGTCCACTTTTGTCGTTTACCGTGGCGGAAAGCATCACGGGAAGATTGGTACCTTTTTCTTCCTGTACTTTTGCAATAGCATAGAGGGCGGCTTTCGCGTTCAGTCCGTCGTAGATGGTTTCAACTAACAACAGGTCCACGCCGCCTTCTATTAATGCTGCCACTTGACCGGCATAAGCGTTAGCCAGCGTATCGAAGTTCACGATCCGATAGGTGGGTTGGTCGGGATCGGGGGCAAGGGTTAAGGATTTATCGGTAGGTCCGATACTTCCTGCCACGTAGATTTCACGTTCTTTACAAGCTGATGCGACTTCTTTTGCCAAACGGGCACCTTCCAAATTAAAGCGTTCTACCCATTCCGTGCATCCGTATTCGGTTTGTGATATGGCGTTTGCATTGAACGTGTTGGTTTCGATAATATCAGCTCCCGCATCAATGTAGTTTTGATGTACCTGGCGAATCACGTCGGGGCGAGTAATGTTCAGCACATCATTATTTCCTTTGAGGGGAATCGGATGTCGGGCAAATTCTTCGCCTCGAAAATCGGCTTCCGTCAACCGGAATTGCTGTAAGGCTGTCCCCGTGGCTCCATCCAATATGTATATGCGATCTTGTAAGTTCATGTTAATAATTTAGAGTTTAGAATGAAAGAGTTTAAAATCGAAAATGCCGTGTATCCCTATTTTGTCGTCCTTGATGCAAATGGCGGCAAGGATGTCTTTTGTTTTCCCGATCTTTTCGATGCAGGGGGCAATGTCGTCTGTTGTTTTGATCTCGTTGGCAAAAGCCGTGGCGTACGTGTCGGCTAAAGCACAATCTTTACAAATAATCATGACGGCATCCGCTTTCCCAAAGCTTAAAGAGGGACCTACGGTTCCGGATGAAGTACAAATTCCCAGGGGGGCATGGTCGGCCCGGATGGTGAAACCCACTTTTTCCGATAGAGGAGAGGTGCCGGCAAAGACGGCAATATCAATGTCTTTTTGTATGTCCGCGTAGATGTCTCCGCCATTCTCCACGATGATTTCCCGTACCCCGTACTTTTCTTTGATTTCCTGACCTATTCGGCGAGCAACAGCCCCGGCAACCCCACTCATCGGGCCGATACCGGATTTCAGAGCCACCTCCGACATCTCTTGAAAAATGGTTGGAGCTCCCGGCTTTGTTTCGTAGGGAACGAGTGATGTGGTGTAATCCGGATCGTTTTGCAAGTAGGCATCCATGTCTTCCCGCAATGTTCGGATTCGAGATTCGGTGAATGTTGGTATGCTTTCTTGGAAAGATGCTTGATCTATCCCGATCCACAGGTCAGTCTCTTTGTAGGCGACCGTGAATGAATGCCAACGTTCTTTCTGTAAATGCTCCCGATATGTGCGATTTTTGTACTCGATCATAACGAACTAATTTGTGATTTAAGTTTCCAACTACCCCCTCTAACTCTCCCTTACACAAGGGGAGGATGCGCTGCATTGTTATGTTGGTGTGTATTCTTGCGTTCGTTTCTCCCCCTGTGTAAGGGGGGAGCCAGAGGGGGAGCTAGTTTTTCATTTTCATGGTCTAGCAACTCTCCGGGTTACTGAATTCAATCTTAAAAAGTTTGAGAGGGCAAGCTTTCAAGCATAGTCTGCAGGCTATACATTTTTCAGGATTGAATTGTAGTTTCCAGTCGGGAGCCTCGATGGTCAAGGCGTGGGAGAAACAGGCGGAAGCGCAGCTGCCGCAATTGATGCATCGGGATTTGTCGTAAGAAATTTTGCTGGATACCGTGCTTACGGTTACCCCGTTGTCATTCAGGAAGGCGATCGCCTGTTCTATTCTCAAGGGATCTGCCTCGATTTCGATCAAGAGTGATCCGGTTTTTCCGGGTTGTATTTCTGCTTTAAGAATATTCACTTTTACATTATAGATACGAATTAAGTCGTATGTCAAGGGCCTGTCAGTTGCGTCTACCGGAAAGGTTAATATTACTTTTTTAGTCATAGTCGTTATCAATTTTAGATTTTTCAATTTTCAATTCTCCATTTTTATTTTTCAATTTCCTGGAGTTTTTTTAGTGAAGTTCCTGTTGGCATGGGGCGAACGGGTTCCGTGAGTAGGAAGTCTCCTTTCTGAATCCATGACTTTAAAATCTCGGCGATTTGCCGGGCTTTTGACAAGCTGGCAACAGGAGCCGTTTTGATTTTATGACCATTGACTTCGATCTCTCCGCTTTGTAGGGCGGCGTAATTTGTTTTACCTAAAATCTTATTCCCATTTCCGTAATCGACAACCGTGGTTTCTATTTGTTCATTTCGGATAGATACTCTGCGGGCAAGGTCTTCATCCAGAATTGGGATGGGTATACCGATACCGACAAACATGCTTACCCCGTATTTTTCGTAATACACTCCTCTTAAGAATTCCGTACTCATGTTTTTCAAGTCACCGATCACGGCGATGGTGCGGGCGTTGCTGGTGGGAATGCCGTATTCGTTTGTTTCTTTCGTGGAGTGGAATTGTGTTCCGTTCCAAGTGACGTATCCTTCCGTTCCGCAGAGGAAGATGCGAGTTCCCAAACCGATCGTGCGACATTCCGGATCATTCAACAGGGGAGATAATTCTCCGGCCGTGCTGTAAGAGGCGTTCCGCAATTTCGGCAATAAGGTTCCCATGTACGTGTATTTGATTTTATCCGTGGAGTTGGTGGCCACGTTGTAGTTTTGATAGGCATTTCTGGGATTATACAGGATAGCCTCGTTAATGGTGTCTTTGGTTATGACCGTTTTGATATGTTTTCGGGGATAGCAATCCGTGCCTTTTCCCCAAGCTTCCAGGGTGATTTCTTTACCCGCTACCAGATCTTCTATAATATGTGCTCCACCGTAACTGGGGTTTTCTGGGTTGCAGTCGGTTGCTCCCACGTAGGTGTCCACGGCGGCCAATCCTCCGCTAACCCGTACCCCGTTCAATTCGATTTTCTCCATGCGAATCGGTGGATTAGTGTGTCCGAAGTTTAGGAATGCCCCGGAAGAACACATTGCTCCGAAAGTAGCCGTGGTCACAACATCCACTTTCTCCGCAATTTCTTTCGGGGAGAGTGTTTTTGCCAGTTCTGATACCTCTTCGGCCGTCAACACGACAGCCGTACCTTTCTTGATTTTATCGTTTATTTCTGCGTATGTTTTAGCCATGATCTTGTACAGTTTTTTTTAATGAATAGATTGTTTGTTGGTGATTTTTTATACATAAGTTGCCTTGCAACTAGTTGATTTTTAATGCTTTTGTGGGAATATGATGACACGTTTTCATACGGTTTACTCTTGAAACCGATTCATGAAATTTTGAAAATTACCGTGTAATTTTCCCATCAAAAACCTGAAATCAAAAAAAATCTAAAATAAAAAGTCCGGGGTGTAAAAGATATTAGCGCATGCAGCGCATACGCATAGACATGGCGATAGAATGAATGAAAAGAATGCTACAATTTGTAGTGCAATAAATGCTGTTTTGTTTTGTTGTTTCTGTTTTCATTTTCTTTCAGCTTAAATTATAACTCCTGGTTCTCAGGTCGGGTTTTGGCACCTTGCAAGTCATCTTGCAGGTTGTCGGAGTTTCCATGAGCCCGTTCTCTCGACTCCTCTTTATAATTCAAACAATCTTCGCAGATTGAATTGATGGGGACAAAGGAAAACAGAATAAATGAATAATGCAAGTGTTTTGTGAGATTTTTTTATAATATAATTTTCTTCGGGTAGAAGTATATACTTTAAATGATCTGTATCGTTTTGTTTTTCTTTTGGTTATACACAATAAGCCCCGAAAGTTTGACAAAAAACTTTCGGGGTGCATATTAGTTATATTTTTCTTTTTTGTGATTAGATAATCTTGAATCCCAATGTCAAGTTCCAAGATTTGGGAGCTTTTATACCATCCCCGAATTTTTTTAATCCGAATTCGTAGTCAATATCGAAAGTGAGTTTCCATACATCAACTCCGGCTCCGATTTTCCCGTTCCACATCATTTTGTCCGTGTTGAAACCACTTTTTAAATCTTTGGTTACGAAGGAGGCAACGGGGCCCGCGAATCCGCGCAGTTTGAAAATGGGGAGTTTGAGAATGTTGTATCCGACCATGACGGGGATATCGATAGAGTTATATTTGAATTTCCCGATAGAGCCGATTTCATCATTGATTTTACTTTCTTTGTGGGCGAAGTTTAAGGCTGGTTCCAGGTAAATGCTACCAAGATTGATTCTGGCGAATGCACCGATCATGTATCCTCCATGTGAGTCTACCTTATATCCTTTTGTTTTGATTTTTGCGTCATTCCAGCCGCCATGAATACCGAAGTTAATAGGTAAGGATTGAGCCATGGTGGTTAAACCGATAAGGCTGAAGAATGCTAAAATAACTAATTTTTTCATACTGTCCTTTTTTGTTTTAAATGGTTGATTTGTTTATTTATATTCTATTCGTTTGAATTCCGAGAGGATGATGCCGGTGGCGACACCCACGTTCAGGGATTCTGTCGAATAAAGACTGTGAGCAAAGCTGGGAATCGTTATTTTATGATTGACCAATTGTTCAATTCCCGCAGAGATGCCGTTTCCCTCGTTTCCCATGACGATAAATCCCTTGTTTGGGAGATGCATCCGGTAGATGTTTTCTCCTTCCAGAAATGTCCCGTAACAGGGAAAGTCCGGGTTCGCGAACTGGGGGATAAAACTGACAAGATCCAAGTAAAAAACGTTTACCCGGAATATTGCTCCCATGCTTGCTTGAACGGATTTCGGGTTAAAAATGTTTGCACAATCGTGATCACAAAATATGTTCCGGATACCGAACCAGTCGCACACCCGAAGTATCGTGCCGATGTTTCCGGGGTCTTGAATCCCGTTGAGAACCACGGAAAGCGAGTCTTTTATCTCCTCCGGGTTATATGTTTTGACGGGGATTTCAGCTAGTGCAATGACTTCCGGTAGGGATTTGAAATTGGAAATACGTCCCATCTCGATCTCGTTAACCTCGATCGTGTTATATTTTTTCACGTGTTGTTGATTGCTTTCGATCCACGAAGGACGGGCAATTAATGAATCTATTTTCATGTCAGAGAGGAGTAGTTCCTGTACCAGTTTATCTCCCTCGACCTTGTATAAATTATATTTTTCCCTGAATTTCTTTTTTTCAAGGTTTTGAATTACATTTGTTAGGTGTTTGCTAAGCATCATTTTTAAGCTTGCTGGTTAAAATAAAACACAAACATAGTATTTTTTTGAGATTTTTGAGCATGCGGGTAGCGTACAAGATAAGTTTTATTTTTTTTATATTCTTCATTTTTTATTCGTGCTCACCGACGAAGTATGTCGGGAAAGACGAGTATTTGTTGGATCGAGTGAAGGTGAAAGTGGATGATCACAAGCTTAACCGGTCTGATTTGAAACGGAATATCCGGCAAAAACCGAATACCCGGATTTTGGGGGTAGCCCGTTTTCATCTGGGTTTATATAATTTGAGCGGGAGGAATGAAAAAAGGAAATTTAACCAGTGGTTACGACGCATCGGGGAGGCTCCTGTTATTTATGATCCCTTCACGACGCAACGAAGTGTCAGTCAGATTGAATTGTATCTCCATAATAAAGGGTTTTATAAAGTAGAAGTGTCGGATACGATTTTTTATAAGAAGAAGAAGGCGATTGTGGAATATCACGTGAAAATGGGGCCTGTTACCCGGATTCAAGAAGTGCGATTTGATCATAAAGAGGGAGGACGGGCGAACCAGATTGCCGTGGAAAGCGGGTTGATGGCTAATTTCCGGCGGGATACGGTGAACACTCTTTTAGAGAAAGGTGCTCCACTGGATCTTGACGTGTTGGATGACGAACGGGAACGCATCACGAAGATGCTTCGAGAAAAGGGATATTTTAATTTTTCAAAGAATTTTATCCAGTTTTTTGCCGATACGACAAGCGTGACCAGCGAGAATATGGCCAAAGTTTTCGTACGAGTGGTTGAAAATGCCGTGGATAGTAATGCTTATAGGCGTTATTTTGTGCGGAATATCAGTGTGAATTTTGATTATGACCCGATGCTAACGGCAGAACAGGTGGATTCTATGTATAATACGTTGTATTACAATGGTTACAATATCCTGTACAAGGATAAGTTAAAGATAAAACCTAAAATGATTATAGAGACCATTCAATTGCAGCAGATGGAATTGTACGATGCCCGGCGGGTGATTGATACTTACGTGCGATTGCAGGCACTGAATCTTTTTAAGATGGTGAATATCGATTTTAAAGAGGTGGAGTCGGATGGTGATGTAAAAGCCTTGGATTGCGTGATCCAGTTGTCGCCTGTGAAGAGGCAGTCTTATAATGTGTTCTTGGAGGGTACGCATAATTCCGGAAATATGGGAGTGGGAGGTAATTTTACTTATAATCATCGTAACGTGTTCCGTGCGGGAGAAAATATTTCAGCCAGTATTTGGGGAAGTTTGAGAAAAGAACAGGTCAATGGTGAGGGAAAGATATTTAATACTTCGGAGATCGGAGCGGAATTGAAACTTGTGACCCCGCAGTTTTGGATGCCGTTTTTCAAGATGAAAGATTTTCGGCGGAATTATGCCCCGAAGACTTCGATTTCTTTTTCGTATAGTTATGAATACACTCCCTATTATACTCGTTCGATTGCTAACGCCCGTTTCGGTTATTTGTGGCGGAAGGCAAATAAGAAGTGGCGGTATAATTTTGATTTGATCGATCTGAATTACGTGTTGATGAAGGATGTGGATCAGAATTTTATCGAAGGTTTGAGGAATGAATATATCAAAAATGCTTACACGGATCACATGATTCTTTCTGCTGTTTTCTCGGCTACCTACACGGATCAGCAGGTGAACGTGAAAACAGCGAATTATAGTTATTTTCGAGTAAACACGGAGACTTCGGGAAATCTTCTTTCTGTCATAGATGGGATTGCCGGGAGTAAAAGTGCCGCGAGTGGGACGTTGAATGAAAAATATTATAAAATTTTCGGAGTAAGATACGCGCAATTCGTGAAGGCGGATGCGGAATATCGTTATAATTGGTATATCAATCGGGCGAATACGTTAGCCGGACGTCTTTTTGTGGGATGTGGTTACCCGTATGGAAACATGAAGGTGTTGCCTTTCGAGGAAGCATATTACGGGGGTGGAGCAAATGATATTCGGGCTTGGCAGGCCAGAACATTGGGACCCGGTTCTTATCTGGCCACGGAGAAGTACCCGAATAGTGTGGGGGATTTCAAATTGGCGGGAAATATTGAATATCGTTTCAAGTTGATTTGGTTGTTGGAAGGAGCGTTGTTCGTGGATGCTGGAAACGTGTGGAATATTAACCCGAAAGAGAATCGTTCGGGGGCGAAACTGAATTATGATTTCTTTAACCAGATAGCTATTGGTACGGGAGCGGGATTGAGGTTGAACGCTAATTTCTTTTTGCTACGTTTTGATTTGGGAATTAAGGTGAAAGATCCTTCTATGTCCGTTGGAAATCGTTTTGTGTTGTTTGATTCACGGGGAGGTTTCCGACGGTCCGTGTTTAACGTGGCGATTGGGTACCCGTTCTAATAATTTAGGATTTAAAATTTAGAATGAAAAAGAATATTGGTTTGTGGGGTAGAATCTGTGGACGTGACTTTATCGAGTCAATTGTTGATAAATTTGTAAATTATATCGATATTTGGGGGAATGACTTTTGCATTCATTTTAAATTTTGAATTCTAAATTTTAAATTATTGAAGTTGTGGTTACACAAATAGTTGTATACTTGTCTTTGGTGTTGCAAATCGTTGCCATGGGTTTTGCGATCAGTTTGTTTAAACGGACGAAGTTTAATGCTGCTTGGATTTTGATTTCGACGGGCTTTTTCTTGATGGCGATTTACCGGGCTATCGAGCTGGTACCTTCAATGCATCGGGGAGAGTCGGAGGAGTTGTACCAGACGAAGGTGTGGTTGTCATTTGTTATTTCGCTAGCCTTTGCTATCGGGGCATTTTATATACGAAAAGTGTTTCAGTTTTTACGTCGGTTGGATAGCATACGGAGTGAAACGGAAAAAAGGGTACTGTCGGCTGTTATCCGTACGGAGGAACAGGAGCGTCAGCGTTTTGCCAAGGAATTGCATGATGGATTGGGTCCTTTATTAAGTGTTATAAAAATGTTGCTTTCCGGTTTTGAGGAAAAGAATACGCCGGAGGTAAATGACAAGATTAAGGGAAATTTGCAACAGGCTGTGGACGAAGCAATCACGAGCGTGCGGGAGATTTCTGCTAATATCAGTCCTCATATATTGAATAATTTTGGTTTACGGGATGCCACGGAGTCGTTTATTCGAAAGTTACGTCCGGCTGAAGGTATTGATATAAATTTTAAAACAAATATTGATAATCGTCGTTTTATATATAACGTGGAAGTAATCATGTACCGAGTGATTTGTGAGTTGATCAATAATACGTTGCGACATGCTAATGCCAGTAAGATTAATATTGACTTACAGTTACAGGGGGATGTTTTGTACTTGGAATACGAGGATAATGGCATGGGGTTTGACGTGAAACAGGCTGAAAGTGATGGTGGCATGGGGTTGAGCAACATGCAGTATCGGTTGAATTCGGGAAATGGAGATATTAAGATTTCCAGCGAGACGGGCCGGGGAATGATTGCCAGGGCTTTTATAAAGTGTAAGTAAATCTTGTTTTATGGATAAATTGAAAATATATCTGGTTGATGACCACAAATTGTTTCGGGAGGGGTTGAAGTTATTGCTTTCGACTCAGGATTTTGTTCGACATATTTATGAGGCTTCGAACGGGAGGGAATTTATTGAGAATTTGTCGTTTGTTGATTGTGATGTCGTGTTGATGGATATAGAGATGCCGGAGATGAACGGTATTGACGCTACAATCGAAGCGATGAAGATGAAGCCCAATTTGAAGATTATTGTTCTTTCCATGTACGGGGATGAGCAGTATTATTACAAGATGATTGATGCTGGAGCAAAGGGGTTCTTGCTGAAGAACTCGGGAATCGATAAAGTGGTAACGGCTATTCAAAAGGTGGCGGAAGGGGAGAGTTTCTTCTCGGAAGAGTTGTTGGTGAATATTCTGAACAATATGCGTGACAACAAAAGCGAGACACCGGAAACTGTAGATAATGATATTTCAGAGCGGGAACTGGAAATCTTGTATCACGTATGTAAGGGGTTGTCGAATCAAGAGATCGCGGACGAGTTGTTTATCAGTAAACGTACGGTCGATAAGCACCGGGCAAATCTGCTTAGTAAGACAGGATGTCGGAATACAGCAGCGTTGGTGATGTACGCGATTAAAAATAATATTATTGAGATATAGATGAATGGGATGATTTTTGCGGCCGGTTTAGGTACCCGGTTGCGACCGTTGACGAACGATCGCCCGAAGGCTTTGGTGGAGTTGAAGGGAAAAACTCTATTGGAACGGGTGATCGAGAGAATGAAAGAGGTGCAGGTGGAGCGGTTGGTGATCAATGTCCATCATTTTGCTGATTTGGTGGAGCGGTTTCTGAAAGAGAAGGGAAACTTCGGCATGGATATCGTTTTGTCTGATGAACGAGAAAAACTGTTAGACACGGGAGGTGGGGTTTTGAGAGCCCGGGAATTATTCATTCCGGGAAAACCCGTACTTATTCATAACGTGGATATATTGACGGATTTAGATTTAAAGGCTCTCATTTACCAGCATGAGTCACATGAAGCTTATGCCACGCTAGTTGTGCAACAGACGGTAGCAGATCGGGTGTTGAAATTTAATCACGGTATTTTGAAAGGTTGGGAGAACAAGCGAACCGGGGAACAGAAGATTGTGGACGAAGGTTTTCAGGGAGCCACGGAGTTTAATTATTGCGGGATTCAAATCCTTAGCCCGGAATATTTAAAGAATATTATTCATCGAGGAGTATTCTCCATTATCGACGAGCATTTGGCGCAGGCAAAAGATCATCCTATTGAACTTTTTCGACACGATGGCCAATGTCTCGATCTCGGTACCCCGGAGGCGATAAAAAAAGCGGCGAAGAATTTTAAATTTTAGATTTTAAATTGAATGATCGGGTGATTAGGGATATTCAGTAAATGTCCTTAAAAAAGATGGCATACTTTAATGATCTTGCGCAAATCATCCTCGAAAAAGAAAACGTAACGAACAAACTAAAAAATGTTCGTTACGCTTTTGTTTGGTTACCTATTTATTTTAGTAAGTTAAAATCTTTGACTCCAAATACTTCCGTGGAGTTTTCACCGAGCCATCCGCTTTTGGCGTTGGTGCCTACTTGTATTTTGACGAAGTCAATGTATTTCAAATTGGCATCTTTCCCATCAAATGTTTTTGCATTTGATATTTTGAAATGATTATCGGCCGGTGCTGCGTTGTAATTTATGTCATCTGTCAGTCGGTCGGAAGAGCTAAAATTGTCCACATATCCCCAATCGAACGAACCGTTTATCCAATAGGTGCCATTTCCTGACTTGTCGTAGTTGCGTGCTTGCAGACGAGTTCCGCGTAGTGTATAACTGTTTTCGGCAACCCAAGCCGGATAGTAATAATCTTGTTTATGAAATGCTCCCAGGTAGTCGATGGAACCGCTTTGGTTGTGGTTGTCAGTCCATTGTACCGGTTGTTTGGTGGCGTTCGGGCGATAATAGGTAACGGCATAATCCTGCCATGTTTCCTCTTTGCCATATTCGGAGCCAGCCAATTCGTACCAAGTGTCATTCGGAAGTCCGTCACCATTCTCGTCTTGCATGACCCACACAATGCCCGGTTCTGACGATCCGTCAAAGGCATTACCCGTGATGGCGAGGTTGTAGTCCCCATCGTTTTCTACGCTGTGGTCAAATCCGACAATGATGTAGCCACCGAAACCTCCCAAAGATACATATGCAGTTTGTTCCATGCGTTTTTGGGCATAGTCACAGGCTTCTTCCATGGTGGTTGCCGTGTAGTTTTCATTGACAAATTGTCCAGGAGCCGGAAGAAATTCGTAGACTTTGTTCCATAGCGCGGAACTAGATGCCGATGCCGGACGTTTATACTTACCTTCCGGAGGACACACATTTACTGTTAATTGGTGGGTGACAAGAAGATGCTGGTTTTTCATTTCAACAATAACATCGTGTTTGCCTTCGGTTTCTGCTTCGAAGGCAAAAGCACTTTTCTCAGATTGTTGGACGGTTTCTCCATTGACCCGCCACGTGAAGGTGGCATCAAATGCATTTTCTATGTCCACAGGCATTAAGCGAATGGTGCGGTTGAGTGATACGTTGTATTCCTCTTGCAGAAATGCCCATTTGAAATCGATTTCATCGGCGGAACAGACGTTTATCGTGAAGCTGATACTATCTTTACCATCTTCATTGTGCGTGGAGAAGGTCACTTGAAATTCTCCGAGTTCTTCTGTGGGGAAACGGAATTTTTTTTCAGTAGAAACTTCGTTGTTGTTGATGTTCCATGAATATGTTGTTTCGAGTAGAGAGGCTACGTCGGGCGAAAGTTCCAGTGAGGAGTGTTGTAAAACTTTAAGTCCGTCGGAAACGCCAGCCAAAGAGATGGTTGGTGGGGTAAGAGCCAAAACGTCGACTCTCAATTCTTCTTCCGTGGAACCGCCTCTATTTGTAGCTTTGATCGTGATAAAATACCTTCCGATTTCTGTTGTTGAAAAATGTAGCAGGGAGTCTGTCCCCAATAGATTCCCTTGGTCATCGATCCATTCAAAGGTGGCATCATTTAAATTTTCATAGGTGGGAGCAATGATAATTTCACGGCCGCATTTGGTGGTATAGATGGAGGTGGGAGAATCTAGAATAATGGTAGGGGGTGAAGGAAGGAGCTCCGGCTCCTTCTTCGTGCAACACGCCAATAAAAGCGTGATCCCCACTAGTATGATAAACCTTTCCATTAGAAAGCTACTACGACATCATCGTAAGCGAAATAAGCCGGTTGACTGAATCCATAACCGTTGTCGCTTGATCCGGTGACGTTAAAACCTACTTTTACAACTTTCCCCAATACGGACAAATCCCATTTGGTCCACTCTTTGATGATGTGTTTCGGCCCGTTTACCATGTAAAATTCTGCTCTACCGGTCTCTTTGTCATCGGCGTCATAACCAATGGCAACGAGTTTTACCCAGTCGCTCTCTCCGATATTTGTCGTGAGCCCATTGCCATTGATATAGCAATTCATGGCGTATAGAGAATTGTTGACAAACATGTGATCGATAATGCGAGCTTTGCCGTCATAAAATGTTATCTCGGGCAGGTTTTCGGTTGGATTGAAAGTTGAACCATCTATGTATCCGTAGTGCATACAGAAGTTTGAGGATCCATTGTGTCCGCTGTTACCGTACACCATTAATTGATGGTTGAAATCTCCATCAGCAAGGTTTGTCGATACGTAATTTGAAATGGCATGTCCTCCTCCCCAATAACAATAAGCGCTATAGTTATAAGGGAATATGTGGTATAGTTCGGTATTGTTTTGGTCGTACCAATAGTATTGAGTTTTGGAGTAGTCTCCGTAAAGTAGCGGTCCTCCGTATTGAGGATCGTCGATTAAGTCGGACCAGGTGTTTATTGTGAGTCCTGCTCCATTGTTGGCGTAATCCAACGTGTAGGGTGTTGCTTTGAAATCGGTATCTTCGAATGTCAAGGTACGGAACTCGTTTGTGACAAAAAGGTGTACTTTGTAAAGTTTTCCATAGGCATTTGATGAGCGACTTGTTGTTGTCGGTGCAATTGTGTTGATGGGAGAAACCAGAATTTTCAGTTCTCCATCAGATGCGGATGCCGGTGCGGTGACGGTGAGTTGATTCCCATTGACGGTGTAGTTCCATCCGGTAGAGATATAAAGTACGGTGAAGTCGTTCCCTTCATCCACGTTGACGGTGTATGTTTTGGTTTCATTCGGGATGAACACGGCGTTCTCAGAAGAATGGGTTAATGATAACATAAAGTCCGGAGTGCGAGGCAATGTGAACGTTGTGCCGTCGGCTAAGGTGAACGTTACGTTGTTTGCATCGCTAGTGTCTACTGATTTGAAGAAGGTATCCCCGTTTTTGCCGGCTTCACCTACTGCAACCACGTTGAGAGATGTCCAGCTCGCTCCGTTATCCGTGGAGAGTTCCCACATTTTTGTCGATTCGTTAATGCGTACTTGTGGAGCGATGGCGTTCATCCCTTCTGCCTGTACTTTTTGGTCATCAACAAGTAGCCATTCCCCTCCGATAGTCCAATAGAAAATTCCATCTTCGTCTTTGCGAACCGATACACTCGGAGCGTCTATTCCGTCTACGCCGTTGGAGATGGTGACGGAGGTGTTGTCTGTAAATTCGATGATATATCCGGATTGATCTTCTTTTTGTTTGACTTTAGAAACATACACATTTTTTTGCAGTGCGGTGAGTAAAGAGCGCAGCGATTCGATGTCTGAATTTGTTGTTTTTGCGGCTTTTTCGAGTGTTTCGACTCTCGTGTCCAGATCGTTGACCTTATCCCAAAGGTCTCCGTCGTCATACTTGGAACAAGCTGTTATGAAAACAGCGATCAGGCTAAAAATAAAAAATTTTTTCATGTTGATTGATTGTTAATGAATTATACTTATTGTATAGGTTTTAATTTTTTGCGTGTGAATACGAAATGAGCCGGAATATCTCCTGTTGTAACCGACCATTTTTTAGTTCCATCGGGATTGAAGCAGTAGAGTGTTCCGGGAGTGACGTAGTCTTTGGCGTCGGTGACGAAAAATTCTTTTGTTTCGGGATTTACAGCAATGCCGTAGGGAATGGCAATTTCTTTTTCCGTACCATCCGTGATGAAGTTACGCGTGACTGTTTTGCGTTTGGCAACATCGTAGATGGCATACGAGATGGTGTTACTATTGGTTAGATAGCTCCATTCGGTGCTGTATATATAAAGTGAATCTCCGCATAGGGTCATCTCGGTGTTAGGTAGTAAATTCAGAGTTTTAATGACTTGATCTGTTTTGGTGTCGATGATAAATGTTTTTGACGGTGTATAGTAGTAATCCCCGCGAGAGGACACGTATAAATAACCATACTTGTCTAATTCTAACCGATGTAGGTTGATGGCAACCTCTATTTTCTTGATTTCAGTGAATGTTTCCAGGTCGATGACTGATATGGTGTTGTCGTAGTTGGGTACGCGATACCCGCCAGAGTTTGCAACATAGAGTTTGTTGCCGACAACGACCAGTTCATCCGGTTGGTAGCCCACGGTACATGTATCTACGACTTGTAGAGTTACCGTGTCAACCTTTGCCACGTAGCCTAATCGTGCGTTGGGGTCGATTAATACGGGACCGGCATAAGAACTCACGTAAGCATACCGATCTTTGAAGGCGAGGTAGCGGCAGTTGGGTATAGAAATTTGTGTGATGTGTTTTGCCGTGTTTACATCCATTACTTCCACGAAGTGGGAGCAGTTAATGACGGCATAGAGTTTATCTCCATAGATTTGAATGTCATTACCCACATCGCCTAACTCTTTTACTACGCCCGGATTGCGCTCGGCGTAGATGTTTTTGGTGTATACTCCAGTTTCGTAGTCAAAGTAATCGATGGTTGCCTTGTTGCTTCCCATATTGCCTTCGTTGAGAAGGAAGAAGCCTTTGATGCTTTCGCTTTGTTCGCCTTCAGTCACGTTGGTGTCGGTGGAGTGAACGATCTCTTCCTCTTTACGGCATGACAATAACAGGATGATGCAACTTAGTAGTAAAGTGATTTGTCTTGTCATAATGCGATATTGATTTTAATTTTAAAATTGGTTCCCGGCATCGGGTAGCATTGCACTACCTCGTATTGTTGGTTGAAAATGTTGTTGATTTCGGCGGTTGCACGTAAAACACACCTTTTTAGCAGAATAGTTTTCGATAAAGAAAAATCGTGCGTGTACCAAGGTTGTGCGTAGTTTTCTTTGATATTGGCTACCGCTTCGTAGCGCTCGCCAGTGTAAATGAAGCTGTAGTGCCATGACCATGTTTTGTAGCCTCCATTGAGAATAGCCGTACAGCTGTGCCATGGAATATAGGGAATTTGTCCACCATACCATTGGCTGCTCCGATCGGTGAAGTCTTGTGCTTTTTGGTAAGTATAGCTCACTCGGGGAGATAATACCACGTTGTTGAAGATGCATGTACCTTGTATGGCGGCATCTATACCTAGAATTTCCACGTGTCCGAGGTTTATCATGGTCCAACGAAATTGATTGGAGGTCGGCATCGCAATGATCTTGTCATCGATCTGATTGAAATAGCCGTCGATTTGGGCTTCGAGACGAGTTAATTTTTTGTGTGTAAATGTTTTCGTGTAGGTTGCACCGATGTTGTATTGTGTTGTGTATTCCGGATTGAGGTTCTTGTTACCGATAAACGTGTAGTAAAGATCATTTAGCGTGGGCATACGAAACACTTTTTTGTAGAAGGCTCTGAAATTGAGATCTGTTTTTTGAAAAGGTTGCCATGATGCGACCACCGAAGGGGTAAATTCGTTTTTGTCGGGAGCTTGGCTTCCTTCGGTGTTTGTTTTCTCTCGTACAAACGTGTGTAGCAGGCTCGCTTGTAATTTGAATGTATTGAAATCCAACGAAGTGGCGATGGCTGACAGCAGCGAGTATCGGTTGGGATAGACGAAGTCAATGAGATCGGCATCCAGAGTATTCCATTGAAAATCATTTGCAATGGAGAATGACCATTGCGGAGAAATGGAAAATAAGTGGGCTGCGGAGAGGTAAGCCTCTTGTTGAGTGTAGTGATTGTTGACATACATGGTGGTAACGTCGAGCCTGGGATCGGAGAGGTAGTGCAAATAGTCATATGCATATTTCCCGTTTATCATCAGACTGTAGCGGGAGGAAAAACTCTTGTGGAATGTGCCTTGCACGAAGAAATTTTCATCCCATTGCCGGTCTTGGTGCCTGAACTTACCCGGTTCTTCTCGTACGGAAGCTCCGGGGTAGCCTCTTTCGGAATTGTAGTAGTAGACCTTGCTTTTCCATTCTCCGTGATTGATTTTACCGAAAAGGGCAAGTTCGGCTCGCAACATTTTCACATCGCCATTTTTGCGCACCTCTGTTGTGTCGTAACCATTTTTTTTGGCGTACGAGAATTTGTATTTACCTGAGGTGTACATGAATTCGGAACTAATTGACATAGTGATATTTTTGTGTAGCCGTTGTTCGTATAATAGTGATGGGTTGATGGTTTGAAACGATCCTCCCTTTATGCTGATATTCAAGTTATACAACTTGTTCTTTGGAAATACGGGTTTACGGGTTGTCATGTAGATGGCACTTGCGGAGGCGTAGTCTTTGGCAGGCTGAAATATGGCGCTTTTTTGACCATTATACATGGAGACCATTTCCATGTTATCGAGCGAGAAACGTCCCAAGTCGATCACTCCGTTTTGTGCATTGCCGAGTTCGATGCCATCGTAAAATACCCCGACGTGGTGACTACCCATGCTACGAATATTTACGGTTTTCAGTCCTCCGATGCCACCGTAGTCTTTAACTTGAACGCCTGAAAAGTAGCGTACGGCATCTGCGACGGAGTAAACGCTCAAATTTTTAAGTTCTTCTCCGGATAAAACTTGAACTGGGATGATCTCTTTTCCCATCCGTTTGGCAGTTACAGTTACTTCATCGATGCGAAGTAATGTGTCTTGAAGTGACTTGGGTTTAGTGGTTTGTGCAAACGAAGAGTGAATTGTTGATACCAGCAACGTGCATAGTAGTGTTTTAATAAAGAATTTCAGCATAACGCTACACTTCCGATTTAATAGTTTAACAATCGGATTTACAGCAAACGATGCAATGATTTACTTTTTCGAGCAATATTCAAATGAATATGTCGGTAGCTCATAATTGAAAGAGAAAATCTGCTTGTCAATTTGTTGATTTATGCCCATAACCCCGTAGGCTGTAAATCCCAAAATTGCATTGGCAGGTCTTCTGACTTATTCCTCAAAGATAGCGCCTTCTCAGTTTTGAAAAACCAATGGCAAAGAGTGCTATCTGAAAAAGTGGCAGACAAATGCTTGCGATCGGCCTGCTCCTTGGAACTTACAGCAGCGGGAACTGTTAGGGATTTTCACCCTATTCCCATTTAATTTCATTACAGAGGTATCTACACTGCAACGAAAACCATTGCAAATGCAAAGATAAGTGTTTTTAAGATTATTTTCTCCAAAATTTATTTAATTTTTCAATATAAAACAAATAGATCCAATTTGGGTTATTTATGAAAATAAAAAAGCTATGAAAGATGAATATCTAAAAATATTAAAAGCCAACTAGTTTACAATAAATTGTATGTGAATTAGTCGGTTAAGTTTTTGATATTTTATGAATATTCTTGATTGAAGAAACGTTGGCCTTGTGTGACTGGAATCTAAAATTTAAAATTAATAACGGTTTCTATTGCCAGGAATAAGTTGCATCCTATTCGTGTCCTCGAAGAACTTGAAATACATGTAGAGTTTGTAATTGAAATCAAACCCGTAGTTTCTGTTCAAGCTGTAATCGATGTAACTGTTGATCCTTGGATCTCCGGCAGCATATCTCCTGTTCCATTCGATAGCATACTGGTGATTCATGCTTTGGTAATAACTTTCTGAATGTTGATGAGCCACACTTTGGTGACTTGCCAACCAGAAATCGAATCCCGAATCAAAAACGATTAATTCGTATTGTGCTGAATCTTTTATAGCACAACGCCCTTTTTTATTTTGGGCTACCTCTTTTTGAGATGCACAAGAGAAAAATAGGGCAAGCAGAAAGAGTAAACCGAATATTTTCATCATGTAAGATTTAAGTTATGCACTATTTTCTCCTAAGGTAAGAAAAAAAAATGAAAAAACGGCTGAGCCAGCCGTTTTTATCTTTATTTTACAGCAATGGTTTCAATTTCAACCATGGCACCCATCGGAAGGGCTTTTACGGCAAAAGCTGCACGGGCAGGACAATCCGTCTTGTAATATTTAGCGTAAATTTCGTTCATATCAGCGAAATAAGACATATCTCCTAACAGACAAGTTGATTTAACCACGTTGTCAAAAGTATATCCGGCTTCTTCCAAGATGTAACCGATGTTTTTCAAACATTGTTCTGTTTGTTCTTTTACTCCCCCTTCAACGAATTTTCCGGTATTCACGTCAATAGGAAGTTGACCACTGATGTAGAGCGTTCCGTTAGCTTCAATTGCTTGACTGTAAGGACCGATAGCTTTCGGGGCTTTCGGTGAGTTGATTACTTTTTTCATAATGACTTTATTTTATCAATTAAAAATAGATTTCTGTTTCTTTGTCGCGAATATAACGAAAATCGAGTTGTGATTTCTTCGTGATGGATAAAAATAAAAAACTAAAAGCTGAAGCGATTGCCTCAACTTTTAGTTTTATATCCTCAATGACAAGGATAATTAGTAATTGTTTTTCTTTTCTTCGAAATATGCTTGAGGGTGAGCGCAAGCGGGACATGCTTTCGGGGCTGTTTTACCTTCGTAAACGAAACCGCAGTTACGGCATTGCCACAAGATCACTTCATCTCTCTCGAATACCTTACCGGATTCCACGCGAGCTAAAAGCGTTCTGTAACGAGCCTCGTGTTCTGCTTCCACTTTAGCAATATTACGGAATACGGCTGCTATGGCGGTAAATCCTTCTTCTTCGGCAACTTTAGCAAATTCCGGGTAGAGGTCTGACCATTCTTCGTTTTCTCCTTCTGCGGCAGCTTTCAAATTCTCTGCCGTTGTTCCGATTACACCTGCGGGGTAAGATGCGGTGATTTCAACCATTCCGCCTTCCAGGAATTTGAAAAATCTCTTGGCGTGTTCTTTTTCTTGTTCGGCAGTTTCCATGAATACTCCCGCGATTTGTTCGAATCCTTCTTTTTTAGCTACACTAGCGAAAAAAGTATAACGACTTCTGGCTTGTGATTCACCGGCAAATGACTTCAATAAGTTTTGCTCTGTTTTTGTTCCTTTGATGCTCATAAATTTAATCTTTTTAGTGGTTCTGTTTTGATAGCACAATGATATGACAATTTGTTTGTTAAAACAAATATTTAGTTTTTATCATATGATAAAAAATTACTATATAGTGTTTTCGTATCTTTGATGTGCTATTGTATGACCGATGTTAAGCATTCTTCTGGATGGAGTAGTCCGTGATTCCTAAGCTTTCGTAAGTCTTCATGAGAGCTTCGTCGTCATCCGTGATCACGAGTAACTTATCCCCGGTATGTAGTTTGGTTTTTCCCTTGGGAACACAGTAGGCATCATTCTTCTTGATCAAGGCAACCAACGTGTTATCCGGTAATACCAAATCCATTAATCTGTCGCCTTTTGTCAGCATGGAAGGAATGACTTCAATCTCTGACATGGCGGTTTTAATTTCTTCAGGTAGTTCGACGTTAAAGACGTTTTTACGTTCTTCGGGAGTTGATAGACCAAGTAATTTTGCCATGAAACTGACGGTTGTTCCCTGTACAATCAAAGAAAGAATGGTAATAAAAAATACCACGTTAAATATTAATGATGCATGCTGGATGTTTGCGATTAGCGGGTAGGTAGCAAAAATGATAGGGACTGCTCCGCGCAATCCAACCCATGAAACGTATGCCCGTGCTTTGGTTGTCATTTTCCGGAAGGGGACAAGGCATAAAAATACGCTTATCGGGCGAGCCAGTATAATCATGAATATTCCGATAAAAATACTTAAAGTTGCAACCGGAAGCAATTCTGCCGGGTTTACCAGAAGTCCTAACGTGAGGAACATGACGATTTGGAATAACCACGTGATACCATCGAAGAATGTCGTGAGACTTTTCTTGTGTACAACCTTATGATTCCCAACCACTAATCCGGCTAAATAAACAGCCAGGTAACCGTTACCTTTTATCAAGTCCGTGAACGAGAAAATGAAGAACACGAAGGCTAATAAAAGAACAGGGTATAGTGCTTGATTGATGTTTAGTTTATTGATGCAGTACACTGCCAGTCTTCCCAATAGGTAACCGGATACGGCACCGATACTCATTTGCATGATAAATTGCAGTACCGTGTTACTTAAACTGCTTTCTCCGGATTGGATAATTCCGATAAGTAATATGGTTAACATGTAGGCCATCGGGTCATTACTACCACTTTCCAGCTCGAGCATAGGGCGTAAGTTCTCTTTTAGCCCTTGCCGCTTGGAACGGAGGATCGAGAATACGGAAGCTGAATCGGTAGACGACATGACGGAGGCAAGCAACAAGGATTCCGTGAAATTCAGCGTGATAAAACTGTTTTCAAGATTCGTGATATAGTAGATAAAATAACCCGTGAGAAAAGCGGTAAACATGACTCCCACCGTGGCGAGAACAACTCCTTGTCCTAGAACGGGTTTGATTTCAGCAGCACTTGTATCCATACCACCGGAAAATAAGATAATACTTAACGCGATAACTCCTATAAATTGTGCTGTTTGCGGGTTATTAAACTCTATTCCTAAACCATCGGTTCCGAAAAGCATTCCTACTCCCAAGAAGAGAAGTAAAGCGGGAACTCCGAAACGGAAACCAGCTTTTCCAACAACAATACTGACAAATAACAGGATGGATCCTATAAGTAAGATATTTCCAGCGTTTAGAATCATAAGTGTATAGTTTTAATAGGTTATTATTTTATTTTGAGCCTCCTTCTCGCTTGGCGGGGTTTTTCTTTTTTATGAAAGAACGATTGCCAAGTTTTCGTCCCCTGCCTTTTGAAGAACCATGTTCGAATGCTTTCGGATTGTATTCCGGTGCCGGTCCTAGATGAGGAGGGAGTGGTATCTTGTAAATTGTTTCTTCGATAAACTGTTCTATGCGGTAAAATTTCCCTTGTTCAGCCTCAGAAACAAAGGTCAAGGCAACTCCTTCTGCGCTGGCCCTTGCCGTTCGTCCGATGCGATGAATATAATCTTCCGGATCATGAGGAACATCAAAGTTGATTACCAACCCAATCTCATCAATATCTATACCACGGGATACGATGTCGGTGGCAACAAGGATATCTATTTTATTATTTTTGAAGTCCATCATAACAGATTCTCGCTCGGACTGCTCCAAGTCGGAGTGCATGGCTGCTACGTTGAATTTTTTACGTTTTAAGGTGAAGGCAAGGTCTTTTACTTTTTGTTTGGAAGAAGCAAAGATGAGTGTTTTGTGCAAGACTGGTTTGCTGAAAAGTTCTTCGATAATACCCATTTTCTGATTTTCGTGGCAGATGTAGGCGGCTTGTATGATAGCCTTGTTGGGTTTGGATACTGCCACGTTGATTTCTACCGGGTTTCGAAGTACATTTTGGGCTAACTGCCGAATCTTCGGTGGCATTGTGGCCGAGAAGAGTATCGTTTGTCGGTCTTTGGGTAGTTTGTTTACGATTTGCATGATATCGTCAAAGAATCCCATGTCCAACATTCGGTCGGCTTCGTCAAGGATAAAGTATTTTACTTGCGAAAGGTCTACATCGCTATGTTGAAGATGTGCGATTAACCGTCCCGGTGTTGCGATGGCAACATCTGCTCCCAGACGCAATGCTTTTTTCTGTTGATCCCATAAACTTCCATCACCACCCCCGTAGACCACGACCGTTGAAACGGGGAGAAAATAAGAAAACCCTTCGAATTGTACGTCTATCTGCTGTGCTAATTCCCGGGTCGGAGCCATGATAACAGCTTTTACCGCATCCGATCGGCTCTCTTCTTTGATCAATCGATTTAAAATCGGAAGGGTGTAAGCTGCCGTTTTTCCGGTACCTGTCTGGGCGCAGGCGATTAAATCTTTTCCCTCTAAAATGACAGGGATTGTTAATTCTTGTATAGGGGTTGTTTCCTGAAAATTCATGGCATCTAATCCTTGCAATAATGAATCCTCTAGTTCCAGCTCATCAAATCTCATCTTTTATCTTTCTACTATTCTTTATTTTTAATGCTGCCTTTTTTCTGTTTTAAAGTACAGCGGCAGGAGAAAATTACACCTTAATCAATCACCGTGCCAATCTCTTCTGTTTGTTGCAAAGTTAAAAAAAATCATTTTGTTCCCATTCATTCATTCATAGAATCTTTTGAATTACGAGTAAAATACGTGGAGGTACGAGTGAAAGTTGTAAAAATTAGATTATATTTAAAGAAAAAGTTCACACCATTCTTCAAAACGAGCGGTGGTCTCTTTACCGTAAAAGGCCATTTCTGCTCGAATTTTGCCTAGTTTCTTTTCTCGTGTTAAATTGGTTTTCGAATAAAACTTATCGGCAAAAGCGATTAGTTTTTCTTCAAGTGTAATGGGGAGCATATCCCGCAGGGGTAATGGTAAATGATTTTCCTTGATCATTTCGAGTGATATACCGGCCCCCGTGTGGCGTTCACATACTAGGGCATGACGGGGAAGCCCCTCTGCACGCAGTAAATCGGCTCCTAGGTAACCGTGGCAGATGTAGGGATGTTCCCCGAAACAACCGATATCCGGGGCATTCGTGAGGAAAATCCCGATATCGTGAAGCATGGCAGCCTCTTGAATGAAGGGGATATCCAGATCCATTTCGGGATGCCTGATGGCCAAGGCTTGTGCTTTATCTCTGACAAGTTGACTATGTATGAGAAGGGATTGTCCGGCGAGAGAATCCAACGTGTAGTATTTACGAATAATATCTAATGGGTTTATCATTATTTGTTCTTTTTTTTAAACTTACAAATATATGAGGTTTGTTCGTGAAAATGTCATAATTGTATGTTTAAATGTTTCGTTCTACATTCATATCTTTTTGAAAATTCATTTTGTTTTCTTCTATTTTTCTTTTAAAGTTAATGTTATTTACGAATAAAAGTACATTTTGGTTATTAAAAAGTCTTCTAACTTTTATAATTTTGACTGTTTTTATGAAAGAGGATGGCGTGGACAGATGTGCAATTTCAAAATTTAAGTATATGATCAGGATAAATGTTACAATCGAGGTGAAGAGCGAGGTACGTGCTCAAGTTGTAGAACTTTTGCGTGAAATGTCTGAATTGTCAAGACAGGAAAAGGGGTGTATCGGGTACGAAATACTTGAAAATAATCGTTTGGATAACGTGTTAATGATTATAGAAACGTGGGAAAATGAAGATTTGCTGGCCGTTCATAAAGGACGTGAGCATTTCGTGAGAATTATCCCGAGGGTTCGGGAATTGGCAACGGAAATGTGTAGCCAGAAGTTCACGGATATGGCTTCTGTGAGCGAGGCTATTGTGGGATGTCGTAGTGTGAGAAATTATACTCCGGACAAGGTATGTTTGGAGACAATCGAGCGTTTGTTGAGAGCGGCCATGTACGCACCTTCGGTTAAGGATCGTCGTCCATGGGAGTTTTTTGTGATCGAGGATCGGGAGCATCTTGATACATTGGCCGAGGCTTTACCGGAAGGGCTTGCTTTAAAAACGGCTCCGGTGGCGATACTGGTTTGTTGTAATACCCGTCAGGCCGGTCTTGATGGGGAAAACTGGCCCCAAGAGCTGGGTGCATGTGTCCAGAACTTGATGTTACAAGCCTACGGGGAGAAACTGGGAACCACTTGGATTGAAATTTATCCTCGGATGCACGAGGTTCATCAAGTGAAAACGTTGTTCCATTTATCGTCTGAATTCGTGCCGTTTGCTGTCGTGGCAATTGGCAAACCGGTTGATGAACAAGTGGTTGTTCCAGAGTGTTACGATCCTTCTAAAATACATTTTATCACTCGTTAAAAATAATCGTAAAAAAATCACTAAAAAGAAAACCTTTTCATCTTTCAGTTCGTATAAATTAAATACGAACGTAAAAATAAAGAATATGAAACATGAAACTTCAAATCTATTAATAGGGCTAGGTATTGGCGCTGTTGTAGGAGTTGCCATCGGTTATTTAATGGTAGCTGATAATCGTAGGAAATTGGCAGAAGAATTCGATCATGCCGTCTCTAAAGTCAAGGAAGAGGTGAAGGACGTTTATTCAAAAGCAAAAAGCAAGGCCGAAAACATGAAAGAGCATATGGCCGAGGATGTCAATCATGTAGCTGAAAAGGTTGCGGGGGAGACTGCTACGGAAACGAGATAATAGCTTATGGAAAATATTGCCGAGAAAACGTTCGCTGAGTTGAAAGAGGATATTTCAACTTACGTGGAATTGAGGCTAGAGCTATTAAAATTGAATACATACGAAAGGGTTGCTAAGACAATGGCAGTCTTTTCGTATGGTATTGTTTTGGTTTTATTGGCTTTTTTTGCCATTTTATTTTTGTTCTTGGCGTTAGGTTTTTTCTTGGGAGAATTATTGGGTAGCATGGCTTTGGGATTCGTGTTGGTGGTTGGGATGTACCTGTTGTTGTTCGGTATAACGATGTTTTTCAAGAGAAAGATCACGTCCAAGGTGATGAACGAGATTATAACAGCAATGATGAGTAAGGATGAAAAGGATAATGAGGAGACAACCGACCCCGCTGGACATGTTGATGGCGGAACAGCGCCGGGTGCGTGAGAGTTGCCGGGTGCAGGAACAGAAAATAAACGAGGATTTTAAGTTCATACATGATCATTCCGGGCGGATTTTGTTTGCCGGGATTTCTTCTTTGTTTTTTTCTAAACGAAGAGAAAACGGGAAGAATGACGGGGGAGAAGAGGCGGAAGGACAAATCCCGATGTTGGGAATGATGTTTAAAAATATTTCGCCCTTGTTGTGGGAGGCCGCTTTGCCAATCCTTTTGCGTTGGGGAT